>ERZ827156.3090-NODE-3090-length-15645-cov-7.328608_pt1 | contig 15645 bp, 9 predicted proteins | sample MGYA00519919_ERZ827156 | MGnify/ENA primary metagenome ERZ827156 (study PRJEB31778, sample SAMEA3449269) | human gut metagenome | biome: human gut; feature: human-associated habitat; material: faeces | place: United Kingdom | collected 2010/2012 ... | reverse complement strand
TGATCAATAATCTCAATGATTTCTGCTTCCTCAATTCCATCAACTGCCTGTGACCGCTCGTTATGATCCACCAGGATTACTTTTTTCTTGCTGGCACCGAGGAAACGACGTCTGGAAATGAATCCTTTAAATCTGCCATGACGATCCAGAATCGGGAAATCGCGGAAACGCTTTTTGCGTTGCCGGAAAAAGCCATGTGGGTGGTGACGGACAGCCGTTCTGTGAAGGGGGCGTCTTTGGGGCTAAAGCTCGCAAACGGTTATGTGAAGAAATCCGATTCGATCGCTGAGATGGCGCGCGGTATGGGGATTACGGCCTCCCAACTGCAGTCGACGTTGGAAAACTACAACCGTCACGCAAAAAAGGGGGACGACCCGTTGTTCGGGAAATCGATTTTTCTTCAGTCCATTGAAAAACCGCCTTTTTATTGGGGAATGGAAACCCTTAATGTTCACAACTCACTGGGGGGACTCGTCATCAACAAGGAAGGGGCGGTGTTAAGGAAAGACGGGACGGTGATCGACGGGCTGTTTGCTGCCGGTGAAACGACGGGCGGTATATTCGGCCGTGACCGTCTGGGCGGTATGGCGCTGACGTCGGCCCTGGTGATGGGGCGTGAAGCCGGTCGGTTTGCCGCGCGGCGGGCTCTCGTAAAGTAAAAGAAACCGCCGAACCCGAAAGTGCGGCGGCTTCAGTGCCGACTCCGCAAGGAGTCGACCGATGAGGAAGCAGTTAAGCCTTCTTAGCCATCGCGGCGAACTCTTCGCCCGCGATCATGCCGAAGGTGAGAGCGTCGATGACGGCCACCGTGCCGAGACGCGAAGCGCCGTGCACGCCGCCCGCGACTTCGCCGCCCGCAAAGAGTCCCTTAATCGGCTGATGCGTCACGGCGGAGATCACCTGCGCCTTGGTGTTGATGCGCACGCCGCCCATCGTGTGATGGATCTTCGGGCAGCATTCGATGCCGTAGAAGGGCGCCTTGGAAACGTCGAGGCCCTTGTTGAACTTCAGAATGCGGTGGAAGTCTTTGTCGTCCTCCGCTTTCACGTAGCCGTTGAATTTCTGCACTTCTTCAAGGAAGGGGGCCTTGTTGATCTTGAAGTAGTCGGCGAGTTCTTCAAGGGTGTTGAATTTTTTCACCGTCCCCATTTCCAAGGGGAGTTTCACAAAGGACGGATTGATCGCGTGCACCGTCGCGTCGTCGCAGAGGGCGATCGGGTAGTTTTCATCCGTACCGATCACCTTAAAGAGGGCGTCGGCCTTGATCTTGCGCCCGGCGTGTTCGTCCATGAAACGCTTGCCGGTCTTGCGGTCGACGACCATGCCGATGTCCATGCAGGCGTGGTTGGTGAAATTGACGGATACGCCGAACCCCTTTTCGCGCGGGTTACAGTACGGCAGGAACTGCAGCCAGCAGAGCTGCACAGGGGCGGCGCCGATGCCGAGGGCTTTCACGAGCACGCCCGCGGTGGCACCGGGCTGGTTGGTGGAGTCCGTGGTCGGCACGACGCGCGGATCCTGCGCCTGACGGAACCAAATGTCGCGGGAGAAGCCGCCTGCGGCAAGCATCACGCCCAGGCGGGCGCGCACGGTCTTTTTCTGACCCGTCGTATTTTCCAGATCGTCGCTCACGAGCTTTGCGTTGAAGCGGTAGTTGCGACGGTAGGTGATGCCGGCGACGGAACCGTCTTCATTCATAATGAAGTCGTCGAACTTGGCGCGGGTACGGATGTCGACGTTCTTCAATTTCTTAAGTTCCGCGTGCATCGGGCGGATGTAGCCCGAACCCGTGCCCGCCTTAATTTCGTAGGAACGGGGAACGGAGTGACCGCCTTCAAAGAGCATGTGGTTCGGCACGAATTCGCAGCCGCAGTCCATCACCATCTTCATCGTGTCGTTGCAGCGGTCGGCAATGGTGCCCAAAAGGTCGGGGTAGTTGAGGCCGAGCCCGTCCTTCATACAGTCGGCGATGAAGAGTTCCTTGCTGTCCTTGATTCCCTGCGCCTTCTGCACGGGGTTCACCGGGCAGGCGACGTTGCCGCCGCAGATGGCGGAGTTGCCGCCCACCACGCTCATTTTTTCGAGCATCAGCACCTTGAGGCCGGCGCGGCCGGCTTTAAGGGCGCAGGCCATGCCCGCAAAGCCCGAACCGATGATGACGACATCGAAGGTTTCGTCGTAATTCTTGACGGCGGCAGCCGGAATGCCGGCGTTTGCGGCAGCAGAAGCCATGACGGCGGCAGAGGCAACGGCGGCACTCTTTAAAAAGCCGCGGCGGCTGGTATCGATCGTTTCCATTTCACATTCCTCATCGATAATGGGACGGGCGGTTCATCAGAACCCGCGTCCCGGTTAGGTTGACGAGGCGTCATTCTGAGCGCCGGACGGGCGGTTCTCTACATCCTGCGGGATGGGGTCTACCGCCCGCGGGATGTAGCGTCGGAAACAGACTTTTTCCAGAATGCCCGGCAAGAAAAACGTCGGTTGATGCCGATGCTTTTTGAGACCTCAACGAATACGGAACCCGACCATGAAACACACTCTCATCGCCGTTTTGGCGTGTTTGGCGGCCGTGACCGCCGCTCAGGCGGCGGCTTTGGCCGATAAGCACATTGCCAAGGGGCTGCAGTGCGCCGTTTGTCACGGGCCTGATCAGAAAAATCTGCAGGAACCGACGACTGAAACCTGCACGGCCTGTCACAACGTGAAGGCGCTGGTGGCGAAAACGAAGAACGTAAAACCCGCGAATCCTCATTTCTCACCGCATTACCAGGATCAGTTGGACTGCACCAACTGCCATATGGGGCACCAGGAAAGCGAAAATTTCTGCAACCAGTGTCACCAGTTTGATTTCAAGGTGCCGTAACGACGCCTCTGAATCTCTTTCTCTCTCTCCTTGATTTTTTGGGAGCCTGTTTTTTTGAAACGGTGCTCCCTTTTTTCACCCCCGGATCAGCCGAGCGCGGTATCCAGCACCATCATGACGATGAACCCCGCCAGAACGGCGAGCGTCCCCGAGTCTGAATGCGAATCAAGGTGCGCCGCCGGGATGAGTTCTTCCACGACGACGTAGAACATGGCGCCCGCAGCAAAGGCGAGAAGCCACGGCATGAAGGGGGTAATGACGCCGACGACGGCGACCGTGAGAAGTCCGAAAACGGGTTCGACGAGCCCCGAGAGCGTGCCTCCTGCGAAGGCTTTCCAGCGGCTTAAACCGCAGCTTCTTAACGGCAACGCCACGGCAGTTCCTTCCGGAATATTCTGAATGCCGATTCCGAGGGCCAAAGCCGCGGCGGCGGAATAAGTGCCGGGGTCGCCGGACAAAGCCGCAACGGCAAATGTGAGGCCGACGCTCATGCCCTCCGGGATGTTGTGCAGCGTCACCGCGAGCGCCAAAAGGGTTGTACGGTCAAGGTCTGTAGCGGGGCCTTCGGGCGTTTCCGAATCCGGATGCTGATGCGGCAGCAGTTTGTCCAAAAGTCCGAGAAAAAGCGCCCCTAAAACGAAACCGCCGGCGGCAGGAATCCAACCGGGCGTTCCGGTTTTTTGGGCTGAGTCGATCGCCGGAATCAAAAGTGACCAGACACCCGCGGCGAGCATGATGCCGGCAGCAAATCCGAGCGTGATACTCTGAACTGCTTTGCCGGTCGGACGCTTTAAAAAAAGCACAAAAGCGGCACCGACGGTCGTCATCGAAAAGGTGAAGGTTGTTGCCCAGAAGACCGCTGTCAGGGGATCGGCGGGTATTGTGAGCCATGTCGTTGAAAACATGATGAGTTCCTTGCTCCTCGGGGTCGGGGAACGGTTGCACTGAGAGTTTCAGGCGATTCTCGGCTGCAACAGGAAAGGCGTTATGTTACCGCGTGCGCGACCGGTCGGCGACAAGGGGAAAAGGTGTGCACTGTGCCACCGAATGCTTTAAGATGCAGCTCCGTAAGTTGAAAGGAGCCGGTCGCAGCGTGACGAACGCCGTGAGGTTCCTTTTTTTGTGAGAGCCGGTCTTCAGCTTCGGTACCTGTCTGATGATTGAAGACGGATTCGGCTCCGAGGACGAACACAGGTAGAATTAATTAGTTTTTTTGCCGAACTCATTGTCGAAGGAGTTTCAAAGATGGAAAACACGAACCCGAAGACCATTCGGGAAATGTTGGAGCCCGCCATCATGAAGGCCGGCGGTTGGGTGAATACGCACGCACACGCGGATCGGGCGTTCACGTTGTCGCCCGAAGTGCTGGAGATGCGCCGCACCTGCACGCTGCAGCAGAAGTGGGACGCGTTGGATCGCTTAAAGAGCGAAAGCACGGAAGAAGATTTCTACCGTCGTTTTTCCATGTTCTTTGAACTCATGATCAGTCAGGGATGCAAGGCCTGCGCTACGTTCGTCGATATCGATCCGCAGAGCCGAGACCGTGCGATCAAGGCGGGCTTGCGAGCCCGTGAACACTACGAGGATCAGATTACGGTGAAGTTCGCTAATCAGACCTTGAAGGGGGTGATTGATCCCGAAGCCCGCAAGTGGTTCGATATCGGCGCGGAGCTGGTGGACATCGTGGAGCACTTCGCCTTCTGAGAAAAACCACCATCACGCAGAACCCCCGGCAGCATTTGTTCCCCCCTGACAGGGGTAACAAGTGATTCCTGGGATGCCCCGGCAGGTCATCGTATCTACGATGCCTGCCGGGGTTCTTCCGTTTCCTGGGTTTGTAGGGGGTCCGGTGCTTCCATCGTTTCTTCCACATCCAGCTGGCCGCTGCCGACATAGCCAATGCCGTTGTAGTGGATCTCCACGGTCTGCGGCGCGTGCTTAGACCACTTTACCTCTTTCTCGTGAACCACGATCTTCTCAATAAACAGCCGCAGCAGTTCCGGCGTCAGCTCCGTGATATCCGTATACCGCTTCGCTTTGTCGAGGAAGCTGTCCGTTCCAATCGCCGTTTCCCGCAGGCGCTGGATCTCGTCCTCTTTCTGTGAGATGCCGACAGTGATGAGGTTCTGTTCTTCCGTGTAACTGTCGGACAGCATCTGGAACTGCTCTGTTGTAATGCGGCCCAGCACACTGTCCTCATACAGCTTTTTGAAAATCGCGTCCAGTTCAGCTTTCCGCTTCCGTATGGCTGCCAGTTTCTTCTCCTGCCTGCGGATCTCCCGCTGAAGCTCGGCGGATTGCTTGCTGCCAATGTAGGCGGCGAACTATTCCGGATGTTCCCGCGCCGCACTCGTCACCCGGTGCAGGTCCTCCAGTACGATCTCATTCAGAACGTACTCCCGGATGTAGTGGCCTGTGCAGGCTTCTCCATCTTTCTTGTAGGTGCGGTAGGTAAAGTGATTGTACGCTTGCCTGCCCTCCTCTGTGTGATCGTGCGTTCGTGATGCGTGGCTCAAGCCGCAGTGTTTTCCTCGTCGGACTCATCCTCGAAAGCAGCAGCGGGCATGGCATCGAGCGACCGCGCCGCGGAATTGCTGGCGGTGGAATCGTTTATTGTGAGTTCTTTACCGATGTTTTCAAATCCTTCGGGGAATGTGTTGGTAGCATCGATGTTGGTTGTCACAGAGTATTCTGTTCCGGTCTTCGAAACAACGCGCTTTCCGATGCCGCCGAGGAAACCGCCGACCGACGCACCGGCCGCATGATTCTTGTTGACCGTCATATCCTCCACCTTGCAGCCGGTGATGGTCACGCTGCCGTTGCCGCGATAGTCATTGTCGGCCCAATTTCCTTCTGCGTCATACGGCGTGTAGAGCGCATCCGCATAGCCGATGAGTCCGCCAATCAGGAACTGCGTCCCGCCGCTGTCATTCTTATCGGTGACATTGACGGTCAGATCCTCCACGTTGCAGTCAGTCAAGGTCACGCTACCCTTGGCATAGCCGATAAGTCCGCCGATGCACTCCGCAGGCAGCAGGTGGGCGGAGATATAAGCATTCCCTTCCTCGCCCAGCAGGTTTAGTTTCATGGTCACATGTTTGACCGTCACGTTTTCCGCCGTGAACCTGTCGCCCACAAAGCCCGCCAGAGCGCCGAAAGCATGATACGCGTTGGGGCTACTGACAGTAGCCGTGTAATCCACCGTCATGCCGTCGATGGTCAGGTTCTTCACCGTCACGTTATCTCCGTAGCCGTAGATGGTGCCCACGGATTGGTTGGGAGCCGCCTCGCCGCGTTTTGCATGGTAGATCGTGCGATTGTTTCCATCGAATGTGATGCCGCCGACAATGTCACCGGTGCGCGTCGTATCGGCATAGCAGAGATCCAAATCAACGCCCAGTGCGTAGCTTGCTGCCTCAGAGGAGTAATCCTGCACGACCTTAGTCAGAAAATCGTTGGCATTATAGAGCAGCTCTGTGCCATTGCTATCAGTTTCGGATTTCCATTGGACACCGACCTTGACGATGGCTCCCTGTTCTGCGGCCATTTGGGTTAGTTTGGTATCTTCCACTTTTACAAAAGTCTCGGTAGGATTCCCCCATTGGTTCAGCTCTTCCTTATAATAGCCGAAATATTCGGCGCCGGGGATACCGGTGGGCAGGGTAAAGGCCTGATCGTACTTTACGCTCACATCAATGTAGGGAATGCCGTGGTCGTTGGCGTTGATATACACATAATTCGCCTCATCGTACTCAGCCGTGAGCAGCTTGCCGCCATTATTAAGCAGCCAATCTCTCAGCGGCACATTGCCGTCCCAGTCGAATCGGAGGAAATAGGTCATGGTATCCCACTTGGCGTAGAGGGTGAGGTCACGGGAGGGCATAGTCGTCCCGCTCCATGGAGTTGTGTATTCCACATCTTCATACCAACCGGCAAAGGTATAGCCGGTGCGCTTTGCATTCGTCATGTCCACAGAAATTTCCGCGCCGTAATAGATGCTTCCGCCGTTGGGGACGCAGCCATCGTCCAGACTTACTCCGTCGCCCAGATTGAAACTCAGTGTGTATCGGTTACGGGTATAGTAGAGATCCACCACATTCTGTGCGCTGTCGGCTTGGAGGGTGATTGAGGTGGACGAATCAGCTTTCGGCGCAAATCCCTCGAAGAACTTCTGCACATCCACCGCCTGACCGGTCACGCCGGAACTGGTCACAGTATCTTTCAGTACGTAATCCGTGCCGTCCACGTTTTGCAGATAGTAGTTTACAGTGTAGTTGACCTCGCCCGCGTTCCACTTGGCATACAGGGTGGTGTTCTCCGCAGGCATGGTGGCTGCGGTGAACTCAGTCGTACAGCCCGCATCCGTGTACCAACCATCAAAGGCGTAACCTACTCGGCTCAGGTCATTGGAGGTCGGAGTGGTGATTTCCGCACCGAAACGATATTTGCAGGATTTGGCGGTTTCACCGTTTGTCCAAACGGCATCGCTGCCGTTCAGGTCATAGGTCAGCGTATACTCGTTACGGGTGTAATACACCTTGACCACCGTGCTGCCGTCGCCCTCGACAGTCTTCTGCTCAAAGCTCTGTGCGGTAAATCCGGGGTAGGGCTTACTTTCGGCGGCAGTAGGCTGACCTGTAGCGCCGGTCTTGGATTCCGTGTCCGCAAGGGTGTAGTCATCGTCCGCGACATTCTGCTGATAATGCTCCACGGTGTAGGAGATACCGCCTTGCGCTGTCCACTTGGCGTAGAGGGTAATGTTCTCGGCAGGCATGGTGGCTGCGGTAAACGCAGTCGTGCAGTCTGCATCCGTGTACCAACCATCAAAGGTATAACCCGCTCTCGTCACATAGCTCTGCGTCAGGAGCTTGAGCGCAGCGTCCAGACGATAGGATTTAACACCGGGTTTCGAAACCCAATCTGCGTCCTCGGCGTTCAAGTCATAGGTCAGACTGTACCGCTTACGGGCATAGCTGATGGAAACCGTTCCGCCGTCCTCCGCGCTGACGGTGTAGTTCACCTTTTGGGGAAAGTCATAGGTGTTTTTCTCTTCGTCCGTAAGGAACTCCGCCGGATTGATGGTAACTGTTTCGTCCGTTTTTCCGGTGCGGGTCTCGGTCGCTTGTGACCACTTGCCGTCTGCCCCCTCTTTGCGGAGCACAAGGAAATAATTGATATCGACCGGCACCCACTTGGCGTAGAGGGTAAAGTCCTTGGCAGGCATGGTCGTTGCGGTAAACGCATTTTGGCAGGTTTCGTCCGTATACCAGCCGCCGAAGGTGTAGCCAAGGCGGGTGGGGGCATCGTTCAGCTTGTCAAGTTGATCGCCACAGCGATAGGGCACAGTGCTTACCTGACCATCGTTTCTTAATGTAAGCGTGTAGGGCGCGCGGCTGTAATAGTAGTTCTGGCCGCCCGTTCCGTCCGGACGGATGTGGATGCCCGCATAGCCGGGGTGGCGGTAGCCGATTTCGTCCGGCACAAGGGCCTTATCCGGCACAAAGTAGTTGTCGGCGGTGCCATAATGAACCACGCTCTTGGTCGGCGTTTCGGGATAGGTTCCGTCCTCGTTTTGCAGATAGAAATTGAGCGTGTACGGAATGTTGGTCTTGGGTTCAAACGTTGCCACCGCTACCAATGCGCTCTCCGGCATGGTGGTGCCGGTATAGGGGTGTTCCTTATCGTAAGAGAAGATGTTGCTCTCGTTTTTCAGCAGATAATACGTCCAGCCCGTAAAGTCATAGCCGGTGCGGGCGGGCGTTTTCAGATTGAGCGCCTCGTCGAATTTCCGCTGCTCCCAACCGATGTAACCGCCGGTGCTGCTCAGCTCATGAATGGGATAACCGTCCCGCAGGCGGTCCCAATGGACCTTGACCTTGAGCTGCACCGGAGTGGTGGAAAAGCTCAGGTCTGAGCCTTTGTAGGTGAGCGTCATCACGCAGTCGATCTCTGGCTCGTCGCAGGTCTGCCAGTTATCAAGTGCCAGCTTTATGTGCTGCTGACTGTAATTGCCGCCGTAAACACCGGTGTGATAGGCACTAAAGCGGGGATCGTCAAAGCTGATGTCAAACTTGTTCCAATCATACGTCTCGGTGCGGTCGTTGCCCGTTGTGAGGTCAAATCCGGTCAGCGCTTGCACCGATTGGGGCAGAACGACATCAAGGCCGCCGTTTTTCAGATAAACCGTCGGTGTGTCTTCCTCGCCGTCCGCATTTTCCATCTTAAATGCCGTGATGGCATGGGTGCTGCCCGCCGACCACAGTGGCGTTTCATCGGTGTATATCTCCGGTGTCCACGAAACCTTGCCCTTAAACGCGGAGAGGTTGGCGCTGATGTCCATGAACATGCCGACTTCCACATACAGCGCGCCCGAGGCATTGGAGGTTTTGGGTTTCCCCGCCTCATAGTGGAGCGCATACAGCACATAGCCATAGCCTTTTAAGTACGCGCCCAATTTGGCCACAATGCCCACTGTGGCCACCTTCCTCGATATGAGACTGACGCTCGGCCATATCTCCACACCGGCTCGCAGACCCACCGCACCCATTGCGTACAGCCGCAGATTGTACTGCTCGTTCACAAGATTGTAAGTGCGGGTGGTGGTCCTGTGCTTAAACAGGTAAACGCCGAACACATATCGCTTGGCATTGGTATAGTTGAAGTTCATACCCATGGCCATTCGGATGTTCAGCTCGACCACAAAGTCTACCGTGAGCTCAAACTTGATGATTTTTGCCACGGTCTTTTTCATGCTGAAAATCTGTTTGCGGTACAACTCCACCCAGTCGCTGTCCAACTCCAGCATACTGTTGTACAGCTCCTGCAAGCTGAGCTTGGAAGTGTCGATTTCTTCGCGCTCGCCGCCGGTGTCCTTGCCCTCCAAAGCATCCAGTTTCTTTCCCAGTTTGTTCACCAAGTCCTTCACCTTCGTCACGGTGTCCTTTTCGCCCTGAGAAACAACGGTGGCGTCGAGGTTGATGGCGGTGTAGGTATAAACATTCAGACCAGCCTCCAGATACACATCGCTGATCCAGTAGAAAATGAACTTGTGTTTCCAAACAAGCTTGCCGTGGGTGCTCAGATCCAGTTTCAGCTCCTGAATAAAGGTAGGTGTGACGGTGATGACAATGTCGCCGCCGTCCTTCTGGATTTCCTTCGTGACCTCCAGTTGCAGTTCCAGACGCACGCCGGACAGCGGGTTTCCGGACGCATCCGTAAAGTTTTGCAGTTTCTTTGTAATCTGAGCGCTTTTGACCTTCACACTGGTCTTGCCCCCGCCGTTGGCATTTGCCCTCGCCGGTGAGACAGCGCCGGAGCCTCTTGCATCATTCAAGGATAGGGTAGAAATACCGAGAGTGCCCTCCGGGTCGATGTCAATGGAACGCAGGTCGATCTCATCACCTGCCGTCAGGCCGCTCAGATCCATCTCGTCTATCGCCACGGAAATGCGGTCCGCCACAGTCTGGGCAAAGCCGCTTTCTACGGCTTGACGGGCGATCTGCTTCTCCAATTTTTGGGTGTCAACATCATGCAGCATGGCATCGCCGCTGATGGGGTCAGTGGTGTCCACATCCATGGAGGAGAGCACATCATCTTTAGTGGCATCGGTATAAGTAATCTGATAATAGTCAGAACCGAGCTCATCCGTGGTATAGTCCACAGCCGTGATGCGGCCGTAGCCATCGGACTCTGCGTTTCCGGCTGTATAGCTTTCGCCCGTATAGAACGCAAGGAAATCTCCCACATCAATGGTGGTGTTTTCGTCCAGATTTCCCACACTCGATGCAGCGGTAAAGGTCAGCTCCTCCACGGGAACGAGGATGGTATAGTCGTCGGACGGGTTCTCTTCCTTAGCCGTTTTACGGCTTGCCTTCACCGGCAGCACATCGGGAACGAACAGAACATCCTCCACCGCGGCGGACTGATAGGAATAGGTATTGGTTGTCTTGTTGACCCCAGTGATTTTCACATAGGAAACATCGCCGGTGTTGGCATCGGTGGTTCCGACTGCCACACGCTTTTCAGGCTCGGTGCCCTCATAAATGGCCACGGTGTCACCGACTGCCAAGTCGCCCTTATAAACAAAAGTACCTGTGCTGTCGGAGACAGCATCCATGGCTGTGCCGCCGCTACCAAGAGCAGCGACCGGCATGCTGAGTGCCTTGACCCGTTTGCCGTTCTGGGTGGCATTGCCGATGGCGGTTGCCGGGATGGATTTAACTTCCTCTCTGAGATGCCAGTTCAGCACCGGATCGCCCGCTTCCACGGTGAAGTGGTATTCCCGCACGGAAGGTGCTGTACCGTCAAAGTACAGACTGTTATCTTCCAATACCACCTTATAAGTGCCGCCCTCTGCCCATCCGCCTGCGGGCGGCGCAACGGTGTAGGTGCCATCGTGATTGTTCCTGACGCTGCCGACAACGAGGATCGTATTGCCGTCCGCGTCCACTTCGCTGGTGGGCTGCTCCGTGCCGATCAGACTGATCTTGCCCGTCAGGTCGCTTTCGGAATCGCTGTTGACGCGGATCGTAAAGTTCGGTCCGACATCCGTCGCTCCGGCGTAAGTCGGTGTTTCCACGCCCTCGATCGCATCGTAGTCCACCATCTTTGCGTAAAGGGACAGATTTTCGCTGAGCGGATCACCGTCGGCAACGGCCTTGTTATAGTTTTCATCATAATACCAGCCGACGAAGGCTTTCCCCGCTACCGAAGGCGTGGGAAGATTGGCAAGGGAAAGCGCAGAAGTTGTCTGTGTAAAGGTGGAAGTTGTTCCATCGGGCAGATGTAGCGTGATGGTATGCGTTGTGCTGTCGGAGCCGCTTCCACCAGAACTGCCGCCAGAGGAACTGCTGCCGGAGGAATTGCTGCCGCTATTCGGCTTGCTCTGATCTTCCTTCTGGGGTGTCTCACCCGATTTACGCCCCACGATGCCGGGTGCTGAATACCAAATCTCCACCGCCTCGTCCGCACGCATACACAGCGTCGCCATCTGGGCGCGGGTAGCATTGCCTTCGGGGGCAAAGCGTGTGCCGTCACCGTTCAAAAGCCCCTGTTTCCAGAGCTTCAGCACAGCATCCTGTGCGTAGGCGGGAGTACGCTCCAGATCCGCAGGCGTAGTGGTGATATTTGCGCCGGTCGCATAGTCCACTTGGAACGCTTCAAAATACCGCACGAAGAATGCTGCCATCTGTGCCCGGTTGATGAACGCATCGGGAGAGAATTTTCCGTCATCTGTACCTACTGTGATGCCGTACCTTGCTGCCCACTGCACATAGGGGGCGTAATACATCGTCTGCGGCACATCAGAAAACGGCGTCTCTCCACTGTGATCATCTGGATTTACACCAGCCATGCGCCCAAGCACCGTCACGAACATCCCGCGCGTCATGGTGCCGTTTGGTGTAAAAGTCGTGGCGGACGTGCCGCTGAACAGGTTGTGGGAATAGACATATTCCACAGCCTTGGCACACCAGTCCGAGGACTTTACATCCTGAAACGGCATTGTCTGGCTGGGCTGCTCCGCCCTGCCGCCGTTGCCTGCGGCAAGTACCTCCATGGGCAGCATCGTTACCAGCAGGACGATACTCAGCAGTCCGGCCACAAACCGGTTCCATTTTCTCCTCATCCGATACCCCTCCTCATTTTCTAATTGGATGCGCGGAAAGTACGGCAACCCTCTCAGGCACGCGCCTGAGAGGGCTTTGCACGCAAGCCCCTCCACAGCATGATGTTGCACTTTTATTTTACCATTCCCATACCGTGCTGTGTTGTGTTGTTTAGGGGCAAATCCGTGTCGTTTAGGAAAAAGGGGCCTTTACCGCTTGTGCAGAGGAACACACTTTGTTACAATGGCAAACAGGAAAGGAGGCGGTATCATGGAGCCTCAGCACAGAAAGATCTGGCCCGCAGCCACTCTGTTGATCCTTGCTGCCGCTGCAGCGGTCTTCTGCCTGTTCCGCCTGTCTCAACCAGACAGGATGCAGACATCGCTTCTTTTGAACTGCACACAGACGAACCGGAACGGTTGGACCTTTGAGACAGAAAGCGGTCCGGTGGAACCTGTATTTGGCTTCGGCGGCTATCTGGATGGTATTCCGGTGGACGGAGACAGCCCGGTGGCGGCGGAGCGGGTCATGGAGGAACCTGGTCAACGGGATCTGCTGCAATTTTTTGGCTTTGGTGCGGGGATACAGGTGTTTCTGGATGGTGAACTGCTCTACACTGACTTTCCAAACAAAGAAAACCGTGCGGATGCCTTTTTGGAAGATGTGGATTTCAGCAGCATTTCCTATGACGGCCTGTGCATCCCACTTCCTATAGACTGTGCTGGGAAGACGCTGCGGATCGTCACCTACGGCGTAGCCCTCAACGGTTTACGTTACCCTGCTTTCCCATCTCTGGTCAGTCGCTTTTCCGACTCTGTGACCGCTGTTTCCAGCATTGTCTGGCCCATGGCAGCCATCACAGCACAGGTCATACTGGCGCTTTTCCTGCTGCTGGTTTTCCTTTTCAGCGCCCAGACGGGACCGTATCTGTGGAAACTGCTGCCGCTGAGCGGCTATTTTCTGTTGACGGCGGTGCCTGTGGCGTGCGGCTCATTCTTCGCACTTTCTGCCGGATTGGATACAACGGGCAGCCTGACGGCCTGGCTCTGTCTCATTTATATTGACTTGCTGTTCTGCTTTCTGGCCATTTCCCTGCATGGTTGGAAGCGCCGGATATTGTTGATCGGAGCGGCGGCGCACATTTTGTGCTCGGCCCTGCGGTGCTTTACGTCGGTCACACTGTTTTACGGCAGGCTGATGGACTGGCTTGGCTTTGGCCTGTTCCTGCTGGCGGTTCTTTTGATGCTGCTCTCTCATGAACGGATGCTCCGTCGGACAAGCCTCTGCCTCTGCTGCGTCGCAGGCGCGCTGTTTGCCGCATGGTGCGTCAGCCGGTTCGTGGGTGTGGAATATCTCTATCCACTGAGCAATCCCATCACCTCCCTGCTCTACGGCAATCCGAAAGCGCTGTATACCCTACTGTGCGCTGTGACCGGTCTGCTCTGTGCAGTGCAGGTGGTGGCGGAGTTCATCCGCACCGCCTTCTCCCGCCAGCGGCAGATGATAGTCCTGCAAAGCCGCAGCCAACAGGCACAGGAGCAATACAAGCAAGCCCAAGAATCCCTTCGGAATGTATCGGCCTTCCGCCACGAGTGGAAAAACCACATCTCCGTGCTGTCGCTCTTGCAGCGCAAGGGGGATACCGAAGGTTTGACGGAATATCTTGCGCAGTTGGATGACCAGTTGGAGCAGCTTTCACCCCTCCATTATACGGCGAACTTCATTGTCAACACCGTTTTGCAGCGCTATGTAGCCAAGGCGAAAGAGATTGGCGCTGCCTTCCATGCAACGGCTCCGTTACCTGCCGAGCTGTCTATTGATGAGGATGACTTGTGCAGCTTTCTCTTCAACCTGCTGGACAATGCCGCGGAGGGCGCAGCCGGAACACCATCGGGCAAGCCGCGGGAAATTCGTTGTTCCTTGCAAATTCGCCAAGGCTACCTTGCCATCCGCTGCGAGAACACATTCAGCGGTGTGGTTGCCCTCGACGAGGAGAACAATTTGCTGACCACAAAGACTGCATCTGCCGACCACGGCTACGGACTAATTCAAATGCGCAGGATTGCTGCCAAATACGGCAGCACCCTTTCCGTCAGCTACAATGCGGAGCGTTTCACAGTCATGACCGCCCTCAAGCTGCCTTAAAACAAAAAAACGGACGCATGGGGAGACTTCCCATACGTCCGTTTTTTCATCGCTCATTCAGATATCGCACAAACTGTTCCCTGAATCGTTCGGCATACTTCCGCCCGATGGGCAGTTTCAAATGTTCAAGGGAAACAGTGCGGCTGCTGACTTCCCGCACACACGCCAGATTCACAAGAAAGCTGTTGTGGCAGCGGCAGAACTGCTCTGCCGGTAGATTTCCCTCGATTTCGGTCAGGCTCAGAGGGTAAAACTGCTCCCCGCTTTCCATATGAAACAGGCTCCCGTGGTCGCGGCTCTCCACATAGCGAATGTCTTCCAGCGGCAGCACCGCCATGCGCCCGCCCACCTTAATGGAAAAGGTTTTCGGTCGGTGATGGAGCCGCAGGTCGGTTTCAATGGCTCGTTTCAGTTCCGCTTTCGATACCGGCTTGAACAGATACTGAATCGGTCGGACCTCGTAGCCGTCTTTCAGATACTCCGAACTACCTGTGAGGAACAGAATACTGGTACGGTCATCTGTCATGCGCAGCTTTTTCGCAAGCTCCATGCCGCTCTCGCCGTCCATGAGAATGTCCAGGCAAAGCAGGTCAAACCGGTCGCCGGTCAGCAGCTGCGTTTCCAGTTCCTCTGCCGAGGAAAATGCAGCGATATGATGTTCGATTTCCAGGTCGGTGAGGACTTCGCCGCACAGTGCCGCCGCTTCCTCCCTCGTATCCTTTTGATCTTCGCAGACCGCCACTGTATACATCGCTCATCACCTCCCGGAGATCAGATAGATTTTAGCACAGATTTTATTTTTTTACAACAAAGCCGTTTGTTCGGACATTTCAAGCATCGACGGATCAGCGCGCAAGCGACATGGAGTAACGGCGACTGATTCAGTTAAGGAAATGATTGTCCTGGTCATGTTATGCCGCTAAGAAAACTATCTGGATGTGTAATGACTGAACACCGCTTTGTGTTGCTCAAAGTACCATATTTTCTTTTTCCATCGGCTCATTATGCCGTTGGAAAATTTTTTTGAAA
>ERZ827156.3088-NODE-3088-length-15647-cov-4.596139_pt1 | contig 15647 bp, 12 predicted proteins | sample MGYA00519919_ERZ827156 | MGnify/ENA primary metagenome ERZ827156 (study PRJEB31778, sample SAMEA3449269) | human gut metagenome | biome: human gut; feature: human-associated habitat; material: faeces | place: United Kingdom | collected 2010/2012 ... | reverse complement strand
GGATCGAGGATCTGGCAGAGCGCAGCGCCAACACCGTGCCGGTGATGATGCCCTATATCGACGCCTTCTTCATGCCCCGGGCCAAGGGCGACCGCCCCGACATCGTGCCCGAGGGGGCAGTGAACTTCGCCTTCCTCGGCCAGTTCGCCGAGACGGCCCGGGACACCATCTTCACCACCGAATACTCCATGCGCACCGGCATGGAGGCCGTGTACCGGCTGCTGAACATTGACCGCGGTGTGCCGGAGGTCTGGGGCAGCAAGTACGATGTGAGAGAACTCTTACGTGCCTGCTATTATGCCATCGACAAGAAACCAATCACAGATGTAAAACTTTCGTTTAAGGAAAAGGAAATGTTAAAAGTTTTGCTGCGAAAGGTTCACGGAACGGACATTGAGCTTCTTCTGCGGGAGAGCGGTCTGATTGAATAGAAAACAAATGTAGTGTCTTATTTGCGCCTGTCAGGGAAACTTCTGGCAGGCGTTTTCCGTTCTGGTCAAAATTTATTTTAAATATTTGCAGTTCAGCCGGTTATGATACCAGATTAAAACCAGCAGACCGCCGAGACACTCGATACCGCCCGCAATCGCGGCGCCGTATCCATGGGGACCATCCATAACAAGACCGATGAAAAAGCAGGGCACAAAGGCAGCCGAATATACCATCCACATAATGCCGTGCCTGTGATTGTAGGCTTTTACATCTGTAAGCTGCTCAGCCTTTGCATATACCTTCTAATACAAAGCATAATGCAATACAATAACAAAGTCAATAGCGAAGGGAACCGTGCATTGTGTGTGCAAAAAAATTGTGGTATGATGGGGGAAACAGACAGCTGAGGGAGGGGAAGACGATGAAATTACTGATTAAGCAGCGTGTATTTTCCTGGACAGATACCTATGATATCTATGACGAGGCGGGAAATGCGAAGTACTTTGTAAAAGCAGAATTTTTGGCACTCGGACACCAGATTCATGTCTATGATAGCGCAAAGCAGGAGGTCGGAATGGTAAAACAACGGTTGTTTACCCTGCTTCCGGCGTTTGACATTGAGATAAACGGGATGGATTTTGGCAGCATCCAAAAACAGTTTTCCCTGTTTAAGCCGAAGTATGAGCTTGACTACAATGGATGGCGGTGTGAGGGCGATTTTCTCTCATGGGATTACGATGTGTATGCAGGATGCAGTGTTGCCGTGCATATCTCCAAGGAGCTGTTCCGCTGGGGAGATACGTATGTGATTGACATTGTAAACCCGGAGGACGAAATCGTGGCATTGATGCTTGCCATTGCAATTGATGCGGCGAACTGTTCCGATAGAAATTAAGAAGGAGGAAATACAGATGGAAGACTACAGCATTGCAAATACAACCAAGGAACAGCGGATTGCACTGATTCGACAGTGGATTCCCGATGAAGACGGCATCGACAGCAGAGGAGAGATGGACCTTTGGGAAATCTATGCAGATTACATCAATGGAACGCGTGAAATTTCAGAAATCAATGCGGCGATGTCCGGAACGTATTATACAGAGGAGGATTTGCAGTAATGGAAACCTGGTATTATGAAGTAGTGTCAATTGACGGAGATTATGCCAATCTGCGCAGAACCGACATCCCGTCGGATGATTTGAAGTTAGTGGCAAGGGCACTGCTTCCGGCAGAGATTATGGAAGGCAGCAGGCTCAAGTACGAACTGATGCAGTACGAGCTGATGGCATAGAAACGGAGCAGAACAAATATGTTTTTTCGGGAAGATAATACCTATAATGATATCAGGGATAAATCGCTGATGCAGTGGCTTGATGAGATGGAGCAGCATGAGGATGTGGCGGTGCGAAGCGGCGTCCGGCTTGCGCGGGATTATATCCAGTACTTAAAGGATGAGAATCAGAAGCTTAAGAATGAAAATGAGCTGAAAAACAGCTATCTGAAGAAGATGGCGGGGAAGTAAGCGGGAAGAGGTTCGTGTGAATGTAATGCCAATTGAAGAAATCATAGAGCGGGTGACAGCAACATGTAAAAAAAATGACGTGAAACATCTGGCATTATTTGGCTCGTTTGCAACGGGCACAATATCTGCCACTGTTTGAACAGCTGGAGAAAACTGTCAGGAAATATTATCGGGATTCATGATTGTAAATACCGGACAGATATGCTAATATGGTAAAAGTTTCATAGAGAAGATAATTGGTGCCGGCTGTTTTTATCCGGGAAATGGAGCAGTACATAAAGTACAGTATATTTTTCATATTAAAAATAGGTTGGTTAAAAGGGAAACAGGTGCGATTCCTGTACGATCTCGTCACTGTGATTAGGGAGTGCAGATTCTATAGAGATGTCACTGATGCCCAGAGCGGTATTGGGAAGGCGGAATCTGTGTGATGATCTTTCAGCCAGGAAACCTGCCAGTTGTCTGGTACAGGGAAATATTTCCCGGATCACGAGTAATTGGTCGTACCGTAAATGTAGGCTGTCAGATTGTCAGCTTATTTATGCAGACTTATTACTCCGCCCTCAAATAAGGCGGAGTGTTTCTTTGTGTGGAAAAATTCCACTGTGTACTATGAACGATACATTATATTATAATAAGGAGAGCATTATGAAGAAAAGAACTATCGCGTTACTTACCACATTAGCGCTTGCAACAGGTATGGTCGCCGGATGCGGAAGCAGCAACACAGCAGCAACAGACACAGCAAAAACCTCTGAGACAGTATCTTCAGAGAAAACAGAGGCAACAGAAACCGTAGAGAGCACGGAAGTTGACGATCAGGCGGCAGCCGATCACGTCGCAGAACTGATCGATGCGATCTATGTTCAGACAAGAAATGATGATACGGACGCACAGTGTGCAGAGGCAAAAGAGGCATGGGATGCATTGACAGATGCACAGAAGGAATTAGTTTCCGGCGAGAACGCAGATCCGGATTATTTCGGAAGAGATACAGGAGATGCCTCAAAGGATGATCCGTTAAATGAAGATAATATCGGAGAAAATGAACTTCTTGTAGTAAGTTTTGGTACCTCATTTAACGACAGTCGTGCCGAGGATATCAGTGGAATCGAAAAAGCACTGGAAGCAGCATATCCGGACTGGTCTGTAAGAAGAGCATTTACAGCACAGATCATCATCAACCATGTACAGGCAAGAGATGACGAAAAGATTGATAATGTGGATCAGGCATTAGAGAGAGCTGTTGACAACGGAGTAAAAAATCTTGTTGTTCAGCCGACACACTTAATGCATGGTGCAGAGTATGACGAGCTGGTAGAGACACTTGACAATTATAAAGACAAATTTGAGACAGTTACCGTTGCAGAGCCAATGCTTGGTGAAGTAGGATCTGATGCAACTGTGATCAATGAGGATAAGGCAAAAGTTGCAGAAGCAATTACAGCAGAGGCAGTAAAGACAGCAGGATATGATTCTTTAGATGCAGCAAAAGAAGATGGAACTGCATTCGTATTTATGGGACATGGAACTTCTCATTCTGCAAAGGTAAGCTACAGCCAGATGGCAGCACAGATGAAAGATCTTTCCTATGATAATGTATTTATCGGAACTGTTGAGGGTGAACCGGAAGAGACAGCATGTGAAAATGTGATTGAGGCAGTAAAAGAAGCCGGTTATACAAAAGTTGTTTTAAGACCTCTTATGGTTGTTGCAGGAGATCATGCAAACAACGATATGGCAGGTGACGACGAAGATTCCTGGAAGAGCCAGTTCACAGCAAGTGGATATTTTGACAGCGTTGATACACAGATTTCAGGACTTGGAAGAATCGAAGCAATCCAGCAGATCTATATTGATCATACAAAAGATGCAATTGATTCCCTTGGAAACCTTGAGTCAACATCCACCACAGAGAGTACCGTTGGTACTCTCGAGGATGGTGTTTACACCGCAAAGTTTGATACAGACAGCAGCATGTTTCATGTAAATGAGGCAGATGAGGGACGTGGTATCCTTACCGTAGAAAACGGAAAAATGACGATCCATATCAGCCTTGTTTCAAAAAAAATTGTAAATCTGTTTGTCGGAACAGCAGATGATGCGAAAAAAGACGGTGCTGATATTTTAGAGCCGACAACGGATACTGTAAAATACAGTGATGGAACCACCGACGAGGTATATGGTTTTGATGTGCCGGTAGAAGCATTAGATGAAGAATTTGATCTTGCAATCCTCGGCACAAAAGGCGAGTGGTACGATCACAAAGTAAGCGTTTCTGATCCGCAGGAGACAGATAACTAATAAATGGAGATTTGTATGAATAAAAAGAGAGTGACCGCAGTAATCTTATCCGCAATGATGTGCATGCAGATATTCACGGGATGCGGTGCAAAAAATAATGCCGCTGCAGTAGAAGGCGGGGCTGGTCAGACAGCCACGGAAAGTGCACAGGGAGCGGCAGGTACAGTCACAGAGGAAAATGCACAGACAGCAGAGGAAAATGTGCAGGGAACGGCAGATCAGGATGGAACAGAAGAAAGCATGACTGGAAATGATGCCGCAGAACAGGCAGACAGCACAGAAGTTTCAGTTCCTGAGGATGGCGAATATACGGTGGAAGTCACATTAGAAGGCGGCAGCGGAAAAGCAACTGTGGATTCACAGGCGAAAGTTACTGTGAAGGATGGAGTGGCATATGCGACGATCACATGGAGCAGTACGCATTACGATTACATGATCGTGAACGGGGAGAAATATCTCAATGAAAATGAAGGTGGAAACTCTACATTCACATTTCCAATTGATGGAATCCCATGTGAGATGGATGTGATCGGTGATACGACGGCAATGAGTACGCCGCATGAGATTGATTACACCCTGACTTTTCAATTTCCGGAAACGGCAGGTTTTAAAGACTTAGACTGCAATGGGCGTATGGAGTTATCCTACGCCGACCAGTTTGAAGTAGAACAATATGGTGCTTATAAGCTGATTACGATCGTGGATAACGGTCGTTTTTTGCTTGTGCCAAAAGGTGTCAAAGTGCCGGCGGATGTTCCGGCAGATGTGACAGTTTTACAACAGCCGCTTGAAAATGTATATCTGGTGTCGAGTGCGGTGATGGATTTAGTCTGCCAGATCGGTGCTGTCTCCGATCTGAAATATACAGGAGTAAAAGAAAAAGACTGGTATGTAAAAAAGGCGGCAGATGCGATGGCAGCGGGAAATCTGATCTATGCCGGGAAATATAGTGCGCCTGACTATGAACTTTTACTTTCCGGTGGATGCACGTTTGCGATTGAAAATACGATGATCACGCACAACCCGGAAGTGAAGGAAAAATTAGAAGAACTTGGGATCAAGGTCATGATCGAGCGCTCCAGCTATGAAAAGCACCCGCTTGGAAGACTCGAATGGATAAAGCTTTTTGGCGTTTTGTTCGGGAGAGAACAGCAGGCCAAAGCGTTTTTTGATGCGCAGGCAGCACATATTGAGCCGATTTTGGAAAAAGAAAAAACGGGGCTGTCGGTAGCATTTTTTGCAGTTGCATCGGATGGAACGATTACGGTACGGAAACCAAATGATTATGTATCATCAATGATCGAACTTGCGGGGGGCACTTATTCCTTAAATGGTTATGTCCCGGAAGAGGAAAATGCACTCTCCACATTAAAAATGCAGATGGAAGATTTCTATGCGGCCGAAAAAGATGCTGACATTCTCATTTACAATGGTACAATAGAGGGAGAACTGACATCGATCGCTGAACTGGTACAGAAAAACAGTCTGTTTGCCGACTTTAAAGCAGTAAAATCAGGACAGGTCTACACAACCGGAAACAATTTTTACCAGCAGACCAGTGGAACCTGTGATTTCATTGAGGATCTCAATAAGGTACTGAATGGGGAAACGGATGCAGAGTACCGGTTTTTGAAGAAAATCAACTGACAGGAATTCATATAAACCAGAGGAAATCATGAAAAAACGTTATATCATCTCTTTTGTTGTTGCAATTATCATATTATCGGTATTGTTTTTATGGAATGTCGGGGCGGGAAGTGTGGACATATCCACATCGGATCTGTTTGCAATCCTTGCGGGAAGTGGAAAAGATGAGACATTTTCACAGATCGTGTGGAAAATCAGACTGCCGCGCATCCTTGCTGCGATCTTGTTAGGAGGAGCACTGTCAGTGTCGGGATTTTTACTCCAGAGCTTTTTCCAGAATCCGATTGCAGGACCGTATGTGCTTGGAATTTCATCCGGCGCAAAACTGGTGGTGGCACTTACCATGATTTTCCTGCTGGAAAAAGGCATTATGATCAGTTCCTTTGGCATGGTTATGGCTGCGTTTGTGGGTTCCATGCTTGCCATGGGATTCGTGCTTTTAATTTCATTTCGCGTGTCAAAAATGTCGCTGCTGGTGGTCTGTGGGATCATGATCGGTTATATCTGTTCCGCCATCACGGACTTTGGCGTCACATTTGCCAGCGATTCGAATATCGTCAATCTTCACAACTGGTCGATGGGAAGTTTTTCCGGCATGACATGGGAAAATATAAAAATGATCGTCGTGATCGTCGGTGTAGCAGTGCTTGTGACTTTTTGTCTGGCAAAACCGATCGGGGCATATCAGATGGGGGAGGCATATGCCAGAAATATTGGTGTCAATGTAAAAGTATTGAGGGTCACGATGATCCTTTTATCAAGCCTTCTGTCTGCCTGCGTGACTGCATTTGCGGGACCGATCTCCTTTGTCGGAATTGCAGTGCCGCATCTGGTGAGGATGGCGACAAAAACAGCGCGCCCGATTATCCTGATTCCGGGGTGTTTTTTGTGTGGTGCAGTTGTGACACTTTTTTGTGACGGAATTGCAAGAACCGTGTTTGCGCCGACGGAAATCAGTATCAGCTCGGTTACGGCACTGTTTCTGGTGCCGGTCGTGATCGCAGCAATGTTGAGAAAACAGGAGGGGAGGTAGTCATATATGCAGGAGATCCGCACAGAGCATCTGACTGTCGGCTATGATAAAACACCTTTGATCGGGGATGTGAATCTTTCTGTCCGGCCGGGGGAGATACTGACACTGATCGGGCCGAATGGTTCCGGAAAATCCACGATCTTAAAGACGATTACAAAGCAGTTAAAGAAACTGGATGGAACCGTATTTTTGGGCGAAGCATCCATGGATGAATTAAAAGACAGCCAGATTTCCAGACGATTGTCCATGGTCATGACAGAACGCCTCCGCACGGAGCTGATGAGCGGCAGGGAAGTGGTTGCCTCCGGGCGTTATCCTTATACGGGAAGATTTGGCATCCTGTCAAAAGAGGACTGGGCAAAAGTGGATGAGGCGATCGCGCTTGTCCATGCAGGTGAAGTGCAGGATCAGGATTTCATGAAGATCAGCGACGGACAGCGCCAGCGTCTGATGCTTGCGCGGGCAATCTGTCAGGATACAAAAATCCTGATATTAGACGAGCCGACCTCCTATCTGGATATGGGCTTTAAGATGGATATACTTACAAATATCCGCATGCTTGCAAGGGATAAAAAGATGGCGGTCATTATGTCACTGCATGAGCTTGACCTTGCGCAGAAAGTTTCCGATACGATCGCCTGTGTCAGAGGCGACCGCATCGACTGCGTCGGCACACCGGAGGAGATTTTTGCCGGAAATTATGTGCAGGAATTATACGGGGTGGCGGATCAGAGTTTTGATCCGGTGACGGGGCAGATTTTTTTGTGTACGGGACATGAGAAGGCAGTTGTTTCGAGAGATTTTAGTGCAGAGAATTGCTCTGGCAAAAATTTTGGATGTGGTAAGAAGAATCCAGATCCGGTCAGTCCACAGTTTTTTGTGATCGGTGGTGCGGGCAGCGGCATCCCGGTATACAACAGGCTGTGGCGCGAAAACATTCCGTTTGCAGCGGGAATCCTGCAGGAAAATGATGTAGAGTACAAGGCAGCAGTGGCACTTGCTTCAGAAGTTGTGGCAGAAAAGGCATTTTACCCGGTTGGACAGGATAAGGTGCAGGCGGCAAAGCGGCTGATTGACAGCTGTAAAAAATGTATCTGTGCGGTGGAAGAGTTTGGGCCGTTAAATGAAGCGAACCGGGAGCTGGCGGAGTATGCGAGGAGGATTGGGAAGACTGGCAAAAACATATGAACAGTATACACAGAGATATCTTCAAAGCTATCCACGAAGGAAAATGGCTGAAAATTGAATATCTGAACAAAGAGGGCAGGCACACGAACTACTGGATCGGAATCCGGGACTTAGACCCACGGAACAAGACTTTAAAAGTGGACGGACTTCATCTCAACCGGTGCTCGATTGAGGGATACGATAAGATCTATATCGATTCCATCCTCTCGACCGAGATCGTGGAAGGCTCGTACTGCCCGGAGAATGAGCGGCTGATCGAAGATATCGCGCTGCACCCGGAACGCTACCAGAACCTTTTTGCAAACACGGCAAATTTAAAAATACTGAATTATCTGGAAATGTGCAGCAAACTGGATGCCACGCCGTATACGACCGATTATGAACTGGTGCGCTATATCGACGGAGATCAGGTGCGTGACGGGGAGTATCAGTTGTCGGAGGAACAGTTTAAAGAGATCGTGACAAATTTTCAGCGGCGCATGAACCGGGGCACGCAACAGGGGAAAACGCTTCATATTCAAAAGCTGGCACTGAATATTTTAAGTATCCATACAAAAAATGGATTGTATGTGCTGGCATACCGGAATCTGAATCTGGATGTAAAAAACAAGGCATTTAAACCGGATGAAGATATCACGATCTGCACGCAGTTTACCATAGGGGGAGAGCAGGAAAATATCCGAAGGTATTTAGATGCGGATGAATATGAGCTGTTATCCGATTTTGAAAAAAATCTTGAAAAGATAAAAGATGCGATTACAGAAAAAAACGGTGCACGGGCGGTTGTGGATGACATGCCCTATGTCATCGGACTTGGCATGGACTGTGCATTAAATCTGCATGAAGAGTATAAGGCGATTCTTGACATGTACGAAAAAGAGCAGGTGACTTTTCCAATCCGGGCATTTTTCGGCGATCTTTTGGAACGTCCGCGAAGAACGAAGGCATATCCGATCGCACTGTTAAACCAGAACATCAATCTTGACCAGCTTCTTGCAATTAACAATGCCATGAAATATCCGCTTGCCTATATTCAGGGACCACCGGGAACCGGCAAGACGAATACGATCTTAAACACGATCGTGACGGCATTTTTTAACAATATGACGGTACTGTTTGCGTCTTACAACAATGTACCCATAAACAATGTATTTGAAAAATTAAGTTCCCTGACTTATAAGGGAAAACGGGTCGCATTTCCGGTACTGCGCCTTGGAAATCAGGAAAAAGTAAAAGAATGTATCTGTTACATCAACCAGCTGCGGAGAGAGGTGCATGGCATTAAAGTATTTTCTTCCACGTTAGATCGTCGAAAAGGTGATAGAATTGACCGGGCGAAACAGCTTTCCGGCAGGTTAAAGGAATATGAGGAAGTCTTAGACCTGACGGAGCGCAAAGAAACGTTAACGCAGGTCATGGAGTATCAGGAACGGATGAAAAATGTGGCGACGCTCTTTCATTTCCATACGGATCTGCAGGGGCGTCAGCTGCGGAATCTGGATGAAAAAATCCAGAAGATCGGTGAGATATCTGAGCGGGATGCAATGGCTCTATTAGACCGCAATGAGGATGAATTTTACAGTTATCTGTATTATACCTCCGCAAAATACATCAAGGAGCTGGAAAGTAACAGGTTTCAGGATTTACGGAAAATTTTAGATGATGATGAAGATGTGAATGAGCAGGCAGCAGCATTTAACAAGTATCTGCAGAAATCGGAGAATGTAAAGAAGCTGCAGAAGGTATTTCCAATCATGATAACGACCTGCATTTCTTCCCATAAACTGGGTGAACCGGAACCGCTGTTTGACATGACAATCATGGATGAGGCGAGCCAGTGCAATGTTGCGGTCTCACTTGTGCCAATCATCCGGGGTGAAAAACTGATGCTGGTGGGAGATCCGCAGCAGTTAAAGCCGGTTATTTTATTGGACGAACTCACGAACCGGAAACTGCGCAGAAAATACCATGTTGCGGATGAATATGATTACCGCGAAAATTCCATTTATAAGACATATCTTGCCTGTGATGCGGTCAGCGATGAGATACTTTTGCGAAATCATTACCGCTGTAATAAAAAAATCATAGACTTTAACAATAAAAAATATTATAACTCCAAACTTCAGGTGCAGTCTGACAGCAGGGAAAGACAGCCGCTTGTCTATGTCAATGTGGATGGCGGGCCAGGTGACATGAAGAATACCTCTCCGGCAGAGGTGGAGGAGATCATGCGCTATGCGGGGGAAAATCCTGATAAAAGTATTGCTGTCATCACACCGTTTGTGAATCAGCGGATACTGATCGAGCGAGGGATCAAAGAAAACGGATTTGAGCATGTCGTGTGCGGAACGGTACATGCATTTCAGGGAGACGAAAAGGATGTGGTGCTGTTTTCCACGGCGTTAAGCGACCGGACTGGAAAGGGAACTTATGACTGGCTCAAAAATAATAAGGAACTGATCAATGTTGCAACGTCGCGGGCGAAGGACAAGCTGATCCTTCTTGCGGACGGGAAAGAATTGGAGCGCCTTCATCAGGGAAATGAGGATGATGATCTGTACGAGCTGGTGCAGTATGTGAAAATGAACGGGGAATCCAAAATTACGGAAAAGCATATCAGTTCGAGAGCACTTGGAATCCAGCCGTTTTCCACGGAAACAGAAGCGGCATTTATGAAAAACCTGACACATGCGCTGGAAAATATCTGGCTCACCCGGAATAAATATACGATCCACAAAGAGGTTGCCATATCCCAGGTGTTCCGGGATAATGTCACTTATGATAATCTGTTTTATATGGGAAGATTCGACTTTGTTGTCTATGAAAAGAGGGGAAAAAGCGAGCTGCCCGTTTTTGCGATCGAACTCGACGGCAAGGAGCATTTTGAGGATGAAGTGGTACGGGAGCGGGACAGACAGAAAAATGAGATCTGTAAGGCGCATCATATGCAGATCATCCGTGTGGAAAACTCTTATGCAAGACGCTATCACTACATCAAGGAAATTTTGAATGACTATTTTGCGAAGGCACGTTAAAAATTTTGCGTTCAAACATCCGGCAAAAAGTGGTATGATGTCTTTATGCATCACACAGGACAAAGGAGAAAATAATACAATATGGAAAAAAAGAGCCGGGAATTATTAGCACCGCATGTGGAAGAAGAACTGATGGATTATATTTTGCATACGCCGGTGAAAATAGGTGAGAAACTGCCAAATGAGTTTGAACTGGCAGAGCTGTTCGGCGTTGGGCGGAGCACAGTGCGGGAGACGGTAAAAAGCCTGGTTTCCAAAGGTGTGCTTGAGGTCCGCAGGGGTTCCGGGACTTATGTGATCGGGACGAACCGCTTAGAGGATGATCCGTTAGGGCTTTCAGGGTTTACGGACAAATATGAACTGGCGTTAGACCTCTGCAATGTGCGCCTGATGTTAGAGCCGGAGATCGCCATGCTGGCAAGTGAAAACGCGACGGACGAGGAAAAGGCGGAGTTAAAGCGGCTGTGTGATGAGGTGGAAAATCTGTATCTTGCCGGGGAGAACCATCTGCAGAAAGATGTGGAATTTCACACTTACATTGCGCGGTGCAGCAAAAATAAAGTCATTGAGAAACTGGTACCGATCATTCAGTCGGCGGTCATCACGTTCGTGAACCTGACACACCGCCAGTTAAAAGACGAAACGATTGATACCCACCGTGCGATCACGGATGCAATCTTAAATGGAGACAGTGCGGGTGCAAAATATGCGATGATCATGCACCTCAATTATAATCGTCAGATGATTTTGAAAAAACAGGCAAAGGCGCAGCAAAAAAATGAGTAAGGGACAAAAACTCCAAAAACTGGTAAGACGTCATATGACATGATGCAATATCGGAAAAATATACAAAAAACAAGGTGCTTTTTTAGGAAAACACCTTGTTTTTTTGTCTAAAAGAGAGGTTTTAACAAACTAGACATCAGATGTATTGACAAAAAATGATCAATAAAATACAATAATCGTAATGAAACATCAGACGTCATACAAATATCAATAAGGAGGTATATCATGGGTAACGTCGCAGAATTAGATACAACCCGGCTGGTTATCGCAGCAATTATCGGACTGGCATTGTTGTTAGTTTTGATCATCAAATTTAAGGTTCACGCAATGCTTTCGATCTTAATCGGTGCGATTGCAATCGGACTGATCGCAGGAATGCCGTTTGAAGAAATCGTAACGGCGGTGGACGATGGTATAGGAAACACGCTAAAGGGAATTGCCCTCCTGGTAGGACTCGGTTCCATGTTCGGTGCGATACTTGAAGCATCGGGTGGAGCACAGACTTTAGCAGTTACAATGGTAAAGAAATTTGGGGATGAGAAGGCTGCATGGGCGCTTGGAATCACCGGCCTTGTTATTTCTATCCCGGTATTCTTTGATGCAGGACTTATCATTTTAATTCCACTTGCATTTTCTCTTGCAAAAAGAACAAAGAAATCTTCCCTGTTTTATGCGATCCCGCTTTTAGCAGGACTTGCCGTAGGACACGCATTTATCCCGCCGACACCTGGCCCGGTATTAGTTGCCACAATGTTAAATGTGGAACTTGGATGGGTTATTTTAGTCGGTGTATGCTGTGGATTTTTTGCAATGATCGTTGCAGGTCCGGTCTGGGGAGCTATCTGCGGAAAGAAATTTTATGTTCCGGTTCCGGATCAGATCGCAAACCAGGAAGATATTGATGAATCCAAACTTCCGAGTTTTGCATCGGTCGTTACCATCATCATGATCCCTCTGGTACTTATCATATTGAAATCTGTTGCAGGCGTGGTTCCGGCATTGGCAGGAGTGGCACCGTTATTTAACTTTTTAGGACAGCCGTTTGCAGCACTTCTGATCGCAACATTAGCCGCAATGTTCATCCTTGGAACAAGACATGGATACACGATGCCGGAATTAGAGAAGATCCTCACAAAATCTTTAGAGCCGACAGGACTGATCCTTCTTGTGACAGCATGTGGTGGTGTACTTCGTTATATTTTACAGTACTCCGGCTTAGGTGAGATCATTGGTAATGCTGTGGCATCCATAAATCTTCCAATCGTTATTGTAGCATTTTTAGTTGCAGCACTGGTAAGAATCTGTGTAGGTTCTGCAACCGTAGCAATGACCATGGCAGCAGGAATTGTAGCAGCAATGCCGGAGATCGCATCCTTATCACCGATGTATCTTGCATGTGTGGTTGCAGCAGTTGCCGGTGGAGCGACAGTCTGCTCACGCTTTAACGATTCCGGATTCTGGCTGGTAAGATCACTGATCGGACTTGACGAGAAGACAACGTTAAAAACCTGGACGATCATGGAGACATTGGTTGGTGGAACCGGATTTATCGTTGCACTGATCATTTCTTTCTTCGTGTAGAAGAAACGGTAATGACAGAGCAGTCACAGAGCATGAAATTTAGTATATTATAGATTTTCACAGTAAAAAACAGCGCAGGAATGGAGGCTAGTGTGAAAAATAAGATTTTTCACACGCAAGATTTGTGCTTACGCACAAACTTGAGATGCGCAAAAAAACAGCGCAGGAATGGAGGCTATCATGGAATTAAGAAGTCAGAAAGTAAGAGAACTTGCACCGGAGATGGACCCGCTTCGTATGGGTATGGGATGGAAGGCGGAGGAGCTTTCCAAACCACAGATCATCATTGAGAGTACTTATGGAAACAGCCATCCTGGTTCAAGCCATTTAAATATTTTTGTGGAAGAAGCAGTAAAAGGTGTTGATGAAAACGGCGGAAAAGCAGCGCGTTATTATGCAACAGATATGTGCGATGGAATGTCCCAGGGACACGATGGAATCAATTATTCTTTAGCACACAGAGATGCGATCACAAACCTTGTGGAGGCGCAGGCAAACGCTACAACGTTTGATGGTGGTGTTTTTATCGCAAGCTGTGACAAGGCAATGCCGGCGATGCTTATGAGTATCGGCCGTTTAAAAGAGATGAGCGCGATCGTTGTGACCGGTGGTGTTATGGAAGCAACGGTTGTAAAACCGGAATATGTGGAAAATGATCCGGGCTGTAAGATCAATGAGCTTTTAACCTTAGAGCAGATCGGAAAATTCAGCGCGCAGTATGAGCGTGGTGAGATCCCGGAAGAGCAGCTCCGCTATTACAAACACAATGCATGTCCAAGCTGTGGCGCATGTTCTTTCATGGGAACCGCTTCCACAATGCAGGTTATGGCTGAAGCACTTGGACTGATGCTTCCGGGAACAGCACTGATGCCGGCAACTGCACCGGAATTAAAAAAGGCTGCCTATGATGCCGGAAAACAGTTAATGAAATTAGTTGAAATGGGAATTGCTGCAAAAGATATCGTCACAATGGAAAGTCTTGAGAATGCGATCATGGTACATGCTGCAATCTCAGGTTCCACCAACGCGGTCATGCACATTCCGGCAATCGCACATGAATTTGGTTTTGAAATTGATGCGGATACTTTTGACAGAATGCACCGCGGTGCACATTATCTGCTAAACATCCGCCCGGCAGGAGACTGGCCGGCACAGTATTTCTACTATGCAGGCGGTGTGCCGAGAGTCATGGAAGAAATCAAGAGCATGCTCCACCTTGATGTGATGACAGTTACCGGAAAAACACTCGGTGAAAATTTAGAAGAGTTAAAAAAGAACGGTTTCTACGAGCACTGTGATGCGATCTTAAAAGAGAAATCCGCACTGATCGGAAAAGAGATCAAACGTACCGATATCATCGCTGATTTTGACCATGCGATCGGTACAGAGGGAAGCATCGCAATCCTGCGCGGCAACCTTGCACCGGAGGGAGCAGTCATTAAACACACTGCCTGCCCGAAAGAAATGTTCCATGCAAGATTAAACGCAAAACCGTATGACAGCGAGGAAGAAGCGATCGATGCGATCCTGAAGGGAAAAGTGGTACCGGGAGATGCCGTATTTATCCGCTACGAGGGACCGAGAGGCAGCGGTATGCCGGAGATGTTCTACACCGGCGAGGCAATCTGCTCCGACCCGAAACTTGCAGCCAGCGTTGCACTGATCACAGACGGACGTTTTTCCGGCGCATCCAGAGGACCGGTCGTAGGACATGTATCTCCGGAGGCAGCAGCCGGCGGCCCGATCGCATTTGTGGAAGAGGGAGATCTCATTGAACTTGATGTTGAGAACCGCCGTCTTGCGATCGTAGGTGTCAAAGGCGAGGAAAAGACCGGGGAAGAGATCGCACAGATCTTAGAAGAACGTAAAAAGAACTGGAAAGGTTTTACCAGCAAATATAAGAGTGGTCTGTTAAAATTGTATGCACAGCATGCGACCAGTGCGATGAAGGGTGCCTATATGGACTAAGTATCCAGACCATAAAAAAATCCGGGTGTTGCTGCCCGGATTTTTTGTATTCATGTACGATGTCAGCTCTGCTTTTTTAATTCATAGGAAATTACGTCCTATGAATTAAAAAGCCCTCCGGGCGGGATGCGCATCTCGCGGAGTAGAAGTT
>ERZ827156.3085-NODE-3085-length-15663-cov-4.418567_pt1 | contig 15663 bp, 24 predicted proteins | sample MGYA00519919_ERZ827156 | MGnify/ENA primary metagenome ERZ827156 (study PRJEB31778, sample SAMEA3449269) | human gut metagenome | biome: human gut; feature: human-associated habitat; material: faeces | place: United Kingdom | collected 2010/2012 ... | reverse complement strand
CTTGGGGAAATCGCCAAGGAGTGCGGAAATCGGAGGTTCTTTGCGGGAAGGAAGGCGTAGCCCTTCAATGATTCAAGCAGGCTGCATGACTACCCTTCTTCTTTGCGCCATTCTTCGTTCAGAATCGTCATTTCATCCCCTCCCAGCCTCTTCTCCCATGCCTGAACTGTGGTGGCAGGGTTCAACTCGATGGGGAGAGGTGAAAGGGAATGAGATGGATCTCACAAGCACGCTTTGAAAGAGAGAATCACACTGCAGTTGTTTCTATAGCGAATAGAACTGGAAGATATGCGAGATTGAACAGAGGATGCATACCGAGGATAAAACCATTGGATACTGCACACTACACAACCCAGAATAGCAGTGCACTTTCCGAAAAGAGCAGAAAGGAATTGGCGCAACAGGATGGAAGTGGAACCAGCAGCAAAGGAAGTGAAGAATGACACGGGATCGCTTCCCTGGGTTGAAAAATAGTATGGCAGCGGTGAAGGGGGATTGATCTCGTAGTCGTCCCAAGAAGATGAACGATGTCTCCTACCAGGACGAGGCCGTTCGAACATTGAAGAAATCCATTGAGGAGGGAAACGTGGGCGTTTCCGCTGCGTGAGTGAGATGTAGCTTCCGCATTTGCTCTTGTACGGACCTCCAGGAACGGGTAAAACATCTGTCATATTGGCGTTGGCTCACGAGCTCTTTGGGTAGTATTCAAAAAGGGGGCACTTATGAGCAGACCGGAAATGCACAACCGAGTGCTCGAACTGAACGCGTCGGATGAGCGTGGTATTGACGTAAGGATCTCGTTACCTCCTGATTTGCAGGTGATCCGTCAAAAGGTGATTCTCTTCGCTCAGCAAACTGTACGAAAGACCATTCCGTATTGAATTGATGAGTTTGTTGACAAGCAGGGGATACCCGTCTCCCCCTTACAAGATTATCATCATGGATGAGGCGGACTCTCTGACGATGGACGCCCAGAGTGCTCTGCGTCGTGTGATGGAGATGTACTCCAAAGTGACCCGCTTCTGCTTTATCTGCAATTACGTTTCAAAGTGATGCTACTGGATGCGGATTCCCTTTAGAATCATCCCTGCTCTTTCTTCGCGTTGTGCTCGCTTCGAATTCGGAAGCTTGCCGCGTGAGCATGTGGTGGATCGTCTTCGCTTCATCAGCGACCAGGAGCAGATGACTATCGATAACGACGTTTGCTCCCGACTGCACCATCATGACTAGGCCCTCCAGTTCATATACGACCAGACGAAGGGCGATCTTCGATCGGGCATCCACCTTCTCCAAAATGCGCACATGATCTACCGCGGCGAGCCCGTCACCAAGGAGGGGCTGGAGCAGATCTCGATGGTGATCCCGCCCTTGGTCGTCAAGGGACTGTGGGACGCCATCAAGAGCACCACGAAGGCGACCAACATCGCCAGACTGGCGGCGGCGGTGGAGAAGATTGTGCTGGACGGGTACCCGCTGTCGATCGTGCTGTCGATGCTGTCGGAGTACGTGATTCGCTGTGGCGGTATGCTTGGCGCGGCGATGTAAGGGGTAGATCTCGACGACGAGAAGAAGAGCTCTATATGCATGGTGCTAGCGAACGCAGATAAGGCCGCGGTGGATGGGTGCGACGAGGAGATTACGCTCCTGAGTGCTTGCTGTTCAATTGTGAAGTGTTTGGAAGGATTCTGTGTTTGTTGGAAAGGGATCATCACCCTATGGCTCGGATAGGACAGTACGGAGAAGGAACACAGTCAATCGGCAACGAGTTTGGTCAAGATTGGCCTAAAGTGATGTCCACATAGGAGTGGAAAGGATAGGGCATTATTTTCGAGCGTGTTGCAGCCGTAGAGAGTGAACTCGCTAGAGGAAGCAGATAACGGTGCACCTTGGCTAAAGTACTCTCGGTACCCTCCGTAAAAGGATAGGGTGTATGGTATTTCCCAGTTTAGCCTCTCCGCCGTTCCACAACCACCCACTTTCTGGTGAAAAGTGGAAACCTCGGAGAAAAAAGGGCCTAATTCGGGAGTCATCTGTATTCCGCTTAGAAAAACTTTGCCTTGTAGACTATCTTTCATCATGGTCAGCTACGGAGACTATATTCCAGTGTCGATCGGGTTTCCCTCGATCATTCCGCCCATTGTCGCCATGGTCTTGGCGTTGACAACGAAGGAAGTGGTGTCATCGCTGTTTTTTGGCGTCTTTTCCGCAGTCATCATCTACTGCATTGCCGTGGCAAGAGGAATGGTGGAGGGTGTCTCCGACGCGAACGTGTTCGATGTCCTCTTCACCGTAATGGGGATTAAAATTGCGGACAACGTCCACATCGCGCTGTTCTTGCTTTTCATCGGAGGCCTGATTAACCTCGTTTCCGTGTCAGGAGGCGCGAAGGCGTACGGCGTGTGGGCGAAGAAGGCGATCAAGGGCAGACGCAAGAGCATGTTCTCAACCATGGTTCTTGGTCTGATGATGTTCCTGGACGACTACTTCAACTCGATCACGACGTCCACAGTCATGCACCCCGTAACGGAGGTGAACAACGTGTCCAAGCCGAAGACGGCCTACATCGTGCATACGATTTCTACAAACATGTGTATCACTATTCCCCTGACGTCGTGGGCGGCTGCGATCGTTTCTCAGATCGGCGACAGCGGCGTGGAGAATTCCTTCCTGGTGTTCCTGCAGAGCATCCCCTTCAACATCTACAGCCTCCTCTGCTTCGCCTTCATCATCATCTCCATCTCCTTCGACTTCGACTACGGCAAGATGAAGACCTACGAGGACAAGGCCAAGATGGGTCTGACGGAGACCAGCGACTCGACGACTGCCTCCAAGCCGGCGGAGGTGACCATCCAGCAGAGCAACAAGGGATCGATGTGGGATCTCCTCCTGCCCATCTTCGTGATGGTGGTGCTCGCCATCTACTTCATGTTCTCCATCGGTCGCAAGGCTAGCAACAGCAGCGACATCACCGTGATCTTGGGCGCCACCTCGGCCCCGAAGGCCCTGCTCTTCGCCTGCTTCATCGCGCTGGTGACCACGCTCGTGATGTACGTACCGCGCAAGCTGATGACCTTCACCGAGTGGATCAACAATCTCATCGAGGGCATGAAGTCCATGGTCTCCACGCTCATCATCCTCGTCCTCGCCTGGTGCGTCAGCGGCTGCAGCGGCGACCTCCTCCAGACCGGCTTCTACGTCGGCGAACTCGTGCGAAACTCCCCCATCCCGCCCCAGATGATTCCCGCGGTTGTCTTCCTGGTGGGCATGGCGCTGTCCTTCGCCACGGGCACCGCCTGGGGCACCTTCTCGCTGCTGATTCCCATCGCCGTGTCCATCTGCAGTGGCGATAATCGGGTCTATTTGATTCCCTCCATCTCGTCGTGTCTGTGCGGCGCCGTGTTCGGAAACAACACCTCGCCCATTTCGGACACCACCGTGCTCGTGTCGTCGGCGGTGCAGATGCCGATGCTGATGCATGTGTCCACCCAACTCCCGTACGCGTGCACTGTGGCCGCGGTGAGTATCGTGGGCTATCTGGTCGCCGGGTACTCCAACGGCAATTTGGGACTGACGCTGGGCGTTTCGTTCGCTCTGCTGTTCGTGGTGCTGTATGGAATCTCTCGGTGGCAGAAGGCGCACGGAACGAAGGAGCTGCACGTGACGGTGGAGGAGAAGGGAAAGGACATCGAGATGGTGGACATGAAGGGCGATGACAAGCCCAACGAGAACGAGGCGGAGGAAATGGCCATTGAGGTCAGCACCATTCCTAACAACGTTTCGGAGGCGTACCCGTAGTTTCTAGTTCTTTTAGTGCGCTGTTTGTTCACATTTCCCTTGTTTCGTTCCTTTCTGGGCGTCGTTTCCCGCAATGTCGTTGAGTCTTCTGCGGAGGCACAAACTCGTCAGTTGTGCTTGCATCGGAGGCGTGGCTGCTGGGGGGTATCTTGCCGATGCGAAAAGGCGGTAGGAGTGTGGTGGATGGAACAGTCACTCGATAGGCGGAAAGCCATGCAGGAAGTGCGGGGAGTGACCCGAAGTGTGAACATGGTGTGCTCTCTCGCCGCGATTATTGCCGATTATAAATACTCGTTCTGGAGGGTAGATAGGAATTCATCAGACTACGATCGTGTGTACCACGAGACGAATCTTCGCTGTGCGCAGCGCACCCTCCGTCTCTGTCGCCGTCTCGGAGGCTACTATATTAAATTCGGTCAGATGGTGTCTTCACTTTACGCGGGAATCCCAAGAGAGTGGACTACGACACTGGCAGCGTGTCAAGTGCGGTCCTCTCGCTGATTTGATTCCTAGGATAAGGCAGAGCCAGTTCCATTCTCCGAATTGGTGGAGGTGATCGAGGAGGATTTGGGGAGGGATCCGAGGGACATCTTCCGGGAAATCGATGAGCATCCGATTGGCGCTGCGTCGCTGGCGCAAGTGCACCGCGCAGTGCTGAAGAACGGGGAAGAGGTCGCTGTGAAGATCCAGTACCCAACCATCCGCAAATACACACTGATTGATATGCGGGACTGCGAGGTTGCAAACAGCGGTGAGAATCACGAGTAGTGGGCGACAAGGGTTGTCAAGTTCTTCTTTCCCTCCTTCGAGTTTACGGTTGACGCTGCTATCGCCGCTCACACGTAGTGGTTTGTCCCAAAGTTCCGCCAGAACGTGGTGGAGGAGATTGACTTCGAGATTGAGAAGAAGAACATGGAGACGTGCCGCGAGTTCTTCGAAGGACGCGACGACATCTATGTACCGAAGGTGTATCCCGATCTCTGTTCCCACCGCATCTGCATGATGGAGTTCATTCACGGCATCAAGGTCAGCAATGTGAAGAAACTGCGAGAGGAGTCCATCTCCACACGCCGCGTTGCACAGCTCTGCGTGCAGGCCTTCTCCGACATGATGTTCCAAACCAATTTCTTACACGTCGATCCGCACGCTGGCAACCTGCTGGTGCGCACCAATTCCCACGGAGACCCGCAACTGGTTCTCCTGGACCACGGGATGTACAACTACGTCGATCCGTCCTTTACTTCCTATTTGCAGGAACTGTGGTTGGCGATGGTTTCTCAGGACCACAAGGAGGTGGAGCGATTATGTCGAGTGTATGGAATGGAGGATTTCGCTCAGTTATTGTCTCTATCCCTCACGGGAAGGTCTCTGGATGCGCAGAACAAGTTGTGGATAAGAATCGCGGTGATGATTAGATTTGGCGAAGAGATGAGTGAGGAGTTGCTGGAGTCGGTGGAGGACCGCGTGGCGGAGACGGTGCGGAATATCACGATGGACGTGTTTTCGAAGCGAATCGGAATGGTGGCCAGTATGATGAATGCGATGCCGAAGGACTTTACGTATGTGTTCCGAGTGGTGGAGATGGTTGGTAATGGAGTGCGGTGTGATGAGTAGTTGAAAGGACTGGTTCACTTCCTCGGAGGGTCTGAGAGCGATCGATTGTCCATCATGACGTCTTCGGCTGTGAAGTGAGAATTGGGCAGGAGAATGAGGAATAGAGGCAAGTACGCCGGGCAGGCGAAGTCGGTGCCGTTCTACGTGACATGGCAGTGGAAGTTGCATCTGCTGTTCCTCCGCCTGCAGCTGTGGCTGAACGACCTGTACATTGAGTACTACGTGCGGAACTATCTGAAGGGGAGCTACGAGATGGAGTTCGATCCGGAAGTGGTTTTCAACTCTCTCTTGAAAACAAACAAGTAGTCTTCATGTTTGTTACAAGTACTCTTCATGTTTGCTATAAGCATTCTTCATGTCTATTACAAGTATGAACTGGCCGCGATGGGCTCGAAATGCACCTCCCGCTTGGGCATCCACGCCTTCTCGGGAACTTCCTCCTTTTTCGTGACGATGTACCCGCTCTGCAGCTGGGGATAGTCGCACGAGGCAATGTCCTCATCCCACGTGTTCATGATACAGAACCACGGGTCTGCAGACGGCATCTCCACTTCCGGAGGAACATATCGCCACTTCCCGCAGAACGGGTTCTGGCATCGAATCCACTTCTCTCCAGTCTAGTCATGACAGGCAGCGAAAAAGGGTACAGATGGGTCAATGAACCGATTCTCATTCTCGGGCTCCTCAGACGAGGGGATGTAGAAGTGAATGGGCTTCACGGGTTCCTGCTTGGCTTCAGGAACGACCACAGGCGGGGGCACTTCCATCTGTTTCTGCTCGACTGTTTCTTGAGGCGCAGGAGTGATCGGAGCTGGAGCCGATTCAGACTCCTTGGCAGCGGGCTGCGCCTCTGCAGTACTCGGACACGTCGGCGGATTGGTCGGTTCCCCGGAATTCCTACACATGACGAACGACACTAGAGCACACCCTCCATTCAATCGCTGTGCAGCATTGATGCTCATCTATATACTCAAATATGTAACAACAACGCGAACCACTTCTGGAGGAATTGGGACAGGCACTTCGGGATTCGCCATTTGTGTAGCATTCGGGCATATTACATTATCTGTGTGTGCAGTTTCCGCTAGGTTTGTGCTATTGTTCTAGGCGTTCAGCGAAAACGCTCTCCCCTCACCTTTATGCTATCCTTCAGGTTTTCGGAAGACAAGATCCAGTCATACGATGGCGCGGCCATTTTGTACCAGAAAAGACAGTCGTCAAAACCAATTGTGACAACAAACACTTCATTCCACCTTCTCATAAATGCTCTGTATCCACACGCGGTGCATGTCCATATTCGTTTTCCGGTTGCGAATGCATCTCCGAATGGTGTCGCTCTTCACCTTCACCAGTCCGTGCCTCCGAAACAGCGCGTCAAGCTCGTCAACGTCGAAGAAGTAGGCGAGCGTTCCGTCCTGTCTGGCATAGAGATTGTCCTGTATCCTCCGTGAAGGCTTAAATCGCAACTGGGCCATATCATAGCGACCGTAGTCACGGAAGAGAAGGCGGCCGCCTCGCTTCAGCCCTTTCACTGCGTGATCCATGAATGCGTCCATGTTCTCCGGATTCACCGCAGAGAGCACAAACATGATCAGCAGAATGTCGCATCCTCCCGAGGGGACATGCGATGCGATCTCGTCCTTCACCAGATCCGCTTGCCACACCGTCATTCGACTGGGGTCGTATTTGGGACTATTCTACTCGTAATGCAGCAGGGAGAGGAAAACTTGGATGATGTCGATAGCGGACTTGGCAAAATCGCAACCATACACGATCAGATTGGGGACCTTTTCACACAGCGGAAAGAACGCATTGCCAACACCGCATCCGACCTCCAGAAGCAGGAGTGGTTCCGTAGCGTGTTCGGACTGATGGACTTGCTCCACATGGTTCAGCTCGTCAAAGACGATATCGAGATAGTGGCGGTCTTTGAAGAAGCGGTTTCCGTTGTGACGGTAGAAATCGTGCCAATACTTGCCCGCATAGTTGTTGAACTTCTCTACTTGATCACTTCACTTCACCATGTCCGACGAGCCCAATACGCAGATAGGTTGCCCTCACTCTTTGCTAGCTGCTCTTTTAGCTTCTGCTCCCGTTCTGGGTCGTATACTTCATCGTACACCACTTCAAAGTCGTTTCCTCCCTCGTTTGTGTCCTCATATGACTCTTGCATGATCCAGAGGGTAATTCTGAAGCACAAAGGGAACACCAACAAACACCGCAATGTACAATAGAGGACACAAAGAATGGAAAATCAATACTCGAGAAGCATGGGCGTGACGGTGCCATACGTGTAGCACGCCAGGAGACTGTACTCCTCACTGAAGCCGTGCAGCGAATAGACTCCCGAAACCAACGGACCCGTCTTTTGCAGCAACCCTCTCTTCTCCAATTCAGGCAGGGACACACACGACATGGAGATTCGCTACGATGAATGCAACATACTGACGGCACGTTAAAGTACGTTCCGGCCAAGACAAGAAGAGGATCACCATCTCGCAAGATGCACACACAACTATGCGTATACTCGTAGTTGCTCTAGTTCTCACGCCTCCAAGTGAAATATCAACGCCAATCGTCTCTGTGATCGTTTTCTCCGTCGAGAGGTCAATCACCTCAATGAGGCTCTTCTTCCCCACCACAACCGCGTACTCCTTCTGCTGAACCGAAAAACCGTGAACGGACTACGAATGAGAGGATGCAAGGAGCATTACGATTCCATCAGCTACGTTCGTGGAATACACGCGCTGTGATCCCGTGCGAAGGTCCATTGTGAGAACCTTGCCGTTTCTTGTGTACAGGAAGAGTCTATGTGAGATGAAGACAGAGCGATCACTTCGAGTCGGTTTTGTCGCAGCAAACGACGTATGTGTTCAAAAGCAGGGTGGACTCCACCTTCCAGGACTCGCTCTCGGAAGAGAAGAAGATGATGGTCCCGGTGTTTGTGACCGCCAAAAAGCCGTATGTCCCCATGACGGTGGGGTAGATGGCGATAATTTCCGTCTGGGAAGTCTGTACGTGAAGAGGAGAAAGGAATGAAACGAAGACCACGGTGTCCGTTTCCAGGAAGAAGGATAGGCTTCGTAAGCGGTACTGTGTTTCATCCACATGCTCGGCGATGATAATATGGGACTTCTGCACATCATCGCGAATGACGGCACTTACAAGGATGCAAACCGTGTCCACGATATTTTCATTCTCCATCATCGACAGTGCGAAGAAATTGCTGTCCCAAAACTACTCTTCAAGCGCTGACGCGTCCAAACAGCAATCGAGTTATCCGCAAACAACGTACACGCCACCTTGATCTCCGTGTTCATGAACAGGCTACGCACGCAGTAGTCATACACCTTGATGATCGTATCGCCCCTTCGCTTCACATAGGTGCCATAACGATCATTGTTCGGGTCCATAGTAGCGGAATCTGACCTTCGTCGACCCCTAGTTGTCAATCGCGAAAACCGTACTCACCGCATCCATTCTATTTCTTGATTCGGTTCTGTCGAGCGATTTGCTGGAGGAACGCGCACAAAACTGGCGGAAGAAGCGAATGATTCCTTTCGGCTCTCCGTCTACCCCGTTGAATCCGATAACGGTAGTCTACCCTTTTGTCTGCGTGGCCCTGCGGACCCACACTCCCACTCGGCATTATTCGATTATTCTGGTGGTGATGCAAAGCGCTATTTCTGTTACCATTTCCCACCAGAACGAGGTGATTTACTCCAATGCCAAAACGGCTCAGAGTATGAAAGACGAGGGCTACCAGCAGCCGAGCCTGCAAACGGATATCGAGCCGCTCCCAAAGCTGAAGGAGGGAGAGCTGCTGTATCTGGGTGCTGCGATTGAGGTTTGGGTGGGAGTTGCTTCTTTACGCATAGAAGATGAAGGAGGAGGTGGGACAATTTCTCTCCAGCCGTATCGCCAAGAAGGAGGAGGAGGAGAAGATGTCCAAGGAACCGAAGGAGAAGAAGCAAAGAGTGTGCGGTCGCAAATAGTGCGTGTTTCTTTAGATTGCTTTGTGTTTGTTTCACTCTAATCCGTCATCCCAACGCATTGATCGTTTTCCTGCACTCGGTGCAGATTTGTACTCGATAGCATACAAAGAAGAAGGCAATGTCCTATGGATGAAGAGAACGCTCCCTTGTTGAAAGGGAGGGAACCGCGGTTATTCGGCAATACGTGCGGCTGTGGACAGACCGACTTCACTTTTTGGGAAATGGATCGACGAAGCTCTGGATACGATCGCAATATTACGGTGTTCTCTCCCGAGGGAAGACTGTACCAGATCGAGTATGCGTTCAACGCTGTGAAGTCCTTTGGCCAATTGGCGGTGGGGATGAAGGGAAACAACATAACGGTTGCGATTTCGCAGAAGAAGATGACGGACAACTCCATTGATATTGCTAGCGTAACAAATCTTTACAGAATTACCGATCATATTGGCTGCGTGATGACTGGACTCCAGGCGGATTGCGTAACGCAGGTGGACCGCGCCCGCGAGAAGGCCATCAATTATAAAGCGAAGTACGGCTATGACATTCCCATCAGCGTGCTTGCCACAAAGGTTGCCGACAAGTGCCAGTTGTACACGCAGAGAGCGGAGATGCGCGTGCTCGGCTGCATTATGATCCTCTTCGGGTAGTCGTTCTTGTGGTGGATTCCCTGTAGCGTGGATGACGAGGACGGTTGCAAAGTATATAGAATCGACCCTGCTGGCAACTGCTGGAGCTACAAAGTGGGGTTGGTGCGTGGATTTCATTGTAGGGCGCTGCCGCGGGACCAAAGTCGCAGGAAGCCATAAATTACCTGGAGAAGAAGGTGGGGAAGGAGCCTCTGCTGGATGACAACGACGAGGTGATCAAGCTTGCCCTCCAGGTGTTCCAGAACGTGCTGTCGACCGATGTGGCCCCGAAGGACATCGAGGTGGGCGTTGTGGCGAAGGGAGGCGTGTACACTGTGCTGGATAACGAAACGGTGGACAATTACCTCACGTTCATCAACGAGAGAGATTACGGGTGTTTGTTTCAAACAAGGCACTCTACATTCAGTGATTAAGAACATTTCCGCCGCAGCGCCTTGGCATTGTGACAGAGCATCCAATTCGCACTACGCAGAGTTGCCTTCCCAAGGGCTCGGAAGTACTTCCTGTTCCAGTAGTAGTCCTCCGTCGCCGCCATCGTGACCTTCTCACGATACGAATTGAATCCCTGATGGATGTGAGGTGCTACGTCTAATCCTTCCTTGCGATGCCTACCCCACATGGAGACGTCGATGAGGGGATGGTGGTATTTCACCGCCATTGCATTGAAGCCGTAATCGATCCAGCGACGACCCACCACAAAGGGAGGAATGCTCTCAAACGGCCAGTCGGCAGAAAAGATAAACACGTCCTACGGGGAAACAAACACGAACACCGCAACAGAACACGTGAGCGACCGGTATCTGAGCTGTTTCTTGTATCTCCTCAAAATGGGTGCAAAATCCAACGACTTCGCGAACTGCGTCGAAAGCGAAGCGACCGGCATCTCTACGACGCGCGAGGCGACTTCGACGGGTGACGGGATTTGCTGTTCCTTCACAGCTTGGGTGATAATGTCGAGCCCCGCGAACACTTTAGGATTCAGAAGAATATCACTGTTCATGTAACCGTAGTAGGAGGCGGAGTAGCGTTGGGAGATGGTGAGTAGGAGGGTGTTGACGAGGGGAAGATGGTAGGGGTTGGTCTTGTAGGAGGTGATGACATCGACATTCAGGGATGTGGCGTAACGGATGAGAGAAGGCGAGTTGGTGAACAGGACACCTTTGAAGGAGTATTGCTGTTGGAGGAAGTGGAATAGTGTGAGGGCGTTTCGGAGAATGACAGAGATGGACTAGGAATGACGAGAAGGAAGAACAGGTACCTTGTGTTCTGCCGTGATACACATCACGAGCTGGTAATGGGCGGAGGCTGCATCTTGCTTTGCAGGAGAGACTGTTGAGTGAGAGGGATGAGGAATTGTCGAGTGAAAGAGGGGAAGGATTGTTGAGTGAGTTTGGGGAGGGATTGTTGAGCGATTAACTGGAGGCACTGCAGAACGATTCAGTGGGTGCATTGCCGAATGAGAGAGGGGAGAAACGTCACTAGAATTCCACTGAGAAGGCGAGGAGACAACAATTGGCGGCTCTGGTGTTGAACGAGCCACCCCCCTCCTGCGAACAGTCTATAGAGGATAGCCGAAAGGAATACCAAACAAAAAGCACTTGCTCTGAAGGGATCACAGAAAGCCGTACGTCATCATCCAGTTGGGCTATTCGTAACATTCACACATTGCGGAAAACAAAATAGGAGGAATAACGATCCGGAAAGAAGCAACTACGGATGAGCCAAAGAGGAAGGGCTTCTCACGATACAGTACGCAAAGTACATTCTATTCTCAACACGAAAAGATGGAACACGAAGCACACCGATGCGACACCAATGAATAACGCTGTCTCTCAATACCCTCTAAACAGGACTGGAAGCAGTGCTCGTTGGCAAAAAACGCAATGCCTAAAGCCAAAGTGAAGGGATCTCTTTGACAACAATTGGGTCCATTCCGACGATTATTCCTTTGTTTGGCATATTCTCGTGCGATGAACAATAACTGTCCAGTACCGAACACAGGTCCGTGCAGCATTGGAATGAATTCATCCAGCTACGCAAATGGCGCCTTTTACATGGACGATCAGGATACGTTTGTTGCCAGAACGTCGCCGCCCTCGTCACCCAGCGACGAGCAAGATGTACGCATTGGACGCTCGTGCTGTGCTAATCGGTGTAGAGTGGAGATATTGTGAAGTCGCTGGACTTGGAGCCCGTTCTCGACGACGCGACAAACGAGAATCTGTTTCTAGAAGAGCTGAACAATGGTTTCCTGCGGCGATTGGTCCTGAGGGCTAGGCAGAAAGAACATATATGATATTCTATCTCAACGAAATGCGTACGACGTTCTGCCAGATAGTCAGAAGTGGCCCGTTTTTAACATCAACTTCCCCTTGGATCTTGTTTTCCAGTCTCTGCGCAGACAAGGTGAGTGCATCTCGGTTGCGCTAACGGCTCAGAAATGGTGGAGGGAATGATCTGGAACTCGCGTACCGGTATGTACGAGGGCGTGATCACGAGCAGCGATCTGCTGATTTGTCTGAACCGACAAGCAGGTGTTCTTTCCCTCTCTGACGCCTAGTATGCACTGTACCAAGAGGCGGTGAATGCCGCGATGAAGTCCGGAAACACGATGCAACCTATCCAATTTCCTCGCGTGCTGGATTACGACATCGAGCACTACCGAAGTGGTTCTCGCTTCCATTACTGATGATCAGATTTGATCGACCCCAACTCGAAGCGTCTAGCCTACGGCATTCCCAACAACTCCCTGTTCCAGATCCTGAAGCTGATGTTCGACTGTCACGTCCATCGCATTCCCATCATCGACCGTGCACAGGTACCACCCCGTCCAATCGCTCATGTACAGGAAGGGAACCTCATCGGAGTCATCAACTACCTGGATATCCTCCACGATTTGGTATCTCTCTACCCCGACCAACTCTTCAACTACAACTATTCCATTCGCGAGCTGGGCATCGGCACGTACGATAATGTGTGGAACGTCCGCGAGGACACGCCTCTGCATGATGGTTTGCCCTTTCCCCCCACTTACCCCAAGTTCTTCAAATCATGGAAACCAAGTTGATTTCTTCGATTCCCGTCGTCGATTACGAGGGTTGTGCCTCTCCATTCCCTGAATGTGTAGACAATCTGATTGGCGTTTTCCAGCGAACGGACCTCATCAAGCTCGATTTCAAGGATATGACCATTTTCGACTGTCCGATCAACACATTCGTCTCGAGCGTTGGGTTTTCCATCCCTTGTAATCCGCAGTTTCAACCCTTCAGTTCGAAATTGATCATCAACGCCAATGAGTCGCTTTCGCGGTTATTCTTCACATTCGCGCAGTACAACACAACCTCGCTCATTTGCGTGAACGATGAGAACAAACCCTGCGGAATTGCCTCCATCGTCGATCTTTTCTTCTTTTTCCTGAAGGGCGACTTTGCCCTTCCCGCACACCCCTCAGCGCCTCCCAGCGTGCGCGAAGCGTCGTCCATGTCGCAATCGTACCTGGGTCTCTTCAGTCCCGGCACGATCAGTGCGAGCGGTTCCGTGGCGGATCTGAGCGTCGGGGACTTCTGCATGAACTATCCGGAGACGGTCGTGCAGCCGCGGACATCGCGGGCGAATCGAGAGGAGATGGAGATGGACACGTATGATGAGGAGCTGGAGCGGATGAGAGGTCATGTCCGGACGGAGAGCGGACACAGAGAGCGAAGCGAAATGGATGGAGGAGATGATCGGTTTGTGACGAAGAAGAGGATGGTGGAATAGTGCGTGATTCGTGATAGAACGGGTTTGTTGTAACAAAGGCCGACGCAAAAACGGATTCGACTACATGGAGAATCCAATGGCTCTGAAGAAACTGGAGAAGTAGGAGTCGTCGTCCTCTTCCTTTTCAACTATCTGATAGCGCTGCTTGAAATCACGTTCAAACCAGAAAATGCGATCCTGGAGGTTTGCGACCCGGTTCACAATGCGCGGATGGTCGTCCATGCTTTCTTTGGCGATGGACAGCAGTTCGATGTCATCTTCCTCCTCGGGCAGCAGCGACAGCGTCTTGATGAAGGAACTGGGGTCGTAGCCACTTCTCTTCAGAATATAGAGCGCCTCGAAGTCCGCTTCGAATTCTTGAGAGCGACTAGGACTAAACCCTCATCGGTAATTGTACCTGAATCGCTTGTCAAAGATTCCCTTCAACAGCGGCACGAACACGAAGTCCGGGACCAGCGTGATGTAGATGTAGTAAGCCCACCCTGTCCACCGAAGCATGGATTCGACCGGGTGTCTACAGGTAATGCGGCATGCAAATGCGTACCGAGAGAGGGCATGCGCGAGTTCATGGGCAAGAACGCCAGCCATACACTAATCGTCATTCTCGTCTACAGGACGCACTTCGTCCACGTCTTGGATGGAACCATCCTTCTTCAAATTCTTGTAGTGGTCGATCAATCCAGTGTACACGACCAAAATGGATCCTACCCATGAAATCCACCTCTATTCCCCACCCATAGTGGTATAAGCATTCACGGTGTCGTCCTCCACGACAATCACCTTCAAATTGCGCATGTACTCCTCGCACTCCGGAGAAAAGTAGATACACGAATCAATCAGAGGCCTCAGAATCTGTTCGACGTATTGTACTCGCGAATCATCTTCGCTCAACACCTTCAGCCCATCTCCCTCCAGTTTTGTGATCATTGACTCCACCATTGCGTCCTGATAGTTTAGCTCCACTTGTCGTGGAATGACCTATTCCTGAGGCAATGCGCCAGTAACTACCACGAAATGCTTCCGGTTGGTGATGGGGACGAAGCTCTGGTGCGAGTAGTACTCATACGACACGAATCCCACGAGTCCCAGTCCCGCCATGTAGTACTTGAGCCGCTTTCTCAATCGTTCAAAGCGCAATTTCTTATCTAGCAGTGAGGTAGCATCCTCGCACAAACGCAGTTGCTCTTTCGACACCGGAAACACGACCTTAGCCACTTCAGTGATCGAAGTGGTTCCCTTCACCGCATTCACCGTTGTGGCGGATAGCTTCTACACGTCACGCACTACAGAAGTCAAAGGTCCTACAGACAATCGGTGATTCGTCAGAAGATACCGCCCGAGAGCAACTGCCTTCAGCAACAATCGAATTTGCTGCGACATGCGTACTCAATCGTTTGTTATTCACCTTAAATGAATAAGTCTGGAAATGATTGTTATCGCAATTGCCAGTTTGGCGGGCGTTTCATCGAATACAGTTGCTCCTAAACTCGATATCTGCCCACTAGATCCGAGTCTTTTCACTCTCAAGCTACTTGGTGCCCTTATGGAAATCGAGGAGAGGCAATACAGCAATAGTGCTTCCATCGCCTCCTCGAAATGACTCCAGCACTCTCTGAAAGGGATAAATTGGGAAGCACGTTGTATAGGATGAAGGCGACTGTTTCATCACAGCCCATGAGAAGAGGGTGAGGAAACACCCTTGGTTCTCCTATCCACGCCTCCCTCTCCCTCAATCGGCCATCCAATCGTGATATGGCTCCTCCTCTATTCCGTGTCTTAAGAAGGGTACAATGAGCACCAACAACAAGACAGCTTGTCCGAGTGGTTAAGGAGACAGACTCGAAATCTGTTGG
>ERZ827156.3080-NODE-3080-length-15694-cov-4.245476_pt1 | contig 15694 bp, 20 predicted proteins | sample MGYA00519919_ERZ827156 | MGnify/ENA primary metagenome ERZ827156 (study PRJEB31778, sample SAMEA3449269) | human gut metagenome | biome: human gut; feature: human-associated habitat; material: faeces | place: United Kingdom | collected 2010/2012 ... | reverse complement strand
TGGTGTTCACTCCCTCCATCTTAACGAGGTGCTGGTTGGTGTTCTGAAGGACCTTGGATCTACGGCGTGAGAACAACCTTCCGGATGAATATTCCTACCTTCTGAAGCCGAGGAACGCTCCCTTAACGTACAGCTTAGTGGGCTTGTAAGACATATTGCCTAGAAAGGGGTTAATGCCGACTGCTCCACAAGAAGCCCATCTCAATGCCCAAATATGTTCATCGGGTCGTTAAAACACTCAATAAGCGAAAGAAACTACGTACAACAATGAATTCCTAGAAATGATCAAGAATCTGCTTCTCACCAAAAGAAAAAGGGACCCAGGGGTACAATTCAATAATGCGAATGCGATACCATCCGTCGATACCCCCTACACCATCCTCTTCCAGCCTATCCATGGACAGAATCAGCGGGATTGAATGAAAGAGCAGGAGAGCGACCACAAAGACCATGCAAATGAACGAATGTTGGAAAAGACCGAATCAGCAATCCCACTGTGAAAGAGGCTGGAAATGTGTGAAACAAAGAAATAGATGGTGATTGTTTTTCAAAGTAACACTTTCTTCCCAGCATGCTTAAATCTGCTCCTTAGGGGTGTCTACGAGAGTTAGCACGCACAATCGATTGCCTACTAGGAGGGAGGGCCTTCGCCAGCTTCTCAGCCTTAGCAGCATCCTTCACAACGAAGGTGTACAGGTACTATCGGATTAGACCCGGGAGTGACACAAGTCGCCTACCTTGCTGCAGCGCACCTTGAACTTCGTCTCACCGTTGGCGTTCTTCTTGATCTTGATCACTACGGCATTACACCCACAAAACGGGCCGCTTACGAGAAGCATCCTTTCTTCTAGAGACGATGACAAACTCGCGGACGTCCTTAATCTCCTTGGGCTACGACAGAGTAAATACGCCGTTCAACACAGTTCGCCTCATTTCATTTATCACACGCCAAGAAAAAGTCACAAGCACCATACCATGATAGTATTTAGGAATGAAATAACAATCTTTAGGTGAGAACAAGGGGAAAGGAAAGGAATAGGCGAACCCCTGGATCGATGCCCCTATTCATTTCTGTAACCTTTATTTGGAATACTCCATCCCATCTTGTTCTCTCAATTCAAAAGCAGTTCTGTTGCACTACCTTGCATTTTTGTTTCTTCCGTGTTGTGTGAATGAAATGAGCGTAGCCACTTGTTGTTTCGGAGTACTCCGGTTTTCGCTCCATCACAATTGAATCGGTGAATCTGTGTTCTGTTCACAATGAAATCGAGTGCATAACCGAATAAAACGATTCTGTTCACCATCAATTCAATCTCGCTTTGTTTGGTATATGGAACAGAGAAAGAGCACACTTTGGTACAATAGAACAGGATTTGGGTTTGTAAGGAGAGTGGGAGAGATAAAGTCAAGAAGACTCATTTTGCAGCTGTATTGAATAGAAAACGAAGAGTAGGTGAAAAACACATAGCGTAAAGAACAAAGCACCACTTCATTCAATTCAAGAAGAGCGGCGATTATTGCTGATACCCGCAGTTCTTAGTATGGAGGATCCCTTCTCTAGTTCCGAAAAGAAGCTGGAGCTGGAAAACCTAGTTTCACCCATCAAGCCCCGTAGGGAGGAAAACAGCATACTAAGTGATGAAGAAGAGAGCGAAGACTCCATTCTAAATCGAGTCGCTCGAAAGCCGTAAGTGGGCTGTTGTTTCCGTTCACCAATAGACATCGTGTTATTGATTCCGAATCTACACTCCTGGCAGACTCAGAAAAGTCTCTATTGCCAAAGAAGGAGATTCGATTCAAAGATGAAATCCCAGCAGTATCCAAGGAGGACGAATATGTTTCTGTGCTCGGTGACGAACCGGCAAAATCAGAGCAGTGCTATTTCTGTCATGGGAGAGAGGACTTGGTTTCCTGCACGGGCGGATGCAACCGCGCATACCATTTGCGTTGTATTGGAATGAAGGCTACAACCAACTATGCGAACTGGAAGTGCAAGCAGTGTCGTGGAATGGCACTGAAGTCCTCCGATTATCACAAGAAGCACTGTCTGAAGCAATGGTATTTGAAATATGTTGTTTCCCTGCAAAGTGGAGAGAAGTCGATTGTTTTCGAGGGTATTCGCTGTTTTGACAACACTGTGTGGAAGTGCTCTCCAGTGTCATCCGTTATCGATCCTACTCACTTTCAAACGGTCAACAACGCCATCTACATTCTGATCGGAGAGGAAGATGCGAAGAAGAGTGCCGCCAACGGCTTCCAGCAGGACGTGTGTGATGCCTTCCAGAAGGGCATTCCCCAGGACTGGAAGGCGCGCATCGGGGGATGTGGCGCAGAGAGCGAGTTGGCGCAGCAGCCATCGGATGTGTCGATTGACAAGGAGAGGGAGAAGGGTGTGATGGTGGACAATAAGAAAGAGAAGGGTGTGGTGGTGGAGGAGGAAGTGAGAGAGAAGGAGGAACAGGAAAAGGTGAATGAAGAAAAGACGAAAGTGGAAGGTGACAAGGAAGCTCCATCAGCGCCACAGCCCGCGAAGGCTCCAGTAAAGAGAAGACGCCGCAACGTCACGGTCCCCTCCGTGCGCGTGATCCCACTGGACCCCGAGGACAGCGACTCGTCCGCCGCGGAGCCGCAAGAGCCGTCGGAGCCGTCGGAGCCGCCGGAGTTCCCGCCGCCCGTGCGCCGCAGCTCGCGCATCCGCATGCCGCCGCTGGCCTTCTGGAAGAACGAGTACCTGCGGGAGAACGTGAAGACGGGCCGGACGGAGCTCATCGTGGGCAGCTCGAACGCGGACCTGCCGAGCGTGATGGCGCACGCGTTCCCGCTGGAGCCGTCGCCCTCCGTGTATGAGATGGTGACCGCCGCCGCGCCTAGCGTGAGGAGGAGCAAGGAGAAGAAGAGTGGAGAAAAGAAAGAGAAGAGAGTGGACAAGGCAGTGAAGAAAAAGCCGGAAAGAACGGAAAAGCCGGAAAAGGAGAAGAAGGAAAAGGTAGAGAAGAAGAAGCCAGAAAAGAAGGTGGAAAAGGAAACAAAGAACCCCGTTAAGAAGCCAAAGACCAAAACACCTCCTGTTGAGAAGCCCAAAGCCCCCGAGCCCGTCTTCGTGGAGGTTCGATTCAGAAGCGACGCTGACCGGTAGTGGAAAGAGAAGGAAGTGAACGACCTGCGCCAGGCGGTGGAGGCGGTGCGGCTGGCGCCGAGCAGCCCGCTCTTCTGGATCCAGGTCAGCCTGCGCGTGCCGGGAAAGACGGCGAAGGAGTGCGAGAGAGCGGCGGGCGTGTACCACATCGAGCTGAAGAGTGAGCGCGATGGCATCCAGTCACGGGTAGAGAAGCCGGAGAAGAAGGCTGCGGAGAAGAAGAAGCCGTCGATCGTTCGAGCGGACGGGAGGGTTGAGGCATAGAAGCTGTCGCGAAAGGGCACGCTGAAGCGGAAGCAGCAGCTGCGCGAGATCCTGACGACGATCGAGGAGAAGGACGCGAAGGAGCAGAAGCCCGTCGCGTTCGAGGGCAGGCGACTGAACAGCGACTGGACGGCCGCGTTCAACCTCAAGACGCCGTCGATCTCGCGGAGGAAGGAGGGCGAGCTGAACACGTCGGTACTGGTGCTGGCGGTGGAGGAGGCTGAGGAGTAGGGAGAGAACCTGTTTGAAGAGCTGGACGAGAAGGAGAAGGACCGGATCATCCTCTCTGCAGAGCGGGTTCGGCATAAGAAGGCAGTGCCGAGGAAGGAAAAGGCGGAGGCGAAGAAGCCGGAGCAAGATGTCGAGGAGAATGCAAAAGGCTCGGTTGTTGGTTATATCGGTGCAAGTGGGTTGTTGGCAGTTGGGGTGAGCGATAGACGGATTGCCTGTTGTTCAAGTGCATCGCAAGCAAACTATTCCCGATCTGGAGGAGGACGAAATGGGTTCGTTCTCGGACAGTCTCCTAGATGACGAATAGCTTTTTCTCTTTTTGGATGATGTTTGTTCCACATGGAGGGAAAAGCGGCAGGCGTGGATCCCACACTATTCGTATGCAAGTGCGATTCCGAGGCGTCAACTTCTTGGAGGAAGCGTGTGAGAAAGAAAGGAAGGAAGATGAGCGATTGGCCAAGTGCTACATTTCCCTTCCTCCTCGAGAGCCAAATCGGAGTCAGCACTGTTCATTCGTCGTTTGTGGATATAAGGGAATGATGATTACCTTCGGAAAACCAAAAGAGCTCAGTCCAAAGCAAAGCAAGCGTATTCCTATCGTCTGACGTTATAGGCATTCTGCACAGTCTATGCTCTCAAAAGGAGCAAGAGATGGTCCTCTCTCCCCCACGATGGGAATTACAGTCCAAGCTCCCCTCCTCTTCTCTATTCCAACGCGAGCTTGTTCCTCGTTCTATCGAAGTGGACTTTCCGTTACGAGTTCAAAACCAATCTATCGTCTCGCTCGCCTTTTCCCTCCTTCCTTCTCCCCAATTCATGCCTCTCTCTCCCTACCATGGTCTGATCGCACCCCCGCATCCATCCATGACAGAGTACCGCCTCCTCCCACCTCTTCCTCCTCCCCCTGTTACCCCACGCCACATCGAAGTGGACGACGACCTGATCCTCTTCCTCCCTCCTCCTCCCCTCCTCGAACACACCTTTTCTCTTCAGTCCATTCTCTCCTCCCTTCTCTCCACCGTGCAGCCCCTCCCCCTCTCCATCTCCTTCTTGCTCCCCACCGCCTCCTTCAACTACGCAGTGCACACCACTCCCCCTCCAACCCCAAGCCACGAATCCTATCTCCTCTCCGAGCCTTTCGCTTCTCTCGATTTCCTCTATCCCCTCCCGCCCCTCCACTCCTCTCCCTTCTTCCTCCAGCTCGCACAGACCCTCTTCCTCCCGCAGCACACACCTCTTCCTCCAGACCTCCCATCCCTCCACAGCGCCACCTCGGCCCAGCGTGCCCTCCTCACTCACTACACCTCCTTCCTCCACTGCCAGGCCTATCTCCCCCTCCCCATCGTACTCGTCGCCACTCTCCTCACCCACAGACGCGCTTCATGCGCCAGTCCCACGTCTCCTTCCACACCCAACTCCAGGCCCTGCTGCAGACCGCTGCACCCACTCCTCTTCTTTCCCTCACGGTAGTACGCTCTGCTTGAACTTAATTGTAGATTCAACTGCCTGCCCTTCTCGACGGTCACATTGCGCAACAGCAGAATGTCGGAATGTCATCCTTTCATGCGTTGCCACCACCTCCACGCAGAAACAGTTTGTTCGTGCCAGAGAGCGTGGAGAAAAGCGAAGCAGGACTATCCCCAGATGGAGGAGAGGAGAAGGACTTCCGATCAAAGCAACCGACTGACAGAGAAGAGAGAGGCGATTCGTTGGTTAATAGAGAGGATTCATTGGTTGATGAAGATGAGAGAAACTCACCACTGACTGACAAAGACGAAGCAAGCTCACCATCGAAGAAACCAACAAGCCCTGCAGAGAAGCGTCCAGCGCAGGAGGCGACGGTCAACGAGGAATCACAGCACATCCGTGAAACCACAGCCAACGACAAGAAACGACAAAAGATGCAGGAGCCGCAGAGCATAGTCCTGCAGGGCATCTGCTCCCACCTGCGGCAGCACGGCCAGGAGCTGCTGCACCGGCTCCAGCAGGAACAGCTCCTGCCGCCCACGGCCACCGTGGACACGGTGACGCCCGAGGTGCTGGCGTGAGCCTGTCGTCCCTCCTTCCCCGTAGAGACCTCGTGGACTTCATCCAGAACCAGCTGGCACTCATCTCCTCCTCCACCGCCATCACGTGCACCACTGCCAAGCTGGCGCCTCTGCGCGGGGCGCTCCAGGCCGCCGTTGCCCTGCACGCGGTCGTGATCGTCTGCGCGGGACTGCGCACGGAGCAGCCGGAGGAGGTGGCGCGCATGGAGCAGTACCTGCGCGAGATCTCGACCAACGACTCGTACCTCCGCATCCTGCCCGAGCCCGTGCTGGCGCTCTTCGCCTCCATCGAGGAGGCTCTGGAGGGAATGGTCGACGGCTCTCTCCCTCAACCTGCAGAGGCCTCTCCCACGGAGGAGCATCCTGTGGATCCTGTGGATACTGCGCCCATTCCTGAAGATCACCCGCGGGAGACGCCGTGTGATTGCTCGTTCCCTGTTTCGCCCACCTCAAACACTCGACCCCCCACCGTTGAAGACGATCACCCACCCACCACAATCATCATTGATGAGTCCCTCCTGCAGCAGCGCGAGCTCTTGCGGTGTGACCATCACTTCGGGATGACGCATAGAACGCTGGAAGTGCAGTACGGCGTCTCGTACGTCTGCCGATCCGTCCGTCCCCTATCGATGGTTGTGGACGTCGACACGGGCGTGCTGCTCACCTCGCTGTTGGAACTGCTGGATGCGACGCGCCTCAGAGCCGTGGTGAACTCCCTGGCGGGAGAAACAGTCCGGTATGACCGTTTGATTGTTGTCATCGAAACACACGACACGGACACAAAGGAAATAACCACACCGCTGCAATGCCTCCTGGCTGGCATCATGTTCTTCCCCGTAGAAACAATGATCCATTTCTCGTCGCATCGCATCCCTTCTTCTTACATAGGACCAGCTCTGCAGACACGGCAAGCCGCGTCAGGGAGTGCATCGACGCTCTGCACAGCCGTCAGACCACGTGGAGAGTGGACGTTATCTCCCTTTTCAACTGTAGGACTGCTACTACCAGCGGGACTTCTTGACGGAAGAAGAAACGGAACAGCAGCGGTGGTACTCCACCATTCCCTTCGTGAACCCGTTCGTGGCCTGCTTCATCAACTCAGCCGTTGGAAGTGTTGGAAAGGGTGAGACGCAGATGGATCCCGACGATCTATGCGAGCTGCAGACGCCGAACCCGTGGCTGTCAAATCGCATCGTGTCATCCATCCTACAGTGCAGAACGAGTGAACGAAATGAGTAGTAGACTGACTGCCTTGCAATGCAACCCGCAGAGCGATAACCCGCAACCCTCAGAGAAGCGCGACACTACTGACTCGATGATCCACATAAACAGAGAGCCGAAACGAGTGAAACTGGGAATCGACAAGAGCAATCCGCAAAACGGACAAACAAAGAGTAGGCGGATAGAGAGTGACGTAACGCACAGTATGTTGGAGAGATTACACGAGCAAGGGACAATCCGTCACATCGCATTACTTTACTCCGAAGAAAACAGCGTCCATACTAGACAGTATTGGAGAGTACGACAGTTCCGTCTACTGAAGATGAACCATGGAGCCCGCTTTGTTCCACATAACCATCAGAAACCATACTGCAGATGAAACCACGCATCATCCCTCCCTTAAATGGAAGAATGCAGTGTGCATGGAAGACGCCCGAAATCGGAGCAATTTCCGTTTCTTCATGTCAGAAATTCTTTTGGAAAATGATACACCGATTGGTTGTGCTGACGATCACCCTGTTCTGTCTGTGTACAGCTGGACGTGACTTTTACAAGATTTTGGGCATTGATAAGTAACAGAGTGGAGGAGGGAGTAAATGGCTAGAAAGGCTTCCGAGTCGCAAATCAAGAGAGCATACCGAAAGCTGAGTCTGAAGTACCACCCCGATAAGTGCAAGACCGACGAGTGCAAAACCAAGTTCATTGATATCCAGGCGGCGTACGACTGCCTGTCCGACGAAAACAAAAGAAGAGTATATGATATGAAGGGCGAAGAGGGCGTGGAGGAGAGAGAAAAGCAGGGAAGCCAGCAGGGCTTCAACCCCTTCGCCGATATCTTCGGCTTTGGCGGCTTTGGCGGAAAGCAGAGAAACCAGGACATGCAGGCCACCGTGCCCGTATCTTTGGAGGACCTGTACAACGGCCGCGAAATGAACTTCAGCATCAACCGCCAGGAGCTCTGCGAGCACTGCCATGGCACGGGTGCCGATGATCCCGAGCATGTCCACACGTGCCCTGTGTGCAAGGGCAGCGGCGTCATTCTCCAACGTGTGCAGCTTGCCCCCGGATTCGTGCAGCAGGTGCAGCAGCCGTGCAGGAAATGCGGCGGCAAGGGAAAGACCTACGACAAGCCGTGCCACGTGTGCCACGGCAACAAGCTGGTCACGAAGCCGCACATGATTTCGGTGGAGATCGAGCGCGGCATGAAGGATGGCGAGCAGATCACCTTCGAGCACGAGGGCAACCAGCATCCCGATCTGGACCCCGGCCACGTGATCATCGTGCTTCAGCAGAAGAAGCACCCTCTGTTCACGCGCGATGGAAACGATCTGCGGATGAACTTCAGCATCAGCCTGAAGGACGCGCTGATCGGCTGGAAGAGCCACCTGACCCACCTGGACGGTCACCGTGTGGAGTTCGGGAAGGAGGGAATCACGAAGCCCGGAGAGGTGCTGAAGATTGAGGGCGAGGGTATGCCTGTGCACAAGTTCCCGTCGCAGAAGGGCGATCTTTACATCACGATTACAGTGGTTATGCCGAAGTCGCTGAACGACAAGCAGAAGGAGGCGATCACCACTTTGTTTTAATAGGGTCTGCTGTTTGTTGCAACAAGGGCAGGCGAATAGTACATGCTACTTAAAGGTCAAAATCAAAATCGTCGATGGAATTCGAGCGAGAGGAGACGGAGATCTCGTCCATCATCTCATTCAGCACTACGCCTTACCACCGCCAGCCTCTCCCACAGTGGTTATTTGACGTGAACAAGCGCGATCGCGAGTCATCGTCGTAGCTACTGCAGGTCACGGTGAAATCCTCCGTGTCAGAGTCCTTGGCCTCCAACTCGTCGTAGAACTCTGAATATGAACCTCACTCTCATCTGGTACGCTTCAGCTCCAGCTTGGTGGCGAATTGGGCGGCATTGTCCATCTTTCCGTTTCCACTCATGGCCTCGCGGATCTGCTCTCCCAACTCCTTCATCGTGAAGAAGTCCGCCGGAATGGGAAGGTCGATCACATGCATTGCACTAATCATTACCGCTGCCCGTTCGGACGAACGATTGGTTCTCGTACTTCTCGTACGAGTGGCACTTGCTCAGCCAGTTCAGCACGCCGTGGTTCTCCGGGTTCACCACTGCGGTCAGATGCTTGATGCTATTCACCTCAGCAAGCTAGTTGTGAATCCTTTGTATCCTCCCTGTACCACGCAGATGGTGTAGAACAGTAACACGCCGATGCCCTGGCCGTGGAACTTGTCGACCACGATTACCGACCACTCGGCAGTCGTTGGGTCGTTGGGGTCCACAAAGTAGCGAGCCGTTCCCACGCCAGGGTAGCCGGGCTTGTCGAGGATGATGCCCACGCCATTGTGCTGTTTGTAGTCCATGCGGCTGAAATAGTCCAGCTCCTTTTCCGTAAACGTCTTCTTCGCCGTCGTGAATCGCATGAACAGGGAATTGGAGGAAACATCACCCTTGTTCAGCACTACAGAGTGAATCACGAAATGGACACGATACCGGAGTGCATCTTGCTGCGGTCTGACGGAATAATCGGCCGCATGATGAAGGTGTCTGTGGGATTCTTCGGAACGGAGAACCTGCACGTTATCGCTATCCGTTTGCGTTACGATATTGTATGCGCGCTGACAAAATCAATGAGCGTATCGATGGGCGGTAAGTCGGGGAGATTGCTCTTCACTTTCTCCTTCTTTTCCGATTTCGCCACGATCGTCGTAGACTCCGGCTGCCCCTTCTCCTTTATCTCGGTATCTAGGGATAGTACGCCCACGAACACAAATGTACTCTTCTTTTCTACGGGGGGCTCTGCGTGGGTCTCTTCTCCTCCCTGACCTCCGAATGCCCTGCCAAAGAAAGAAAACAGTCCTTTGAACATTCGAAAAGAATTACTACGTAAGAGATGATCCGGAAAAGACCTCCGCACAGTTCGGGAAATCCCCGCGGCGAAGGGCAAATGACAAGAAAACCGATCGCTCATGTCGTGTAACAAACACCGCACGCATATCACTCTGCTCTGTGCTCTGCCGATCCCTGGTCATCGCGCTTCACGTCCGTGGGAACTGTGGGCGAGTAGGCGGGAGATGTTGGGGAATAAGCAGGAGAAGTAGGAGAATAAGCAGGAGAAGTAGGAGAATAAGCAGGGGACGTGGGGGAGTATGCCGGCGAGGTGGGGGAGTAAGCTGGGCTCGTGGGCGAGTAGGCGGGAGATGTGGGAGAATATGCTGGAGAAGTGGGAGAATATGCTGGAGAAGTGGGAGAATACGCCGGTGAAGTAGGGGAGTATGCCGGCGAGGTAGGTGAGTAGGCAGGGCTCGTTGGCGAATATGCCGGGCTCGTAGGGGAATAGGCGGGAGAAGTAGGGGAATAGGCGGGACTGGTAGGAGAATAAGCAGGGGAAGTGGGCGAATAAGCAGGCGAGGTGGGCGAGTACGCCGGGCTCGTTGGCGAGTAGGCGGGAGAAGTAGGCGAGTACGCCGGGCTCGTTGGCGAGTAGGCGGGAGAAGTAGGCGAGTAAGCGGGACTGGTGGGCGAATACGCAGGTGACGTCGGAGAGTACGCCGGACTCGTAGGCGAGTAAGCAGGACTACTGGGCGAGTAGCCGGGCGAGGCGGCGCGGTAGCCGTTGTAGCCGCGGTCGCCCGCGTCGGCAGCTCCAGAAGAGTAGCTGGGCGAGGTGAGCCCGCGGCCGAAGTCCTGCTCGAAGACGCCGGGCGAGGCGGGGCCGTACTCGGGCGAGAACTGGGGCGACTGGCCGGAGGAGGCATCGAAGAGGTTGTTCATCGACGGCGAGCTGAAGGGCAGCACGCGGTCGTTGTCGTCCAGCGTGAAGCGGTCCGCCAGCTCGTCGCCGTCCGGCGCCACGTCCACCGCCTCGCTGAGCTTCTTGGTGTCGAGATAGACGTCGAAGACGCCAGTGCCGGTGTGCAGCAGCTGGCCCGTCATCACATTCTCCGACACGCCCAGCAGCTTGTCCTTCTCGCTGAACAGCGCCGCCTCCATAAACACCTCCTGCGTCTCCTCGAAGGAGGCTTTCTGCAGCGGGGAGGCGTCGATGCGGTTGATGCCGTTGCGCGTAATGGGCATGAGGAAGCCCTTGTAGGTCATTACGTCGCACAGCATCGACAGGTGCCGGTGGTTCACGTACGAGCCGTCGAAGCTGATGACCATGCGCACTTCCTTCATGATCGCGCGCCGCGCCGCCTCGATGCCCAGCACCTCGAAGATCTCGCGCACGTCGTTCGTGTAGATCTTCGTGAAGTCCAGCGACTCCTCCGCCATCGCGCCGCGCAGATTGGAGCCATCCGTCTGCAGCACGAACTCCTTGCGGTCGCTCATCTTGACCTCGTCGGTGTCCTCGATCTCGTTGATGTTGTCCTCGCTGATGTACACCGTGTCGATGCCCTTGGTGCCGAACAGCACGAACTGCGACAGCAGCACGTTCAGCAGACTCTTCAGCATCTCGTTCCCGCTCACCTGCGCGTCGCCGCTGTTCTCCTCCTCCTTCAGCAGCCGGATCTGAATCACCGGGTTGTAGTCATTCTCCGTGGAGGCGATCGTGTTCAGCTTCAGCGGGATGAACTCCTTGATGCGCTCCGCGATGATCTGAGGCGACACCTTCTTCGCCACGATCATTTGCTGGTTCAGCGCCAGTCGCAGCATCCACGACGACAGCGTCGCCGGGTCGATGTCCTCCGTGTCGAAATAGCCCTTCACCAGCTCCGCGTCCTGCCGACACACCGTGTTGCGCGGGTCGGGGTCATAATAAATCTCCGCAGACGCCAGCAGCTTGTCCAGCGTGGTCAGCCCCAGCGTGTTCTGGATGCGCTGCGCCGCCTCCTTGCTCTCACGCAGGTCCTTGCGCAGACGCAGCGTCATGGTGGGCGTGCTGATGTTCGCCACCACGTTGATGATCTCCTCCAGACGCGGCACGCCCAGCGTCACGTTCTTGGCGGACACGCCAGCGAAGTGGAAGGTGTTCAGCGTCATCTGCGTGGCGGGCTCGCCGATGGACTGCGCCGCCACGATGCCGCACACCTCGCCGGGGTTGACCTGCGCCTTGAGGAAGCGGTTCTCGATCTCGGCGATCAGCCAGTCGAAGGCCTTCACGGTGAGACGGTGTTCCTTCATCAGCGGCTTCGTGGCGAGCATGGACCGCGCAAAGATCGAGAAGAGCAGCTTGGCGTTGTCCTGCGATTCGGGCATGCCCACGCTCTTGCTCACGACGCACAGCCGGTCCAGCAGCGCCTTCACCTCGCGCAGGATGTACCCGGGGTCCAGGTCCGAGCAGCCGTTCGGGTCCACGCGGAAGCGCGACTCGGCGCTCCAGAGCAGGCGGCCGATGTTGACGGGCAGGTGGAAGTTGGAGATGTCCTGGATCTTCTGGTCGGTCACCGACACGATGTTGCGCAGGTTGGTGCGATCCTCCTGCAGCTGCGCGAACTCCGCCTCCAGCTCGTGCTGCAGGCTCAGCGACTTGCGGATCTGTTCCACGGTCGCTATACATCACACCCCACGCCCTCGCCCACAAGGCGCCACCCACGTGCGCTCGCTGCTGCCGACGAACTCCAGACGGTAGTCACTCAGGTCCCAGCGGTACTTCTCCGTCATCTTCTTCAGGTCCATGTGCAGCGTGGGAATGCTCTGATCTTCGATCCACCGCGAGTCCATGCCGTCCTCGCCGTACAGGAACTGCACGATCTGCCCGCGGCTGTTGCGCACCGTGCCGTCGTAGTACACCATCAGGTCCTCCATCGACTTGATCAGGCGCCGTTGGATGTAGCCCGTGCGCGACGTCTTCACGGCCGTGTCGATCACGCCCTCGCGGCCGCCCTGCGCGTGGAAGTAGAACTCTTGCGGCGTCAGCCCCTTCAGGTAGCTGTTCACCACGAACCCGCGCGACTCCGCGCCGAGGTCATCCTTGCAGAAGTGCGGCAGCGTGCGGTAGCGGAAGCCGTACGCGATTCGCTTGCCGTCGACGTTCTGCTGGCCCACGCAGCCGCTGATCTGCTGGATGTTCAGCGGGCCGCCCTTGGAGCCGGCCACGGTCATGGCCTGCAGGCTGTTGTCGCTGCGCAAGTGTTTCATCAGCTCCTTTTGCGTCTGCTTGGCCATGCTGTTCAGCTCGTTGTTCACGCTGAACTCGAAGAACTGCTCGATCGTCTTGCCCGGCTGCTTCTCCAGCTGCTTGTGCTGGCCCTGCTGGATCAGCTGCGTCACCTTCACCTTCGCCTTCGCGATCAGCTCCATGATGTTCTGCACCGTCGACGGCGCCGGCACCATGTCCCCCAGACCCACCGAGAACCCGCGGTTCATCAGCCAGTAGTTCACCATGCGCTGGTTCAGTCCGAGGAAGTCGCGCGCCGCCTCCGGCCCCTTGTCGTTCATCAGCACGTGCGTGATGCCGCCGCTCTTGGTGTTGCCGATGGAGTTCTTGTCAATGATGCCCATCAGCAGCTCGCCCTCCAGGATCATCACCTCCGTGTCCATCGCGTTCAGCCGCAGCTTGCTGTCCTTGCTGTACGACGTCGAGAACCGCTTCAGGTTGATGTCCTTCTACGCCTCATTCTGACTCACCACACCCACCGGCAACAGCATCGAGTACAGCTGCTTGCCCGTCCACAGCGGCGTGACCTTGCCGCGCTCGTCGCGCACCATCACGGCCGGCACGGGGATGTTGCCGTCGAAGTTGTCCACCCACATCAGCATGTTCATCGTCATGTCCTTCGGGATGAAGGTGTCGCGCTGCGTCAGCTTCTGCGAGCCCAGCAGCGTGTCCTGCACGATGCCCATCACGGGGCCGTTGCTCTTCGGCGAGATGATGTTCTTGTGCACCATCATCAGCTGCGTCACCTCCGCGCGCGCCTCCACCGTCTATGCATCAAATCCGCCAGCCTGCCGGACTTGAGGCACGTGGATGTTCATCTCGTCGCCGTCGAAATCGGCGTTGTACGGCGTGGTGCAGGACAGGTTGAGGCGGAAGGTAGAGTAGTCCAGCACGCGCACGCGGTGGCCCATGATGGACATCTTGTGGAGCGACGGCTGCCGGTTGAACAGCACGATGTCGCCGTCGTTGATGTGTCGCTCCACGATCATGCCCTCCTTCAGCGCCGGCACCTACGCCTCACACGCCCCACGCACGCCCACGCCCGGCGTGTACCGCAGGTCGTGCCGCACGCCGTCCGTGTCGATCAGGTACTTGGCGCCGGGCCACTCGTCCTTGCGCGCCACCAGCTCCGACAGCTTCTTGATGTTGTACCGCGTCACGCGCTCGGGGAACGTCAGGATCGTCGCCAGCGACCGCGGCACGCCCACCTCGTCGATGTCGATCGTCGGGTCTGCCGTGATCACCGACCGCCCGCTGAAGTTCACACGCTTGCCCATCAGGTTGCCGCGCACGCGGCCCGTCTTGCCCTACGCCTTAGCGCCGTGCGCTGCACCCACCTTGATGCGCTGCCGGAAGGTCTTGAGCGGACGTTTGTTCTTCTGCGTGGCGCGCACCACGCCCGCGCGCTCGTTGTCAATGTAGTTGCTGTAGTAGATTTGCAGCATGTCCTGGTCCGCGCTCATCTCGTTCGTCGCCTTGCCGCGATACTTCTACGCCTCACGCGCTGCGGTGGGATGCACGTCGCCCATGATCGTAATGTTGACTTTCAGAATGTTCGACAGCGCGAACGTGATATCGTCCTCGCTGAGCGTCGTGCTGCCGGGGAGCATCACGGAGGGGCGCACGGCGATCGGAGGCACCTGATGATCATGCGCATGTCACGCGCTCACGGGGATGTCGCTGAGGATCATGTACTCCGGCTTCACCGTCGGGTAGTCGAATCCCATGAAGCGCGCGTCCTCCGGGGAAATGTGGCGGAAGATGTCCTTCACCTTCGAGGGGGAGATGAACTCGCTCTCCTCCTGGCCGTCCTCGGCCATCAGCGTCATTTTGATCTTCAGACTACGCCTCAGACAGCCCGGGCGGGATTACCCCTCGCGGCGGTACTTGACGCGGCGCTGACCGCATCCTCCCCTCTTCTTGTCGCACACCTTCACGTTCTTCGCGCGCTCGAACACTTCGTGCAGGCGCTGCGCATTATCCATGCTCTCGAAGTCCGGAATCTCTCCGTAGTGCACCAGACAGCGGCTGCAGTGGAAGCACACGCTAGACAGCACGCGGTATCTACGCCGTCACGAATTCGCCGCAGAGGAAACATGGCTTCCAGAAATCCCACGTGGAAGATTTCTGCATTGAGGTGAATGTGGCCGAAATGGCCCGGACAGTCTTCATATTTGCGATGGCAAGTTTCGCAGACATCGGACCTGCCCACCGTTCCGAGGCGCGGATCGTTCAGGCCTCCCCGGACGGGCTTTCCGTTCACTGCGATCTCCACACGATACACGCCATCCTGCTCACCGTCCTTCCCCTCCGTTACCGAGTTCTTAATCACTTCTTCCGGAGAGAGAATGCTGAAGTCAATCTCGCGGATCGGGCGAAGAGGCGCTACAGTTCCGTATAGTGGTGGCATGGCAATTCCCTTGACTCTACACACGCGAGTTAGCACACACTACGTCCTTCGCATCAACACCCAAATACATGAATTGAAATGATCTGAAAAACGATCAAAATCAATTTCTGAAGAGCACCTCCTCCGCATTTTGCATATGCGAAACGGCTTGCTGTTTTGGATCCGCAACAAACAAAGGTACATGTTCAGCAATTGTTCAAAATACGCATACAGCGCCTCATACCCACTGTTCAGCGCGTTCACATACTCCGGGTTGTTCACATCCATC
>ERZ827156.3078-NODE-3078-length-15698-cov-4.919517_pt1 | contig 15698 bp, 7 predicted proteins | sample MGYA00519919_ERZ827156 | MGnify/ENA primary metagenome ERZ827156 (study PRJEB31778, sample SAMEA3449269) | human gut metagenome | biome: human gut; feature: human-associated habitat; material: faeces | place: United Kingdom | collected 2010/2012 ... | reverse complement strand
GCTTACCCAGGAAGAATGGGATAAGACGTTCAATCTGCAGAACCTCATTGCTCCGAAGTTCGTGCAGTAATCAGGGGCTCCGCTAGGAGCAACTGAAATCTAGGAACAGAACGTTCCAGGTGCCGGCAACCGAGTTTTCCCCCTCGGTATGCCGGCTTAACGGAATTTGACGAATCCGTTACCAGGGATGAGATTCACTCCCTTTGAAGCTCGGGCCGGGAGCGTTTTGTTCCAATAACTACAAACCTCTCCAGAGGAGACATTCATGGATATCATGCTCATTCTGCAGCTCGTTGTCCTGCTCGGCGCCATCTTCATCGGTGTGCGTTTGGGCGGCATCGGCATCGGTTACGCCGGCGGCGCCGGTGTTCTCGTTTTGGGTCTGTGCCTCGGTATGAAGCCGGGCAACATTCCCTGGGACGTGATCCTCATCATTGCGTCCGTGATCGCGGCTATTTCTGCCATGCAGTTGGCGGGCGGCCTCGACTATCTCGTTCAGATCGCTGAACGTGTTCTTCGTTCCAACCCGAAGCACATCAACTACCTCGCCCCGATCGTGACCTATGTGTTGACGATCTTCGCGGGTACCGGTCATACGGCTTTCTCCATGATCCCCGTGATCGTCGAAGTCGCCAAGGAACAGAAGATTCGTCCGGTGGTTCCGCTTTCCATCGCCGTTGTGTCCTCTCAGATCGCCATTACGGCTTCCCCTGTGTCCGCCGCCGTGATTTATATGTCGGGCGTCCTGGAACCCTTCGGCTGGTCTTACCCGGCTCTGCTCGGAATTTGGCTCGTGACGACGTTCGTGGCCTGCATGCTCACGTCCTTCGTGATGACCCTCATCTCCAACATGGATCTTGACAGCGACCCCGTTTACAAGGAACGTCTTGCTAAGGGTCTCGTGAAGGCTCCTGAAGGGTCTGCTGCGAAGGAACTGAAGCCCTACGCGAAGCGCTCCGTGTTGATCTTCCTCTTGGGCGTGGTTCTCGTCGTTCTCTACGCTTCCGCTATTTCTCCGGCTGTCGGCCTCATTAAGCCCGTTGTCGTGGGTCGTGACGCTGCCATCATGAGCTTGATGCTCTTGGTCGGTACTTTGATCACCATCTTCTGCAAGATCGAAGTGGGCAACATCGCTTCCTGCTCCGTCTTCAAGTCCGGTATGGTGGCCTGCGTGTGCGTTCTCGGTGTGGCTTGGTTGGGTGACACGTTCGTGTCCGGGCACTCCGGCGAAATCAAGGCTTTCGCTGCCTCCACGGTTTCCCAGACTCCGGCTCTGCTCGCCGTCGTGTTCTTCTTTGCCGCCATGCTCCTGTACTCTCAGGCTGCTACGGCTAAGGCCATTACGCCTGCCATCGTGGCTGCTCTCGGCATTTCCGCCGCGAACCCCGGCGACAGCTACATGCTCGTGGCTTCGTTTGCCGCTGTGTCTGCGCTCTTCGTTCTGCCGACCTACCCGACGCTTTTGGGCGCCGTGCAGATGGACGATACGGGTACGACCCGCATCGGTAAGTGGGTGTTCAACCACGCCTTCTTCGTCCCCGGTGTTCTCGCGATCGTGTTCGCCGTGGCTCTCGGCTTTGCAGCTTGCGCCATCATCTGAGGCGGATGAAACACTCAGTTGATTTAACCTGAACAAAGGGGGTGTTGATCAAGTCGTCTGGTGACGATGGGACAACACCCCTTATTTTTTCTAGAAAGTCTTGACCGACGTATCCGATATGGGCAAAGGCTCGTGGTGCGTCCGGCGCGTTTCCAAATTTCCGAAACCCCAAGCTTGTCGTGATAAGCATCTTGCAACACGTAAGTTTGGGAGTTTTCGCGCCCGATAGAAGCCTTCTTTTCGACAAAAAAACTTGCCGATGCATGAAAGAATCTATGTGTTGCGACGAGTTTTCCGGAGGCGACTTGATCCTCTCTCTTTTTTCTTGGTTGACGTTTTCACGTGTCATGGTGCCCGGCAAGGGCTGTGCCTAAAAAAGCGTACTGAAAAAATCGGCTTACCGTACACTGATCTTTGCAACACCGACCTTCAACCGGCTTGTTACAATCGCTCAAGAAATTTGTGATTTTGAGCGTGTTATGTCAACGCCCCTACCTACAGGCAGAGACTTGAGGAGGGATGCTTTAGTGGTTGACTGGCTCAAGCGAAGAGAAATCCGAACGACGTTGGTTGGAAATGTATAGTTACCGCAGGATATACAAACCTTTAACGGCTTTGCTTTTTTGTGCCGGTTGCCTGCTAAGTCAGGTTGCCTGCGCGGAGCCGTTTGTCCTCCGTATCGGCAGCGATTATTATGAACCGTTTAATTACCTTGATGCCGAAGGGGAATTTGCGGGAGTGGATGTTGAGCTTGCCCGAGAAGCCTGTCGTCGGCTGGGGTGTGAGCCGGTTTTCATTAATTTGGATTGGCCCCGAAAGAATGAATACCTTGACAAAGGGAGCGTAGATTGTCTTTGGGGCAGTTTTACGATGACCGGACGAGAAAATGAGTATCGTTGGGCAGGCCCTTATATGGCAAGTTATCAGGCTGTGATGGTATGGGCGGATTCCCCCATACGGACTCTCTCGGATCTTAAGGGAAAATCGGTAGCCGTTCAGACCACGACAAAACCGGAGGAGTTGTTTTTGTCGGGAAAGGACAAACGGCTTGCGGGGCTAAGCGCTCTATTCAGTTTTCCTGAACTTGCGGATGCGGCGGCGGCCTTGCGCAAAGGGTATGTGGATGCGGCGGCAGGCCACAAAAATGCGTTGCTGCAGTACGTGCCTGTAGAGGGAGAAAGTCACTATCGAATCCTATCGGAATATCTTCTGAAGGCACATTTGGGCGTCGCTTTTTCCAAAACGGATCAAAGAGGCATTGACCGGAAGCTTACGGCGGTGCTTGGACAGATGCGCGACGACGGTACCGTTGCACACATTGCTAAAAAGTACGGCTTAACGAGCTGGTGACGGAGGATCTGAATGCTGAAATCCTCCCGTTTTGTTGCAATGGCGGCGGTGTTGCTTTCTGTTTTGGGCCTCTGGTTGATATGGAATCATCTGACCGATGAATGCCTGTCGGAGGCATCGAGAACTGCAGATACCATCTTGTCCAGGATGAGGACCCGTAGTCTTGATCACAGTCTTCAAGAGGACAACGATGAAACCAAAAGTTTGATCCGGCTCTTAGATAAAACCCGTGAGCTCAACTACCGTGAAAAGGACGTGAAGTTTTTTCCCGAGAGTGCTTTAACCGAATACGTCAAGGATCAGCGTCTGACCGGTGCCGTCATTTTGAATTCCCGGCTTGAGCCCGTGCTCTACGAAGCGGGTGACGGCCTTTTTCCGTGGCAGACGGTGGTTCAACGTGTGTTCGTCAAGAACATTCTGACGTATCCGTTCAAACAGTTTGCCGCTCGGGAAGCTTTCGACGACATCGGTTTTTATGACTACGGCGTCGTTGCCCGCCAAAATTCGGCCGGATTGGTCATGACATGGGAGAAGAAAAAGCCGGGACAATTTGGCGTGGTTTCGAAGGATCTCTACCCCGGGGATACTTTTGCGATGGACAGTCTTGTTTTTGTCGTTCGGAAGGGACTCATCGTTTCCACGAATCTGGAAGGTTGGAACGGGCAGTCGCAGCAGAAATGCCCATTTTTATCGGCTCCGAGCCGACATCTGGCCGCTTACGATTTCAATCTTTATGACGTTCAGGGGGAGAAGTGGTACGGACGCTTCACTCAAGTGAAGGGGCATCAGGTTTTTGTACTGATTCCGGAAGCCAGGTTGTTCGAATTCAGAAAAGGTGAGTTCGGTGAAGTTCTTTTCGGCTTTGTCTTGGTGCTCGGATTGATGGCTCTGGTGCGAATACGGACCGGACAGAGCTATATGCAAAAACTGCAGACGCAGTTCGACACGATTCAGGGCATCAGCAGCATCTACGTTTCGACCTATCTTGTGAGGATTCCTGAAAACTCGGTGCAGTTGCTGAAATCAACGACGGAAATTCGGCGAATTTATCGTCCGGGGATGCGGGCGACGGACTTTTTCCGAACGTATCTCAATAAGGAGATTGCTCCGTCGTGTATTGTCGAGGCGTGGGCTTTTTTCAATATTGAGACATTGGGTGAGCGTTTGGCGTCAACGTGTAAATTGGAAACCAAACTTAAGTTGAAGGACGGACGCTGGATCAGAGTGATGGCAATTCCGCAGGCGTGCAATAAGTCCGGTACGCTCACTGCCTGCCTGCTGACGTCGCGGGATATTACCGAAGAGCAGCAGCATGAAGCCGCCGTACAAAAACAACTTCGGGAAGCTGCGGAAGCTGCAAACAGTGCAGCCGTGGCCAAAATGCAGTTTTTGCGGCATATGAGCCACGACGTGAGAACACCCATCAACGGTATTCGAGGCTTGTTGGAGGTTGCCCGCCGCGCCCCAAATGACGTGCAGCGACAGACGTATTGCCGGGAAAAGATCTGGATGATTTCAGGAACGCTTCTCGAACTTGTGAACGATGTGCTCGACATGAGTAAATTGGATTCCGGCGGCGAGCGGCTTGAGAGTGTGCCTTTCGATATTTCGGAGCTGATGGAAGAGCTCGTGGTAACGACGCAGCCGATTGCCGACAAGCAGGGGGTTTTGATCAAACGGCGGATGGAAGGCAGTTGGTGGCGAGTGATCGGCAGCCGTAAACATCTGCGTCGGATTTGTACCAACATCATTTTCAATGCCGTGAAATTTACGCCGGCCGGCGGCTCGGTCACGATCGGCTGTCAAGCGATTTCTGCGGGATTGGGGAACATGACGTTGGAATTCAGTTGCCGGGATACCGGACGCGGCATGAGCAAAGAATTCCAGAAACATATTTTTGAGCCTTTTCAGCAGGAAGACAGTAACGCCGCGCGAACCACTTATCAAGGAACGGGGCTGGGGCTGGTTATTACCAAGCAGTTGGTGCAGTTGATGGGCGGCAGTATTGATTTCGTCAGTGAGCTGGGCCGGGGGACCACCTTTACGGTGAGGATTCCTCTGAAAACGGACGATTCGTTGCCGGTTGAGACGTCGGACGAGCCCGACATTCACCTGAAGGATTTAAAGGGAATGCGGGTTTTGTTGGTTGAAGATAATGAAATCAATCGGGAGATCGCTCACTGTTTCCTGTCGGATGCCGGAGTGGAAGTTACGGAAGTAACGAACGGTGACGAGGCGGTGAAAAAGTTTGAAGAAACGGCTCCCGGGACGTTTGATCTGGTTCTGATGGATATCATGATGCCGTTGGTGGATGGACTCGAGGCAACGCGGCGGATACGTGCCTTGCCGCGGTCGGATGCGGCGGCAATCCCCATTGTTGCAATGACGGCCAATGTCTTTGATGACGATATTGAGGAATGTATCCGGGCCGGCATGAATAAGCATCTCTCCAAGCCGTTGGATTGCGAGAAATTGTTCCGTGTGCTGAGTGTGTACCGCGCCGAAAAACAGGATTGATACGGCGGGAAATGCGAAAACGCCCGACGGGAACGATGAGTTCGGCGTCGGGCGTTTCGATTGAGTCGGGAAAATTACAAGCCGGTGATGAGAACCGTGAGAATCAGAACGGGGCTCGCGACGACGAGGAGCGCGCGGAAAACGGTGAGCATAGCATCGGAAGCTTTGGCACCGGTGAGAATTTCCGCCTTCACTTTCTTCCAAGCAACGATGCCCGCCAAAATACAAACGACGATGCCGCCCACGGGAAGACTGAGGTTGCTCGTGAAGTAGTCGAAATTATCGAAGATCGTACGTCCGGCAATCTTGAAGTCGGACAATACGCCGAAGGAAAGTCCGCAGAAACTCCCGACGAAGAGCATGGCAAACGTCACGAGCGTCACGGCCTTAAAGCGCACGAGTTTTAATTCGTCGATGAAATAAGCGGCCACCATTTCCAGTAACGACACCGCACTCGTCAATGCGGCAAGAACGAGGCAGAGGTAGAAGATGACGGCAAACGCTTGCCCGAAGGGAAGTTTTGCAAAGACGATCGGCATCGTCATGAAGGTAAGTCCCGGCCCCGCCGTCGGATCCAAATCAAAGGCAAAAACGGAAGGCAGGATCATGAGGCCTCCCAGAATGGAGGAGAAGGTGGCGAGAAAAGTGATCCAGCTGCACCCCGTGAGGAGGTTCGTGTCTTTGGAGAGGTAGCTCCCGTAGGTGAGCATGCAGCCGCACCCCACGCAGAGGCTGAAGAACGTGAACCCCATAGCGGCCAAAAGACTCTGCCACGTGAAGGTTTCGGGTTTCCAGGCAAAAAGATATGCAATCCCTTTTTCTGCCCCGGGGAGCGTCATGCCGCGCACGATGAGAACGAGCACCAAGACAAAAAGGAGCGGCATCAGAATTTTGTTGAGGCGTTCAATCCCCTTGGCGACGTCAAAAAGCACGACCCAGGCGGTGAGGAAAAGAAAGGCCGCCTGGTATCCGATGGAGATGTAGGGGTTGCTCACCAAGGCGCCGAAGTGGGCGTTGAGTTCAGAAACGTCGGTAACGATGCCGTTCCCTAACAGCGCATCAATGAAGTAGGAGATCGTCCAACCGCCGATTGCCGAATAAAAGCAGAGGACGCAGAACCCCGTGAGGATGCCCAGGTAGCCGAATACCGTCCACCCCTTGCCGGCAATCGTTCGGTAAGCGGTGACGATGCCGCCCTTGCCGAGTCGCCCCAAGGTGATTTCCGCAATGACGAGCGTGAGTCCGATCGTGAAGGACAGTACAAGGTAAGGAAAGAGAAAGGCGCTCCCGCCGTTGCTTCCTGCAAGGTAGGGAAATTTCCAAATGGCGCCGAGTCCCACGGCGGCGCCGGCGCTTGCCAAAATAAATCCCAGACGGCTCGTCCAGTTAATGCGTTCCGACATAAAAATCCTTATCGAACATCCGATCCGATTAACAAAAAGAAGGAAGCTCTGAGTTTAGCGGACGGGGTTGGCTTTGGGGCCGGCTGGGAGCGGAAATCCTTTTCCCGAGTTTGTCAGTTTAGGACCCCTTAAATCCTTCTGAAACCCTTGCCCCCATTTAGTTGGCGAGGGTTAATTTTTTTTCATTTTAAGTAGCCACAATGTAGCGCTAGTGGTATAATTGGACAATAATCAATTGCCCCTGGAGTCTTCCTGTGTCCCGCAATGTCACCATCATGAGTTGCAAAGGCTATAAGTATGTCCGTGTCTGCGAGAGCTATCGCAACGCTGAGGGCAAGCCACGCTCCAAAGTCATTGAAAACCATGGAAGGCTGGATCAACTGGAAGCCAAAGATCCCGAATACGTCGCGAAATTGCGTGAACGCGTACGTCGGGAAAACGAAGCCGCCAAGGCGGCTTACGCGTTAAATCTTGAAAACGCGGCACAAAGCCGCATTCGTCGGCTTGAATCGATGAGCCAGGGGACGGCCGACTACGGTTTTGCCGAACCGATCAACATTGGTTCGGCTTTGTTGCGCCAGATCTGGAAGGAAGATTTGAACCTGCCGCAGGTTTTCCGCTACCTGCAAAGTAAAACCGATATTTCCTACTCTTACGATCATGCGGCATTTCTATTGACGGCACAACGCATTCTTCGCCCCGGCAGCAAGAAGAAAGCCTTCGAATTTCGTAACAGCGACATCGTTCCCTGCGACATTGATGATCTCAATGTCGTCTATCGCGTTTTGGATCGTTTGAGTGCGGACAAACCGGCCATCATCAAACATCTCAATAGGGAAATCAACAAAAAACTCAAGCGCAGCATCACTGCTGCCTTTTATGACGTTACCACTTACGCATTCGAGAGCCGTAAAGCCGACGCACTCAGAAATTTTGGTCTAAGCAAGGATCACAAGGTTAACGAGGTCCAGGTGGTGCTGGGCTTGGTGATGGATGAGCATGGAATTCCCATCGACTACGACTTGTTTCCTGGCAACACGTCCGAATTCTCAACGATGATTCCTATGATTGAACGAATTCGGAAAGACTACAACCTGACGAAACTGGTTGTAGTTGCTGATAGAGGACTCAATTCCAATGAGAATCTATCCGAGCTTAGGAAGATGGGGTGCGATTTTGTTCTGGCTCAGAAAATTCGAAACTGCAAGCAGGAACAGAGGGATCAGATTCTCGACGACACCGGCTGGGAACATGTGATTTCAGAACAGGATGGCGTAGTGCTGTGCCGATATAAAACCCTGGCCATGAAAAAGCCTCTGTACGAGACCAGAATCAATTCGGAAACCGGTCGCAAATCGCAATCACGAAAAGCCGGAAAAGAGATGGATGTACGTTGGATCGTTTCTTACTCGCAGGCACGAGCCAACAAAGATCTGGCTGATCTTGAACGCAGTGTGGAAAAGGCTCAAAGGGCTTTGGATCAGAAGACATCATTGACAAGCAGTCGAGGATACAAGTCATTGATTGTGACCCCGAAAGGCGAGGGTCAGCCCAAACTGAATCAAGACAAAATTGAGGATGCCCGTCGATGGGCCGGGTATTACGCTGTATGTACCAATCTGGAAACGAAGACGCCGTCAGAAATCATGGGAATTTACCGGCATCTTTGGCAGATTGAAGACTGTTTTCGCGTGAGCAAAACAACGCTGGAAGCACGTCCTTGCTTTGTTTGGACAAAGGAGCACATCGAAGGCCACTTTATGAGTTGCTTCATCAGCTTGGTCATTGAAAAGTATCTTCGGCACGTGCTCAAGAGCAAGTTTAAAGAGATCACCAACGACGAAATCAACACAGCATTGCGCACTGCCTTGCTGGCCTATGACAACGGGAATCCTCAAGTGCCGATGTATCTGCGCTTGTATTCCAGTGAAAGCCGTTTTGACGACATGCTGCGCACCTTTGGACTGGAGCCCCCCTGCCGTTACGAAACGCCCATGAGTCTGCGCAAGAAGCTTAGGCTGAAGGCCGTCTGCTCAGAAAAGCCTAAAGCGTAGTGCTACGCAAAATGAAAAATAAATAACGCTACGCCCCCTGTTACTCAAGGGACATAGCGTTTTCTAGGTGACAAACTCGGGAATATCCTTGAAAACTACACTGTCATAGAGATTTTTCAAGGTTTCCTGAGCATACTTGGGTTCCCGGATGATGTAGGGATAGTTGCCCCAAACCAGGCGTTCGGGAAGGTTGCTGACGACGGACAGCCATGATTGATCTTCGGCTAATTCTTCAACGCTGATAGGCCACAGGCGTTCCTGCCACAGGCGACCGGCGGCAGATTCCATCACGCCGCCTGCTAATTCCAAGGAACTGGATCCTGTAGCGACGATGCGACAACCGGTATCGGCGTCAATGAGCCGCTTTAAGAGAAGACCGATCCCAGGGACGCGTTGTGCTTCATCAATGACTAAAACGTCCACGCCCCCCAACAGAACCTTGAGGTCGGATTTCGAAGGGAGAGACGTCAGCAGCGTAACGTCGTCTGTTTCATCGCCGGATAGCCAACGGGTTTTGGGGTTGTTGAAAAGCGTCTGCAGAAGAGTCGTTTTACCGATCTGGCGGGCGCCGAATAACACGAGAGCTTTGTCTTTTGGTGCTTCTTTTATAGATTTTTCAAGAATTCGTTTGATGTAGGTAATGTCAGGCATTTTGACTTTTCCTTATCATAATATGGAATAGTTATGACTTTTCCTTATTATATTCTTGGAAAGTCATTTTTTCGCCATGACTGAGCGTATGCTTGAGGTAGAAAAAAGGGCATCGAGAAGAAGAAATCGATGCCCTCAGTCAGATCAGAACCGGAAGAAGTCCTTCACGCTCTGCCACATACTCCGCTTGTCTTCCCGCGGACGTTCTTTCACCATCGGCCGTCCCTGGGCCCGCAGCAGATTTTTGCGGGCGTCGTCGTAGTCAAACGTCCAGACGGGGGCAGCGGCTTTGCCGGTGAATTTCCCGGTGAGACGCACGGCAGGGATGCCGCCCGAAGGTGCAAACGTCGTTTGAGACGTTCCCTCAACCGTCCCGGCGGTAAGCGTTACCGTGAAGACGGCATTCGTGCGCTGGTAGACGGAACGGGACACGAAGTCAGAGACCGTGAGCGTTTGATCGGCGAGCGTGAGTTTCCCCGACGCTTCATCGATTTCCGTCCAGGCACCGGCCTGTGTAATCGTTGCTTCTTTACCGCGCCCGGCGACGAAGTCACGCACCGCCCGCGCGTTGAGGCCTTTGTAGGCGCCGCGCAGAAGCCGTACGTTGCCGTCGGCTTTGACGGCGGCGGGATCAAGGCCGGAGCCCTTGGCCGTGAAGTTGCCGCTTGCGACGCCCGACAACACCGGGGTGCCGGCAAAGCTCGTAAAGAGTTTTTCAAGGTTGATGCCGTCCAAGTGCCCCGACATTGTCCAGGCGGCGTCGTTCGTCATGCGGGCTTCGCCCAAGAGGCGGCCGTCCGCGACGTTGACGATGACGTCTTTGAGATCAACGATGCCGTTCGTTACCGCCATGCGGCTGTGCATCTGAGACGCCGTGAAGGGGCCGGATTTCACTTGACCGATTCTGAGGTCGCCTGCGAAGTCCGCGGCCTTCATCCATGCGAGCGACTTAAAGTGCGGCACGGCATTGAAGTCCACGGCGCTGATCATGAGTTCGCCTACGGCTTTGGGTGCCTTGAGGTTCGATACCGTACCGTTAAAGGAAAGGGGGGCGTCGGCAAAGGTGCCCGACAATCCGACCTGGGCCTTGTCGGCCGCAAAGTCAAGGTTCATGAAGCCCGAAGCCTGCGCCGTAAAGTCCTGCGGAAGCGACTTATCTCCCGTCACCGTGATGCGGGCGGTGAGGTTTTCAAGTTGTGCGCGGCGTGCGGTGAGGTCGGCATCCACCGAGGCCGACGCTTCGTAACTCGTCACTTTGTCGCCGTCGGTATCACTCGTTGCCAAGCGCATTTCCGGACTCTGCAGACGGTTGCCGATCAAGCGGAAATCCACGGCGCCGAGATTGATGTCGCCCGACGCGGTTTCGGGTTCGGAAAGCGACACGTTGACGTTGGTACCCGTGACGTTACCGGTCGTCACCGCCAGAGCGTCGGCGGCCGAGACGACGGAATAGTGGTGACCGGCTTTCGTGAGATCGGCGGAGAACTTCAGTTTCTCAAAGGCGACCGTTTTGTCGGATGCGGAGAGCGACACTTTCCCCGTCGCACTGAAGGAACCCGCGGCCCCTTGAGTGAGAAGCGTCAATTCCTTGGCGAAATCTGAGACGGCGGTCTTTTCGGCAGGTGCGGGTTCTGGCGGCAGATTTTCCGCGGCATAAGTTTCGGTGATGAAGAAAGTCGACCAAGAAACCGTCGGACCCGAGGATTCTGCGGGCGTCGTCGGCGTTTCCGAAATCGGCTCAGCTGCGGAAGCGGGGGCGGGTTCGGCAGCAGTCGGTGCGGGCTCGGTTGCCTTGGTGGGTTCGGTACCGCCTGCCGCGGCGGGAGCCGGGGCTTCGACCGGAACTTCAGGGACGGCAGCGGCTGCGGCATCGGTCCCCGTAGCAAAGGTACCGGTGACGTCAAACCCCGTCGTCATTTCCGGGGAGAGGGCGTCTAGCTTTAATTCGACGCCCGACAAAGACCAACGGCGGAACGTGGCGTCGGCGCCGGCCGTAACGTCAAGCGCCGTATCGCGGAACGTGATGTTCTTGATACGGACGTTGTCGGGGAAGTTGACGGCTTGCGTGAGGGCCTGCGCCAGGGCTTCCGTCGTGGGCGCCGCAAGGTGCAGTTTCGTGGTGAGCCCGTCAACGTCGGCCGCCGCGATATTAACGGCGCCCAAGGGCAGCGACCAAAGCGAAATCCTCAATTGAGCCGAAGCGATGCGGGCCTTTTCTTCCTGGGTAGCGGGATCAACGAACGTCGTCGGCGGAATCGTGACGACGAGCGCCGGGAACCGAGCAAGCGAAACACGGCCTGCGAGTTTCGCTTCCGTGCCGAAGGCGTCGTGCGTGAGGCGCGAGAATGCGGCTTCGACGGACTTAGTGTCCAGAAGCGTAAAAAGGGCGACGGCAGCGGCGAGAATCAAAGCGGCAACGGCGGCTGCAACGAAAAGAAGGACTCGGACAATGCGGCTCATGATGGGCAACGGGGCAACGATAGACTCACAAACAGATGCCGACAGTTTGCCACAGTGTGCGTCAAATGGTGATGAAAATCGCCTCATGTCGACGGATGACTGAGGAAAAAACGGAAGAGAAAACAGACAGCGGGCGGAGAAATGAATCCTCCGCCCGCTGTCAGGGATGTTTAGCGAAACGTCAGGGGGTTAGAAGACGTACTTCAGACCGACCTTGCCGCCTACGGACGAGGTGCCGTCCTTGCCGCCGCCCAACATCATGTTGGCGTTCACCATCAGGTTGCCGTTCTGAGCACGGATGCCGAAGTCACCCTGCACCGGGCTCGTGTCGATCACCGTCTGATCGGCGCCGAGAACAGAGATTTCCTTGTCGCCGAACGTCGGCACATAGGCAATCTTGAAGCTCGGGGCCACGGACCAGCCGCTGACGTTCTGTTCAAAGCCGTTCACGCGCAGCGCGATCGGCATCTGAACGAGCGTCTGTTCCTGCTTTTTGATGTTGACGGCGCCCACCTGCATCGCATCCGTGTTCAAGCGCGACACACGCACGCCCACGCTCGGCACGAACTGGAAGTTGCCGGCCGTGAAGCGATGCTGACCGCGCACGCCCACGGAGTAGATTTCCGAGTCAACGCTCTGGTTCAGAGCCGTCTGAGACGACGTGATGTCGTTTTCGTTCTTGATGTAGGAGGCTTCCGCAACGATCTTCGCATCACCGAACTTCATCGCACCGTAGGCGGTGACGCCGTAGCTGTCGATGCTGTTCTTGATCGAAGAAACGCCGCTCCTTAACGAACCCTTGCCGTATTGGAACGCGGCACCCGCGGTGATGTCCTGCGTTACCGCAAAATCAGCACCGAACGCACCGTAACCCATGTCGGACTTGAATTCGCCGCCGTTGTCGAGCTTGTCGGCTTCGTAGCGTTCGCCCGTGACGTCAACCCAGAGGTTCGTGCCGGCAGCAAGTTCCTGATCCACGGACGTACGGTCGGCGATCGTCTGAGCGAGCACCGTATCCGCACGGCGGGTCATGGCCTGGATGCCGGTGGACGCGAGGGCGCCGAGGCCGCCTTCGGCGGACATGGTGTTGACGACGGTGTTGCCGTCAACCGTGGCTTCGATGAAGGGGTTGTCGACGGAAATAGCCTGGTTCGTCAGCTCGGAAACCGTACCGTCCGTTAAGGTGATGGTACCCACGTTGGCGTTTACGATACCCAACCGACCACCGTGGAAGGCAATGTCTGTTCCGGTGAATACGGGGGAAGAACCGATGGTGGCTTGGTCAACGACAAGGGCACTGTTGCTGTTGACAGTGACGCCTCTGGGGGATCGTGTAGAAACCGCAGAACTATCGCTGGTGAGGAGTTCTGACGAGATATCGATACTGCCTCCAGTGCCGATTGTGATGGGGCTGGCAATATAGAACACTGACTGAACAGCGTCGAAGTTGTTGAGCTTCGACACTGCGTTTTTAGCCGTGTCGGCGTCAGCACCGATGGTGACGAAGGCACCGTGACCGGCGTTGATCGTAGCGTTCAACGTGTCGTCAGCAATGGAGACGATCTGCAGGGTGGAATGGCCGTACTCAGGATCCACATTGATGGCGCCGGCGGTCATGGCGAGTTCACCGATGGTCATGGACGCACCGGAACCATCAGCCTGACCAATGGATACGATACCTTTTCCTGAGAGAGTTCCAATATTGGTGTGTGATTCATTGACGGCCGTGAGATGACCTGTCTCTTCAAGTTTGACTGTGTTCAAATCAAAGGTTCCGGCATCAATACTCAAGATCCCATCATTGATGTTGATAGGATGACTGATGGCCCCCGAGGAACTGGCATCGAAACCGAGTACAAGGTTAGATCCCCCCGATACATTGATTGCAAAATCATCGCTGATATTGCCACTGATTATTTCAGGTGTGGAACTATTTCCTGCTAAAGTCAGTTTGCCGCCTTTTAAGTTAAATTCGGAGGCGCGATTATTGTCGTTGACAACAATGGAGCCGACAGAACTGTTATTCCCATTGTCAATGCCAATTATGCCGTCTGAATCAGCGGTGGCAGTCACAGATGAGCCTGCGGCATTGGCGCTAGCTTCAACTACCTTGTCTAAGGTTGCATCTGCGTCATCAAGGATGCCATTAATAAATGTGACTTTTGTTTGGCCTGTCAATTTTTCCAATTCGGCCAGTTGAGCCAAGGTGTAGGTTCCTGTGAAATCGCTAACGTTAAGTGTCCCGCCGGTCAAGGCTGCAATATCAAAAACATCGGTGTTCAATGCTTGAGTGATTTCTCCAAAGTTTTTGAAGAGTACGCCTGATTGGGCATTAAGGACGCCGCTTTTGATGGATAACCGTCCAGTGGTGTCTCGAGAGATGTTGTTTGAAACAGTTACGGTACCGCCGGTGATGCCAAAAGAGCCGTTGCCAACCAACAAATCTTCGACAGAAAGGGATCCGCCTGCAACGGTAACAGAAGGTTTATCAGCGGAAGCCGTAGAACCTTCCAACTTTAAGGTCTTAGCGGAGACGGCACCATTATTAACGAGCAGACTTCCAACCAGGAAGTATTTATTTTGAACAGAAAAATCTTGAAGTGTCAATGCTCCAGAGTAAGATAAAACCCCGCCATTAACTGTGATGGTAGCTTTACTGGTCTGATCTTTAGTTAGCTTCATGGTGCCGTCTTCGACAAAAAGATTGCCGAAGAAATAATCCATGGAACTATTTACCAATAAGGTACCTGCCCCTTTTTTGATGAGGGTTGATTTGGGGCTATCAGAAACTTGAGGAATGGCACTGGCGATAGAGTCCATGTGGCCGGTAGCATTGGATTCGCCGAGTGTCAGTGTTGCTCCCTTGTCAATATCGAACGTTCCTTTTGAACGCCGATCTAAAAATAAGAAACCACCACTGGTGTATGCCCAGTAGCCATAGGTGTCTGAGGCGTCGGAATTGTTGGCAATAACATTGTTGCCCGTGTAGGCCATATCTTTTGTTATCTTGAAAGTGACATCGCCAAGGTATTCGAACGGGTTCTTGTTTTCATCAGAATTTTTAGTTATATCAACTAACAAAGCTCCGCCGAAGGCGCCACCTTTTTTTGATTCCGCTGTATTGTTTTGAAAGAGGACATCTTTGAAAGTCGCCGTACCCCCCTTGAACATGACGGCACCGCCGTAAGCATCTTCTGTGCATGAAGCTTTGTTCCCGATAAAGCTACCGTTGTTCATAGCAGTTTCGGATTTCGGGTAGATATACATAGCTCCACCCCATTCAGCTTGATTGTTTGTAAAGCTGACGTTATTCAGAGTGAGTTTAGAGGTAGTGTAGTCATCTTTTTTAGTGGCATCTTGCTTCAGTTGATTGTAATTACCATATAACCAGATCGCGCCACCAACCTTCTTGCCTGCAGCGATATTATTTTGGAAAATTGAGTTGTTGATAGTGATATCAGCACCTTCCTCAATAAAAAATGCGGAACCACTTGTCTTAGATGTGTTGGTGGCAGTCACTTCCACACCGTTAAAAACTTTTGTAACGCCAGTAAGAAGTTGCCCTTGAGAAATGGTTTCTGCCTGGGGAGCTGCGGCAACTAGGGCGGCGAGACTGTCATGAATTTTGTGTCCATGGGATAATCGGAGCCCGCTATACGGGTA
>ERZ827156.3074-NODE-3074-length-15737-cov-4.359329_pt1 | contig 15737 bp, 8 predicted proteins | sample MGYA00519919_ERZ827156 | MGnify/ENA primary metagenome ERZ827156 (study PRJEB31778, sample SAMEA3449269) | human gut metagenome | biome: human gut; feature: human-associated habitat; material: faeces | place: United Kingdom | collected 2010/2012 ... | reverse complement strand
CGAACGGCTCGCACGGCAGGCTTACATCGAGCAGCTGACGCCCGGGGTGCGGGGCGCCGTGCTGACCCTTTCGTCGGGCGAGAACGTCGCGCTCGAAGCGGGCGGGCGGCGGATGCTCGTCGAACAGGACGGCACGCGCCTCGAGATCGCCGGCGAGGAGCTGGCCTACCACAAGGTGGAGGCCGAGCAGGAGATTCCGATGACGAACACCGTCACCGTGCCGCGCGGCAAGGAGTTCTCGCTCCGCCTCTCGGACGGCACGCAGGTATGGCTCAACTCCGAGTCGAGCCTCGTCTTCCCGGTCCGCTTCGGCGACGGGCCGCGCGAGGTGACCGTGACGGGCGAAGCCTACTTCGACGTGGCGCACGACGCCTCGCGGCGGTTCGTGGTCCACGCCGACACGGTTTCCGTAAGCGTCTACGGCACGGCGTTCAACATCTCGTCCTACGCCGACGAGGGCGCGATCGAGACCACGCTCGTGAGGGGCAGCGTCGAGGTGCGGAGCGGACACCGCCGCGCAATGCTCCAGCCGGGCCAGCAGGCCCGCGTGGGGCGCGAAGGGGCTATCTTCGACGTGCGGCAGGTCGCCGCCGAAGATTACGCCGCCTGGACCCGGGGACTGTTCACCTTCAACGACGAAACGATCGCCTCGATATGCCGCAAACTCTCGCGCTGGTACGGCGTGGAGATCGTCCCGCGGGGCGTCGACGCCGACAAGGTGCGCTACACGGGCGTCGTGAAACGCTACGAAACCTTTGCCGAAATGGCCCGTCTGCTGGCGCGCACCGATCAGATACGCGCCGATGTCGAGGAGGGGAAGATCGTGCTCTGCATCGACCGTGACGACGATTGATGCCGGTTAGTTGGGAAGCCGCCCGACGGGGCGGCATTCGTGTCACTTAAAACACAGCTATTATGAGGAAACTTTACCTATCAGTATCGCACCGAAGGCCATGGCTTGCCGTGTGCATGTGGCTGCTGGCGATTTCCGTCTGGGGCGCGCCGCGGCAGGCGACGGCGAGCGAAGCCTACCAGCAGCGCAGGGAACGCATCTCCGTATCGTTCCGCAACGCGTCGCTGGCCGAAGTTCTCCAACGGATCAAACAGCAGACGGGATATTACATCCTCTATAATAGCGACGCCGTGCGGGGAATCGGCGGCATCTCCTTCAGCAAGGCCGACGCCCCGGTGCGCGAAGTGCTCGACGAAGCGCTGCGCGGCACGCGGCTCGAATACTCGATCGACGACGACACGATCGTGATCCGTGGCCGAAGCGGGGGGGGGAACGCCTCCGCCCCGCAGAAAGCCCCGGACAAGGTCGTCAGCGGACGTGTGACGGACACGGCCGGCGCGCCGCTCGTGGGCGTGAACATCCTGATCCAGGGGACCGCCACGGGAGTCGTGTCGGGGTCCGACGGCGGATTCTCGATCCGCATGCCCGAGGGCCGCGACAACCTGATCTTCTCCTACATCGGCTACGTCTCGCAAACGCTTCCCTCGGCACAGACCAGACTGGTCAGGCTGGTGCAGGACGAACAGGAGATCGAAAACGTCGTGGTGACCGGCATCTTCACCCGCAAGAAGGAGAGCTACACGGGTTCGGCCACGACCATCACGTCGGGCCAGCTGGCCCGCGTGAGTAACCGCAACGTCTTCGAGAGCCTGAAAAACATCGAGCCATCGCTCTACATCATGGACAACACGCTGATGGGCTCCGACCCCAACACGCTGCCGGACATGCAGCTGCGCGGTATCACCACCTTCCCCTCGGAATCCACGGGCGTCAATATCAAGGGCAACTACCAGAACCGCCCCAACCAGCCGCTGTTCATCCTCGACGGGTTCGAAACCACGGCCGAGAAGGTGATGGACATGGACATGACCCGTATCGAGAGCATCACCATCCTCAAGGACGCCGCGGCCAAGGCGCTCTACGGCTCGAAGGCCGCCAACGGCGTCATCGTCATCGAGACCAAACGCCTGGCCGGCAATCAGGAGCTGGTGACCTACACCGGAAGCATCGAGGTGTCGATGCCCGACCTGACGAGCTACAACCTCTGCAACGCCTGGGAGAAGCTCGAGGCCGAGCGCATCGAGGGCGTCTACACCTCGGCGAATCCCCAGACGCAGGTGGATCTCACCAAACGCTACAACGCACTCAAAGCGCAGGTGCTCGGCGGACTGGACACCTACTGGCTCGCAAAACCCCTGCGCACGGGCGTCGGCCACAAACACACCCTCTCGGTCGAACTGGGCGACAGCCGCAAGCTGCGGGCGATGATCGACTTCTCGTACAACAACGTGGCGGGCGTGATGAAGGGTTCGGAGCGCACGGTGCTCTCGGGCGACGTGAACGTTTCGTACCGCAAGAAAAACTTCCTGTTCCGCAACATATTGAGCGTCAGCAACACCAGGAGCGACAACTCGCCGTGGGGCGATTTCGGGGACTACGCCCGGATGAATCCTTACTGGAGCGCCGTCGATCCCCAGACGGGCCAGATCGCCCGCTGGGCCTACGACGAAGTGGCCAACCCGATGTACGACGCCACGCTCGGAACGCTCGACCGCGAGACCTACACCAGCGTGACGGACAACTTCTACGCCGAATGGCAGGCCACCGAGGCGCTGAAACTCACCGCCCGCCTCGGCATCGCCGTAAAGCGCAGCGACGCCGACGAATTCTATCCGGCCAAGCATTCGAAATTCGCCACCTCGGCCTACGAAAGCACGAGCATGCAGCTGCGCAAAGGCTCCTACCAGCTCGACAACGGCAAGAGCAGCGACATTTCGGGCGAAATCTACGCCAACTACGCCAAAAACTGGGGCAGACACTACCTCTACGTCAACGCCGGCGGCCGGATCGCCGAAAACACGTACAGCGCCTACCAGCACTACGCCGAGGGATTCCCCAACAGCCAGACGGCCGACATCACCTTCGCCCGGCAGTACGCCCAGGACAAAAAGCCCGTCGGCATCTCGTCGATCACGCGCGAAATCAGTTTCCTGGGAACCGCGTCGTACAGCTACGACGACCGTTACAACGTCGACCTCACGTTCCGCGAAAGCGCCTCGTCGCTCTACGGCGCCGACAACCGCTGGTCGTCGGCATGGAGCGCCAGCGTGGCGTGGAACCTCCACAACGAACCCTTCCTGCGCGATCAGGACGTTTTGAAACAATTCAAGATCCGCGCCTCGGCCGGACTGACGGGCAACCAGAACTACGACACCAACGAAGTGCTGGCCACCTATCTCTACTACACCGGGGCCACCTACCACGGACAGACGGGCGCCTACCTCTCGAAGATGCCCAACCCCGCCCTCAAATGGGAACAGCGCATGGACTACAACGTGGGCGCCGACATTACGATCCACCGCGCAACGATCGCCTTCGACTACTACAACTCGGTGACCGAGAACATGCTCACCGACGTGGCAATCCCCTCCTCCACGGGTTTCGACACCGTGAAGGACAACCTGGGCAAGGTCCGCAACCGCGGCATCGAGGCCAAATTGAGCTATACGCTCTGGCAGGGCAAACAGGGCTTTTTCAACCTCTTCGGCTCGATCGCCTATAACAAGAACATCATCATCAACCTCTCCGAAAGCCTCAAGGCCTACAACGAAAAGATGATGGCCCAGGCGCAGGACAAGAGCAACTCGACGCCCGTGCTGATCTATCAGGACGGAATGCCGATGAACGCCATCTGGGCCGTGCCGTCGCTGGGCATCGACCCCACGACGGGTCAGGAAATCTACGTCAGGAAGGACGGCACGCTGACCTACGAGTACGACGCGCAGGATCAGGTCGTGGCCGGCATCAGCGACCCCAAGTACCGCGGCAACTTCGGCTTCGCGGCCGAATACAAGGGCTTCGGGTTAAGCGCCACCTGCACCTTCCTCGGCGGCGGGCAGCGGTACAACACCACGCTGGTCAACAAGGTCGAGAACGTCGACATCCACTACAACGTCGACCGCCGCGTGCTCTACAGCCGCTGGCAGACTCCGGGCCAGAACGCCATGTTCAAGAAACTCGGCTCCTACACCGACGAAAACGGCAAGCAGCACGACGAAAAGACCCGGGCCACGACGCGCTTCGTGCAGGACAACAACGAGCTGACGTTCTCGTCGCTGAGCCTCTATTACGAGTTCAACCCGCGGCTGATCAGCAAAATCCGCCTCAAGCGGCTCAAGCTGGCCTTTTACATGAACAACATCGCCACGCTCTCGTCGATCCGCATCGAGCGCGGCACGACCTATCCCTTCGCACGGAGCATGTCGTTCCAGCTGACCGGAACCTTCTAACACAAACCACCGAAGCCATGAAAAACAGCATCAAATACCTCCTTCTGTCCGCCGCAGCCCTCGCAGCCGTCTCGTGCGAGAGCTGGCTCGACGTGACGCCCCCGTCGGAAATCCGCGCCGAGGCCCACTACTCCTCGGCCGAAGGCTTCCAGCAGACGCTCATCGGCTGCTACCTCGCCATGGGCGAAACCGACCTCTACGGCGAAAACCTGACGTGGCACATGGTCGAAATACTGGGCCGCCAGTACGACGCCCGCAAGAACACCGCCGCGGACGACTACGACCTCGACCGCTACAACTACAAAACCACGAAATCCACCGAAGTGATCGAAAAGGTCTGGGAGAAATCCTACTCGGTGATCGCCAACGTCAACGACGCCCTCGACCACATCGACCGCCGGAAGGACGAACTCGACTCGGTCAACTACCGCATCATCAAGGGCGAACTGCTCGCCGTGAGGGCCTACATCCACTTCGACCTGATACGCCTGTTCGGGTGCAGCGACCTGGCCGGACGCACCGACCTGGAGAGCCGTCACACGGTCCCCTACCTGACGAGCGTCGACAAGGACGCGGCGCCGCAGCTGACCTACGCCGAGACGCTCCGCCGCATGATCGCCGACCTCACGGAGGCCGCCCGCCTGCTGGAGATCGACCCCATCCGGGCCAAGTATCCCGAAAGCATCTATACCGAAGCCAACGTCGACAAATTCTACGATTACCGCTACATGCACCTGAACTACTTCGCCGTCAAGGCCCTGCTGGCGCGCGTCTGCATGTGGGAAGGCAGCGACGAAAACAAACACACCGCGTTGCTGGCCGCCCTCGAAGTGATCGACGACCCGGCATCGGTCGGAATCGCCGGCGGGCTGACGCTGCGCACGTTCACCGACTCCGCCAAGGCCCCCACGACCGAGATGTGCTTCCCGAGCGAACATATCTTCGCGCTCGGCGTCACGGACATGGCCAAGAAGATCGCAAGCAACCTCAACCGCGAATATTCGGAACAGGACCGCCAGTACCGCACGCTGTGCATCAAGAACTCGGTCGCCGACGATCTTTTCGAAATCAAGGGCGCCGGCATCTCCGACTGCCGCTACAAACAGCTCTACCACAACACCGACTACTGGCCCGAGGGGACCAAGACCCCTTCGAAGCTCTATCAGCAGACCTCGACGGGCGCCGACTACCGCCACAAGGACCTGATGCCGCTGATCCGCCTGCCGGAGATGTACTACATCGCCGCCGAGTGCCGCATCTCCGGTCCGGACAAGGACCTCGGCGAAGCCCGCAGCCTATTGCAGGAGGTGCGCAAGGCCCGCGCGGTCTACGAAGAACTGGATGCCGACCTCGACGAGGCGGGCCTGATGGCCCAGCTCGAAAAGGAGTACCGCAAGGAGTTCATCTGCGAAGGCGTGGTCTTCTATTTCTACAAGCGGCTGGGCTACGAGAAACTGCCCCGCCAGAGCGACGTGATGAGCGGCAGCAAGGTCATCGACGACGCCGTCTACATGCTGCCCTACCCCGATTTCGAAATACAGTCGGGACGCGTACAGTAAGTCGAACGATTAATTGTTGAGAAGCATGAAAAAACTGATCTGCATACTGCTGGCCGCGGCGACGGCGGCCGGCTGCGAAAAGGACGACCCGACACGCTACGACATGTCGCAGGGAAGGGTCTGCTTCCCGGGGGCTGCGCCCAACGAAACGGCCGAATATCCCGGATACTCGAATTCCGACAGCACGTTCTACGCTTCGATGACCTTCAAGCAGCAGCCCGAAGGGGTCGCCGAGGCGGTGATCGAGGTCCCGGTGAAACTCATCGGCGGGGCCTCCGGCTCCGACCGTAAAATCGGCGTCCGCGTTCTCGAAGAGGGAACCACGGCGCAGCCCGGGCAGTACGAAATCCTCGGCGCGGAGGTTCCGGCCGGGAAGACCTACGGCGCCATCCGCATCGAGGTCGCCAAATCGGCCGAACTCGACACGCAGCAGCGCGAACTGACGCTCTGCCTGACCGATTCGCCCGACCTCCGGGTGGGACCGGACCGCTACCTGAAAGCCAACGTCTCGTGGCACAACATGCTGCCGCGACCCGCGACGACCAAGCAGTGGTCCACCTACAACGCCTTCATCGAATCGGAGGCATCTTCGGGCAGCTCGTCGACGGAGGCTTACAGCCAGGCCGGCCACCAGCTGCTGCTGGACATCTTCGGCTGGGAGGTGTTCCCCGACTGGGGACCCGATTACAGCTACTACATCGACGCCTGGCGCGCCAGGGCACAGGCCTGGTACGACGAATGGAAGGCCGCCAACCCCGGTCAAAAGCGCATCCACGAATCAGGCTCCATGAAGGGCCGGGAGGTAACGATCCGCACCAAGTAAACGACGAACGACCATGAGAAAACACACCCTATATCTGTTGCTGGCAGGCTGGGGCCTGCTCGCCGCGTCGTGCTACGACGACAAAAGCACGTTGCAGACCACCCATATCCCGCCCGTGGAGATCGAAGTGCCGGAAGCCATCGCCTCGCAGCTGACGGTGGTGCACAACGCACGGCTCGACATCACGGGCATCCGCATCACCAAAGACGGCCGGGAGAATCCCGAGGAGCTTACCTACGAATGGACGGTGAGTCAGACCGACAACGACTCGGAGGCGATTTCGCTCGCCACGACGCGCGAGTTCCACGAAGTGATCGACCTGCCGATCTCCTCGAAAGGCTACCTGTTCCTGCTGACGGTCACCGACACCGCCCACGACCTGAAGTACCAGTACAAGTGGACGCTCATCGTGACGGCCCAATTCAACGAAGGGCTTGTGGTGGCCTACACCCGGGACGGAACCACCTCGGACCTGGGACTGATCATGCACCCGCAGCTGACCGAGACCTACTCGGGCGCGGAGCAGGGAACCGTCGAAAAGGAGCTGATCAGCCGGCGCAACGGCAGTCCGTTCCCCTCGGCGGTCACCCACATGCTCTACACCTACGACAAAACCGACAAGAAAAACATCCTCTGGGTGTCGACCGACGACGACCTGATGCGCGTGGAGACCGATTATTACGAAATCCTGGGCCATAAGGAGGATGCGTTCGTCTACCTGCCCGGAAAGCTCGACATCCGGAGCCTGCTCAACACCTACCAGTGCACGATGATCCTCAACGACGGCGACATTTACGAAACGCTGCTCAGCCGCGGCCGGATCTCGACGCCCGTCAGCGGAACCGAAACCATGACCGTCGACAACGGCGTCGTTTCGGCCCACTCCGCTCCGGGCAGCACCCGCAAACCCAGCACGATCTTCTACGACCGGGAACAGGGCAAGTTCTGCTACGGCTACAACCAGACGTTCTACGCCTGCGGCAGCGTGGGTTCGTCGCCCTTCGACCCGGGGAACGCCCCCGGCCTGCGGTGCATCGCGGGCGGCATCAGCATCGACAACGCCACCCACACCCTGCTGATGCGGAAAGCCGACGGCAACCATGCGCTCTACACCTTCGGCAACTACTCCGCTTCGGCCGGCGCACCCGCCGCCAAGCTGATCTACGACATCCCCGCGGAGGCCAACGCCCTCATCGCCGAAGCCGTGAGCTTCGTCTTCTCGCGATTCGACCCGATCCTCTACATCGCCACCCGCAGCGCCATCTACAAGGTGATCTTCACGACGGGCAGCGTCAATTTCGACCCGGCGCCCGTCTTCACGGCCCCTGCGGGCGAGCACATCACCCTGGCCCGTCTCTACCTGCAAGGCTACTACGCCATGGAGAACTACGACGGCTCGTCGACCCTTCCGAGCAACGCCTCGCTGGCATGGAGCAGCCGCGCGGTGACGGTGGTCACCTCGAAGGACGACGGGAACGACAAGATACACGTCGTGCCGCAGATCAACTTCGGCAGCGGACAGCTCGACCAGCCGAACGCGCTGGTGTTCGACGGCTTCGGCAAGATACTCGACTTCACCGTCGCCGGGCTTTACAAGTAGCCCGCACCGGCGTCGAAACACGCCCCATGCCGCAGATGTTTTCAGAGCGTCTGCGGCATTTTTTACTTTTTTGATTATATTTGCCTCGGTTTCACCCCCGAAAAGCGGCGGAAACCGCCCAAAACAAAAAAAGCATCAGGACGGACCCGACAAATGCACAGCGAATCCAAACGGTATGATTTCGAACGGCTCTACATCGACTGCCAACCCCGGTTGACGGCCTATGCGCTGCGTTTCGTCAACAACCCCATCGAGGCGCAGGACCTGGTTCACGACTGCTTCATGGCGCTGTGGGACCGGCAAGCCCCCCTCGACCCCGAAGAGGCCCGCATGCTGCTGTTCGCCATGACCCGCAACCGATGCCTCAATTACCTGAAGCACAAAAGCATCGTCGACAAATACACGATCAGCTGCCTGGCCCGGGCGAAAATCGGGGAGGAGCGTCTTTACAACTACGATTTCTCCTTCGCCGAAAACGGGCATCCCTACCTGTATCAGGAGTTGGAACAGCAGATACAGCGCATCATGGACTCGCTGCCCGAACGCTGCCGCGAAGTGTTTTTCCTCAGCCGGTTCCAGGGGTTGAAGAACCGGGAAATAGCCGAACGGCTCCACATCTCCCTGCATACGGTCGAGCGGCACATCCAGCGCGCCCTGCGCATCTTCGCCGAAGCCCTCGAACGCGAACAATCCATTTACCTGCAAATACTGATCCTCGCCTGGCTGATGAACCAGCCGTCCTGAAGCCTTCCAGAGGCGAATTTCAAAAAATATGCGATTTTTTCCGGAACCGGGGGGGGGTAAAATCCGCCCCGATTGTTGTATGTATGTATGCGTACAACAACCGACCCCATGAACGAAAGCCTGAAAGAACTCGCCGTCCGCTATTTCGAAGGACCCATCGCCCCCGAAGAAGAGTGCGAACTCTTCGGATTCCTCGCCGCCTCGCCGGAAAACGCCGCCCTGATGCGCGAATGGGAACGCGAATGGAAGCAACGGCACGTGCCGTCGGCCGACGTCCTCCGTTCGCTCGCCCGGCTCAACGGAAAAATAGAACGGCGCGAGAACCGAATCCGCGCCCGCCGGCGCTGGCTGCGGTTCTCGGCGGCAGCAGCCGTGCTCATCCTGATCTCGGCCTTCACCACCCGGCACCTCATACACACCGAAGACCCCGTGCAAATGTTCTCCGTACAGGCTCCCCAGGGAACCAACAGCCGCATATCGCTGCCCGACGGCAGCCAGGTGTGGCTCAACGCCGGATCGACCCTGAACTACCGGTCGGATTTCAACCGCTCGTCGCGCGACATCGGCCTTTCGGGCGAAGCCTACTTCGAGGTGGCCCGCAACGCCGACCTCCCCTTCCGGGTGCAGGCCCGGGGCTGCACGTTCACCGTGCTGGGCACCCGGTTCAACATCTCGGCCTACGACGAAGACCCCGACGTATTGGCCGCGCTGATGGAAGGCTCGCTGCAATTCGAATCGTCCCGCAGCACGGAAACGATGGTTCCGGGCGACCTGATCACCTACGACTGCCGGACGATGGAGGCGTCGCGCAGGCAGGTCGACACCGACCAGTTCCGCAGCTGGATCGACGGCATCATCCGCTACGACGCGATCTCCCTCCCGGCCCTGCTCCGGCGGCTCGCCCGCGAATACGACGTGAAGATCGAACTCTGCACCGACGCGTTCGACGACAAGACCTTCCGCATATCAATCACCGAGGCGCAGGACATCGAATCAATCATGGGCGGGTTGTGCGACATCCTGCCGATCAGCGTCAGGCGCGACACCTGCGGTTACCGCGTCGACAGCCGCCCCCGAAAAACCGAACCCTGAAAAAACTTCTTTCCAAACAAACCTAAATCTTAAAACTTATGCATGTAAATCTCCTATTCAAGAAGATTGCAGCGTTGATCCCGTGCCTGCTGCTGACAGTCGCCCTCAACGCGCAAACCGTCACCAAAGCCTTCCGGAGCGTTCCGCTGAAAACGGTGCTGGAAGAGGTGGAGCGGCAAACCGGCTACTCGATCCTCTTCGAAAACGAGGACGTCGACGTCAGCAGGCCGGTCACGGCAACGTTCAAGGACGCGACGCTTCAGACCGTGCTCGACACGGTGCTCGACAAATCGCTGCGCTATACCGTCAAGGGGGGGGGGAAACTGGTCACCATCTCCCGCCGCTCGCCGGTCTCCGCCCCGACGGCCCCGAACGGGGAGATGACCGTCGCCGGAACGGTCATCTCCTCGGCCGACAACCAGCCCATCGTCGGAGCCAACATCTATGTTGAGGGCACGAACGTCGGCACGACCACCGACGCCGGCGGCAACTACAAACTGACCGTGCCCGCTTCGGCCAAGACGGTCACCGTTTCGTTCCTGGGCTACGACACCAAGAAAATTTCCGTCCGGGACATCCACCTCTTCAAACTCATCACGCTGGCCGACGCTTCGAACAAACTCGAAGACGTGGTGGTGGTCGGCTTCGGCGTGCAGAAGAAAGAGTCGCTCGTGGGCGCCGTGCAGTCGGTCAAGCCGAGCGACCTGCAAACCTCGTCGAGCAACCTCTCGACCTCGTTCAGCGGCAAGATCGCCGGCGTGATCGCCGTGCAGAAATCGGGCGAGCCGGGCGCCGACGGCGCCAATTTCTGGATCCGCGGAATCTCGACCTTCGGATCGGGACAGTCGCCGCTGCTGATCCTCGACGGCGTGGAAATCACCAACCAGATGCTCAACAACATCCCGCCCGAGACCATCGAGTCGTTCTCGGTGCTCAAGGACGCCACGGCCACGGCGCTCTACGGTTCGCGCGGCGCCAACGGCGTGATGATCATCACCACGAAAAACGGCCGCGACTCGGAGAAAATGACCATCAACCTGCGCGCCGAGTTCGGCGCCTCGGCCCCGACCCGCGTTCCGAAGGTCGCCGACGGCATCACCTACATGGAGACCTTCAACGAGGCCCGCACCACGCGCGGCGAAAAGCCCCATTACAGCAACGAGAAGATCATGGGAACCAAACTGGGACTCGACCCCTACGTCTACCCCAACGTCGACTGGTACGACATGCTGTTCAAGGACTGCACCTTCAACCAGAACTTCAACTTCAACATGACGGGCGGAGCCAAGAAGATCGACTACTTCCTCAACGCCTCGGTCTACAACGAGAACGGCATCATGCGCAAGCCCGAAGCCTCGAAATTCGACACCAACATCAACGCCCAGAAATACCTGTTCCAGGCCAATGTCTCGGCCGACGCCACCAAGACCACCCGCGTATCGCTGAAGATGAACACCCAGCTGCACTACCGCCACGCCCCGATCCAGAGCGTCTCTGACCTCTTCGCCTACGCCATGACCGGCATGCCCTGCGAATTCCCCGCGACGCTGCCCGGCGAGGAATCGGACACGTTCGTGCGCTTCGGAACCAACAACGCCTGGAACAGCGGCTTCTTCACCAACCCCTACGCCCAGCTGTGCCGCGGCTACGGCGACCAGTTCCGCGGCCACTTCACTTCGGCGCTGACCGTCAACCAGAACCTCGACTTCATCACCAAGGGCCTGAGCGCAACGGGCATGGCGACCTTCTACAACCGCGTCTACTCGGCCGTCTACCGTTCGTTCACGCCGTTCATGTACCAGCTGACCGACTACAATATCGACGAGGCGGGCAATTACAGCTACACCAGCAACTCGACCAACACCGGAACCACCTACCTGGGCACGACGCGCGGCAAGGACGGTTACCGCGAGCTGGCGTTCCAGGCCAAGATCGACTACGCCCGCACGTTCGGCAAACACGATGTCGGAGCGACGATCGTCTACATGCAGAAGGAGCGCAACATGAACATCTCGGACGAGCAGGAGTACGCCGCGCTGCCCTACCGCCAGCAGGGACTCGCCGGACGCGTCACCTACGGCTTCGACAAACGCTACCTGTTCGAAGCCAACTTCGGCTACAACGGCTCGGAGAACTTCGCCGCGGGCAAACGCTTCGGATTCTTCCCGTCGGTGGCCGTGGGCTGGGTGATTTCGAACGAGCCGTTCTGGAAGGGGATCAAGGAACAGGTCAACCTGTTCAAACTCCGCGCTTCGTACGGACTGGTCGGCAACGACGTGATCTCGAAGGATTATGCGGACCGCTTCCCCTACCTCACGACCGTCGACATGGGACAGGGCTACGACGTCTATATCGGCAACAACTTCGAGCGTAAGTACGGTCCCATCCTCTCCGTCTACGGCAACCCCAACGCCACGTGGGAGGAGAGCCGCAAACTCGACATCGGCGTGGAGATCGGCCTGTTCGACAGCCTGAACATCATCTTCGACTGGTTCAAGGAGAAACGCTCGGGCATCTTCATGCAGCGCACGTCGCTGCCCTCGACCTTCGGCATGTCGGGCATCACGCCGTGGGCCAACATCGGCAAGGTCGACAACAGCGGCGTCGACATCTCGGTCGACTACAACAAGGCCTTCTCGAAGGACCTGATCCTCTCGCTGCGCGGCACGTTCACCTACGCCCACAACGAGATCGTCGAAATGGACGAACCCAAATACAAATGGGCCTACCAGTACAAGGCCGGACATCCGATCAACTCGATCCAATGCCTGATCGCCGAAGGGCTTTTCAGGGACGAGGAAGAGATCGCCTCCTCGCCCTCGCAGGACATCTACGCCACGACCTACCCCATCCGCCCGGGCGACGTGAAATACCGCGACCTGAACGATGACAAGATCATCGACGACAACGACATGTGCTGGACGGGCAACCCGACCGTCCCGGAGATCATCTACGGATTCGGCTTTTCGCTCAAATACAAGGGATTCGACTGCTCGGCCTTCTTCCAGGGACAGGGCAAGGTGTCGATCCTCATGTACAACTACCACCCCTTCGCGACAGCCGCGACGCCCGGTTCGGGACTGATGCAGTGGATCGCCGACGAACACTGGAGCGAGGACGACCCCAATCCCAAGGCTCTCTACCCGCGCCTGTCGCCGCTGTGGAACGACAACAACACCAAGGCCAGCACGCTCTACGTGCGCAACGGCAAGATGCTGCGCCTGAAGACCGCCGAGATCGGCTACACCTACAAGAAAATGCGCGTCTACGTCTCGGGGACCAACCTGCTGACCTTCGCCCCGTTCAAGTACTGGGACCCCGAAAAGGGTTCGGGCAACGGCCTGGGATACCCGCTCCAGCGGACGTACAACCTCGGATTCCAGTTCAATTTCTAACCCAAACACAGCAAAAGACCATGAAAAAGATAATCTTCGCACTTTCACTGCTACTGCTATGCTCCTGCTCCTACCTCGACGTGGTGCCCGAAGGCAAAGCCACCGAAGAGGACATCTGGAAAACGGAGGAGCAGGCCGAGAACTACCGCTACTACATGCAGACCTACATGCCCAACCTGATCGGGTACGACTGGTCGCCCGACCAGTTCGCCGGCGACGACTTCATCACCGGAGCGCGCGGCACGACCTACTACTTTTCGAGCAAGAGCCTGCTCTACGGCGAGGAGAACGCCAACCTGACCTATTTCGGCCGCTGGGCCCCGAACTGCACCAGCGGCGGCACGAACTACGACATCTACCGCGGCATACGCTACTGTTTCTACCTGCTGGACAACATCTACAAAGTTCCCGCAGTCTCGCAGGAAAACGCCGACCGCTACGCGGGCGAGGCGTGGTTCCTCGTGGGATATTACCACCAGTGCCTGCTCGAATACTACGGACCGATCGTACTGGTCAAGAAGTTCATCCCCATCGACGCGCCCGAATCGGAGATCCTCACTCCGCGGACGCCTTACGACGAGTGCGTGAAGTACATCGCCGAGTGTTACGACCGGGCCGCCGGGCTGCTGCCCGACGTGGTCGGCGAGTCCGAACTGGGACTTCCCACGAAAATGGCCGCGCTCAGCTACAAGGCCCGCCTGCTGCTCTACGCCGCCTCGCCGCTGGTCAACGGCAATCCCGACTACATAGGGTTCAACAACCCCGACGGCACGCCCCTGATGAGCACGACCTACGATCCGGAAAAGTGGAAACGGGCGCTGGACGCGGCAGCGGCGGCGATCGCCCTCGCGGACGAGATCAATCCCGACACGAAAAAGCCGAAATACGACCTCTACACCTCGGCCGATTCGAGCCTGCCCGACGACGAACGCGGCCGCAAGAACTACCACGACACCTTCGTCGAAGAGCCTTGGAACGGAGCCGAATTCATCCTGGCCAAAGGCGCGCAGAGCGGCATTCAGGCTTTGCAGCGCTACGGCGGACCGCGTTCGATCAAGGGCAACATGTCGAAAGGCTGGAAAACGACTCTCGTGCCGACGATGGAGGCCGTCGAGATGTACTACACCAAGAACGGGCTGCCGCTCGACGTCGACCCGCTGACCAAGGACGAGGACCTGTACAGCGTCGCCCCGGGCGACAACACCGCCCGCCTGCACCGCAACCGCGAACCCCGCTTCTACGCCTCGATCGGTTTCGACCGCGGCACGTTCGAGATCGACGACAAAATCCTCACGCTCCAGCTCCGCGGCGGCGAACTGCACGGCTCGACGCTCAAGGAGACCGACGAATACCAGAGCTGCACGGGTTACCTCTGCCAGAAATGGATTCACAAATCGAGCACCTACAACCAGTCGAAGAACTCCTACAACTACCGCAAATACGCCTATCCCTACCTGCGGCTTCCGGAACTGTTCTACAACTACGCCGAAGCGGACTTCGAATACAACGGGTCGTTGAGCCCCTTGAGCCTCGAATACCTCAACCGGGTGCGCAAACGCTGCGGGCTGCCCCGCTTCCAGGATTCGTGGGCCTTGGTGGGCGGCATTCCCTCGGGCAGCGAACTGCGCAAGGTGCTGCACCAGGAGCGTTCGATCGAATTCCTGTTCGAAGGACGCCGTTTCCACGACCTGCGCCGCTGGAAGGAGGCTCCCGAGGTGATGAACAAGGAACCCCGCTCGTGGAACCGGGACGGCAAGACCCAGGAGGATTTCTACCAGGTGATCCCGGCCAATCAGGGAGGCCGCGTCCGCGTCTTCGAAGCGCCGAAGAGCTACTGGCTGGCCATTCCCATGAGCCAGATCAACAAGAATCCCAACCTGGTGCAGAACCCCGGCTATTAACCCATTGTCACACGCCAAACAACAAGATAAAGAGATGAAAAAACTGCTCTGTTCAATACTCGTCGGCCTGGCCGCACTGTCCGTAACGGGATGCGACGACGACGAAGTGAAAACCCCCGACTTCGCCGTATCGACGGCCCAATGGACCTTCTCCCAACAGGAAGGCATGCAGCGCATGATCGTATCGGCCCCCGGCGCATGGACGCTGACCGGCATTCCCGACTGGATGACCGTGACGCCCGCGGAGGCGGCCGGTCCCTGCGAGATCACGATGACCTACACGACCAACGAAACGGGCGCACCCCGCCAAGCCACGCTGAC
>ERZ827156.3073-NODE-3073-length-15744-cov-5.047231_pt1 | contig 15744 bp, 12 predicted proteins | sample MGYA00519919_ERZ827156 | MGnify/ENA primary metagenome ERZ827156 (study PRJEB31778, sample SAMEA3449269) | human gut metagenome | biome: human gut; feature: human-associated habitat; material: faeces | place: United Kingdom | collected 2010/2012 ... | reverse complement strand
TCATAGGGCATCTGCAGAGCGTTCATCAGAGGAGCGAACTCAGCAGAGGCACCGGAAGAAACACGGGTGAAGTCCAGACCGCCGAACTGGCACTGCTCGATGGTGGAGCGCTCGTCGCCCAGTTCACCGGCAAAGTGGCACTCGATGGTGATACGGCCATCAGTCTTTTCGTTTACCAGATCAGCGAACATCTGGCAGGCCTGGCTGGTGATGTGCTCAGCGTTGTGGCTGTTGGCCAGACGCAGAACCACAGTCTCAGCGGAAGGGGTACCTGCAGAAGCAGTGTCGCCAGTGGAAGAGCTGTCCTTCTGCCCACCGCAGCCGGTGCACAGGCTCAGCAGCATGACCATCGCCAGAAGGGAGGTAACAAACTTTTTCATCTTCTTTTCTCCTATCAAACTTTTTATGATCCTAATCAGGATCACTTCTATAATTTGATTGTATCTGAGAACAAAATATTAAGAAATCGTAAACTCTTGCGGTTTAGCCGTTATTTTTTTGCCAACATCCAAAGAATATTTGTTAAAATTGTGCAAAATTAACAACAGCAGGCAAGCCGCCTGCTGTTGTGTCTTTATTCCGTGGATGATACAACCGTGTTTCGATAAGCCGTCGGTGTACATCCTACCACTTTTTTAAATGCCTTTGTGAAATAATTGGAATCGGCATATCCAACGGAATGTCCTACGTCGCTGACGGAGAGGTCTGTAGAAGTCAAGCGCTTCTTGGCCTTTTCGATGCGGTAAGACGTCAGATAATCCAAAAAGGTCTTTCCGGTAACCGCCTTTACTTGCCTCGAAAAATAAAACGGACTCATTCCCATGCTTGCGGCTGCGTCTTCCAGTGCCATATCCTCTGCATAATGGCGCTGCACCCATACAGCCAGCTCCGACTCAAAGGGAGATGTCTTCGGCACAACGCAGGTCTGAAGGTCAAAAAACTTTTGGAGACTTTCCCGCAGTTCCACCTCGCCAACCGGTTTTAGAATATAGTCCTCGCCACCGGAACGAATCGCCCCCACTGCATAATCAAACCGATCATAGGCGGTAAGGAAAATGATGTGGACCGTCTGGATTTGCTTTTTAATGACCGCTGCGGCTTCCAACCCATTTTTTCCGGGCATTTCAATGTCCATAAATATTACGTCCGGCTGTACGCGAAGAGCCTTGTCCACTGCGTCATTTCCATCCGATGCCGCCTCAATCAGTGCGGCATCACCTAAGATCCCCCTGAGCCGGGAGATCAGCGCCCCCCGACTTTTGGGTTCATCCTCAGCCACCAGCACCTTGAACATGCAATTCCTCCCCTACAATCAATCTTACACAGGTCCCCAGACCGGGACGGCTGAATACATCCATTTTGCCGCCGCTGAGTTCCATCCGTTCCCGAATATTATCCAGTCCTACAGAGTGATGCGCGGTGGTTCCGCCGCTCTGCTGCGGACAGAAACCGCAGCCGTTGTCAGTGACCATAATCGTAATTCCCCGACGCCCCCGGAACGTGCGGACACGCACCAATCCACCGCATTCCTTCAGCCCGTGAATGATTGCGTTTTCCACCAACGGCTGGAGGATAAATTTCGGAACGGGAACATCAGAAAGCGCAGGATCAGCATGGACTTCCATAGTAATGCGGTCGCCGTATCGTGTCTCCTGCAGTTCCATATAATCCCGCAGAAGCCCGATTTCCCGCCCCAATGCAACGATCTTCTCATCGCTTTCCAGCGAATACCGGAAAAAATTAGACAGACGCAGAATCAGATCCTCTGACAGTGGTGCCTGTTCTTCGTGCGCCAGCGCGGCAATGGTGCTGAGGGTGTTGAACAGGAAGTGAGGATTGATCTGGCTTTGAAGCTGGGCGAAGCGGCCTTCCTGCAGTTTTTTCTGCATCTGCGCCGCCTCCACCTCTTTTTCCAGCAGATGCTTTTCCATCTCAGACTGCTTTTCAAGAGCCCATATCGTGTGTCGGATCTCCGCTTGCATCAGATTGAAGGACTTTGCGGTTCGCCCCAGCTCGTCATCACCGCGGACAACTACGGGCGGAGCTTCATAGTGACCAGCGCTAATGGTATCCGCTGCCTGTCCCAGTGCGGCCAAGGGGGCCAGAATGCTTCGCTTGAACACAACCAGCGTCAACCCCATCAGAACTGTAGCGACGATCAAAAACGCCACAAACTGCTTGCTGCTGCGGGCGTTTATTCGATCAGCTTCCTGCCACTGCATGCCGCCTTGTACCATTTGGCTGTGGAGCAGGTCCCTGGTGTAACCATCTATATAAGAAGACTGCGTTTTCAAGAGAAGATAATGCTCAATCATCTCTGACGGCTTTTCGGCATCCAGCAAAACATGTTGTGATTCCCGGTAGTAGGACATTGCGTTGCGGATGGCCCGCTTGAGTGCGTATTCTTCCCGCCGGTCTGCTTGCAAGTCGGGGCACAGTTCCTCCAGACAGCGGTTCGTCATCTGGATTGCCGCCAGATAGTCCTCCTTTGCGTCTATGGGTTGTATGGGCCTCATATACGCTTCCAAAGATGCATTTTCAGCAGAAAACGCGTCCATGAAGCCAGTAATATCCATATATTCATCCATAATAACGGAAGATCTTTCGCTGAACGTATGAAGTTGAATCATTACCAACGCCACCAAAACCCAAGTGACCGCAAGCATCATGCCCATCAGCAATATACTTTTTGTACGAATCGATACATCGTACCATTTTTGCTGCAGCCATTTCATCCAATCACCTCACTCTGGGCAACATACTCCTCATTATGGGTTAAGCGGCAGATGCCAAACGGACACGCGCTCAACACCAAAATGGGCGCAAACATGAGAAAGCTGTACTTCCATACATTTAAAATGAGCTGTGAATATTATAGCAATTTTTTTGGGTGTTTTTCAATATTCTTTATCCCATCTGAAAATAAATATTATCGCACGTGGCATAATATCCTGCCTTTAGGATTAGGGATATAAGCCACACCTTGTTCCCCCCGTAAAAAGGCTTCCGGGGATTACATTGGATATCGTTGAGCGAACCAACGCTCCCCACGGCAAAGCCGTGGGGAGCGTCAACCTTAGCAAGGAGTGTTACAGCACCAGTGCCTCCTTCAATACCCGGAGGGAGGTTAGGTGGCCCTCCAGCATGGGCATGGTCAGGTCCTCCATTTCCAGAGATACGTCGCCGTCATAGCCGGCCATCCGCACGGTGGAGAAAAACTCCTTCCACCACTGGGCGCCGTGGCCGCAGCCCACGGCCACGTAATTCCACGAACGCGTGCGGAACTGGTCGATGGGCTTCGTGTCCAAAAGGCCGTTTGGTCCGGCCATCCGCCGCTCCGGGCGGGAGTCCTTGCCGTGGACATGGTAGAGAGCGCCCTGCTCACCCAGCACCCGGGCGGCCTCGATGGGGTCGCCGCCCATCCAGACCAGGTGGGAGGGGTCCAGATTCATGCCCACCATGGGGCCAACGGCTTCCCGCAGGCGGAACAGGGTTTCCGGGTTGTATACCAGCTGCATCCCGTGGTTTTCCAGCGCGATCTGACGGATGCCGCAGTCCTCCGCCATGCGGACCAGCTCCTTCCACTTGGGGATGGCCACCTCGTTCCACTGGTAGTCCAGAATGTCCTGGGTCTCCGGCGGCCAACTGGTGGTGATCCAAACGGGGGTCTTGTCGCCGGGACAGCCGGCGGGCAGGCCGCTCATCATCACGATCTTCTCCACGCCCAGCAGCTTCGCCAGACGGAAGGTTTTCTCCGTCACCTCCCAGTCCTTCTGGAAGGCAAGGGGGTTGCCGGAGCAGTTCAGGGCGCACAGGGCGATATCCCGGCGGCGAAGCTGGTCCATCCAGCGCTGCCGGGCCGTTTCGGAGCCAAGCAGTTCGTCCAAGTCGATGTGGGGCGCGCCGGACCAGTTGCCGGTGCCGATCTCCACCGCCTGAACGCCCTGCGCCACGCAGAAATCCAGCATGGCCTCAAAGGGCATATCCAATGTGCAGGTTTTGATAGAAAGCCGCATAGGGGTGACCTCCTTGGTCATTGATCTTTTTAGGGGCCGCCGCGGGGCGGCGCATGAAGATCGTCTTTTTTCGCGGGGAGTTGAGGGGCGCTATTCCTTGGTGAACCACAGGTCCAGATCCACAGGACCCTCGATGCCGTCCACAACGCCGCTCTCGCTGTACTGCCAGAGGGTCACGCCCCGGTCCAGCGCCGGGACGGGGCCGTAGCTGGCCAGCCAGACCGGCAGGTGCGCCAGCTCCTCCATGCCGTACATACTTCCGGCCCAGTGGAGATTCATGTAGACCACCGGCTCATAGCCCGCCTGACGGATCACGTCGCAGAAGGCGAGGGCGTTCTGGGTGGCCTGTTCGCCGGTGAGATCGTCGGTCCGGGCCTCGTCCGCCGTGTAAAATTCCAGATCGTAGGCGATGGGGCCGCTGACGTTCGTCCCCCGAAGCCGCTCCACCACGAACCGGGCTTCCTCGGCGGCTTCCTCCTCCGTAACGGCCTGAGAGTAGAAGTAGACGCCCACCGTCAGCCCCGATTTGGCGGCGTCGGCGGCGTTCTGGGCGAAGGCGTTGTCCTCCACCAAAGCCCCGGTGCCGTAGCCCCGGAAGCCAACCCGCAGCATGGCGAAGTCCGCTCCGGCGGCTTTTACGGCGGGCCAGTCCACGACACCTTGATAGCTGGAAACGTCCACCCCGGCATAGGCGGTGACGCCGGGGACGTCATATTGGTAAAACGGCTCCCTGCGGGTCAGGGCTTCCTCACTGACGGTGATGCCCGGCCCCGGCGCGGTATGGGCCCGCCATTCCAGAATACCCCAGATCCCAAGGCCCGCCAATACCAGCACCGCCAGCAGCCAGCCACGGCGGTTGGGCGCGGCCCGCTTGCCGCCTTTCTTTTTCTCTTCCATATGTTTCTCCCTCTTTTCTGCTTGCCCATAGACTACCACCGGCGGCGCTGCCTTTGGTGAACAAAGTCTGAATTTGCCGCAAAAAGGGGAGGGGACGGCTCAGGTTTCCTGCGCCAGCATCCGCAGGGCGAACAGGGTGTGGAGCGCCGCGCCGGTGGGGAGAACGTCCTCATTGAACACCACCGCCTCGTTGTGCATGGGCTTGCCGTAGCGGGGATCCTCCTGCGGCGTTCCGGCTCCCAGCAGCAGGTAGGCGCAGGGCAGCTCATAGGTGAAGGAGGCGAAGTCCTCGGAGCCCATGCCGCCCTGATCCAGACGGTACACCCGCTCCTTGCCAGCCAGCTCCTCCGCCCAGCCCGCGACCCGGTCCATCAGGGCGGGATCGTTTACCAGCGGCGGCGCGGAGGCGATTTCCTCCACCTGGGCGCTGCCTCGGAAGGCCGCCGCCGTGTTTTCCGCGATGACCCGGATGCGCTCCATGATCCGGGCGCTGAGCTCCCGGTCAAAGGTGCGGATGGTGCCCTCCAGCACCGCCTCCTCCGGGATGATGTTGGGGGCCTGTCCCCCCTGGAACCGGCCCACCGTCACCACGGCAGGCTTCTTCGCGGAGATCTCCCGTGCGGTCAGCTCCTGCAGGGAGAGGTAGATGTGGGCGGCGATGTTGATGGGGTCCACGCCGGTCTCCGGCATGGCCCCGTGGCAGCCGGTGCCCCGGACGGAGATCCGGAACAGGGTGCAGCCCGCCATGAACGTCCCCCGGCCACAGAGTACCATGCCGGAGGGGGTGCCGGAGTTGACGTGGAGGGCCAGTGCCGCTTTGGGCTTCGGCGCGTCCTTCAGGACCCCGGCCGCCAGCATGGACTTGGCCCCGGTGAAGCCCTCCTCATCCGGCTGGAACACCAGCCGCACCGTGCCCTTCAGTTCCGACTGGTGCCGCTTGAGTAAAGCGGCGGCGCCTAACAGCATGGCGGCGTGCATATCGTGGCCGCAGGCGTGCATGGCGCCGTTTTCCGACTGAAAATCCAGCCCCGTGGCCTCCCGGACCCGGAGAGCGTCCATATCCGCCCGGAGCAGCACGCACCGGCCGGTGTCCTCACCGGTGATGTCCGCCACCACGCCCCCGGCCAGCGGGCGGGGAGCGTATCCCAGCGCCGTCAGCCGTTCCGTTACGTAGGCGGCGGTGCGGGGCAGGGAGGGGCCCACCTCCGGGTCCCTGTGCAGGGTCCGGCGATCCGTCAGAAGCTGGGGCTTCAGGGCTTCCGCCTCTGCCAGCAGAGCTTTGGTATCCATGGTCATAGCACGTCATCCTTCCTTTAAACTGCGCCGTTTTCGGCAAGCTTACAATACGGTTATTATACCGCAGGGCGATGCATTGTCAAACACCGCCGGAGAAAAAACGGAGCTGCGCCAAGCGTCTTTTTCATTTTTCTGATAGGACTTCGGCGAGAAAAGTGAGTACGAACTGTCTTGATAGCCGCCCCTACGGCGGTACGTCCCTGGAGCATCTGGCCTGCGCCATCGCCGACATCACCCGCAAGCCCTTCCCGGTGCGGCTCAGCCCGGTGATGATGGGGGCCTTTGAGACTCTGGCACCCTACATCACCACAGAGCCGCTGAAGACCTTGGTGCAGGACGTGTCTGCCAACGCGGACACCATCGCCGCCCACTGCTTCCGGGACCGGACGCTGTTTCCCTTTGTCACCACCACGATAGCCCCTACCATCATCCGGGGCAGCAGCAAGGCCTGCAACGTGATGCCCCAGGATATGCAGGCGGTCATCAACTTCCGTCTGGCGGATGGCGACACGGTGGAGGGCGTCATGGCCCACTGCCGGGAGGCGGTTCAGGACCCGACGGTGGAACTGCGCTACTTGCAGGCGAACGACCCCTCCGCCACTGCCCGGCGGGACGGCTACGGCTACCGTACGGTGGTGGAGAGCATGGAGCGGTATTACCCCGGCGTGGTATTCCTGCCGTCCATGACCGTGGGGGCAACGGACGCCCACCACTATGAGCAGATCTGAGACACCTGCCTGCGGTGCAGTCCCTTCATGGCGGAGCCGCAGGAAGCGGTCACCGGCGTCCACGGGACCAACGAGCGCATCCCGGTGCGAGCCTATTTGCAGGGCATTCGGGTCCTCATCGACCTGATGGAGCACGTAAATCTATCCTGCTAATGTGCTAAGGCGCGTATGTGCATCCGAGACCGCACTTCAGAAATTGAACGAGTGAAAAAGCTGCCGGGGAGTTGATCTCCCCGGCGGCTTTTTTGCGGTCAGCAGAAGGTTGGATTTCCGCAGAAAAATGCCCGAAGGAGATCTTCCTTCGGGCATTGCGTGTATTCGGCAGAAATCAGCTGCTTTTTCCCAGATACGCTTCCTTCACCCGGCTGTCCGCCAGCAGCTCCGCGCCGGTGCCGGACATGGTGATGGTGCCGGTCTCCAGCACATAGGCGAGGTCCGCGATCTTCAGGGCCATGTTAGCGTTCTGCTCCACCAGCAGCACCGTGACGCCCTGCCGGTTGATCTCCCGGATGATGGAGAAGATGTCCTGCACCACCAGCGGGGCCAGGCCCAGAGACGGTTCATCCAGCATCATCAGCTTGGGACGGGACATGAGAGCACGGCCCACGGCCAGCATCTGCTGCTCGCCGCCGGAGAGGGTGCCCGCCAGCTGCCAGCTCCGTTCCTCCAGACGGGGAAACAGGCTGTACACCCACTGGATGTCTTTTTCAATCTCCGCTTTGTCCCGGCGCAGATAGGCCCCGATCTTCAGATTTTCCAGCACCGTCATATCCGGGAAGACCCGGCGGCCCTCCGGACTCATGGCGATGCCGGTGGAGATGATTTTGTCGATGGACTTGCCCAGCAGCTCCTGCCCGTCCCACTGGACGGAGCCGCCGGAGGCCTTTACCAGTCCGGTGATGGTCCGCAGGGTGGTGGATTTACCCGCGCCGTTAGCACCGATCAGCGTCACGATCCTGCCGTCCGGTACTTCCAGAGAAATACCCCGGAGAGCCTGAATGCCGCCGTAGTGGACCTGGAGGTTTTCAATTTTAAGCATCGTCCGCCACCCCCAGATACGCGTCGATGACGCGCTGATTTTTTTGGATCTCAGCCGGTGTGCCGTGGGCGATCAGCTTGCCGAAATCCAGCACATAGATGCGGTCGGAAATGCCCATGACCAGATTCATGTGGTGCTCGATGAGGAGGATCGTGATCTTGAATTTCTCCCGGATCTCCCCGATAAAGGCTGTCAGCTCCTCCGTTTCCTGAGGGTTCATGCCGGCGGCGGGCTCATCCAGCAGCAGCAGCTTCGGCTCCGCCGCCAGTGCCCGGGCGATCTCCAGCCGCCGCTGCTTGCCGTAGGGCAGGCTGGTGGCCAACTCATTTTTCACATCGGACAACCCTACGATCTCCAGCAGCTCATCCACCTGCGCTCGCTGGGCCGCCTCCTCCTTCCGGTTCAGCCGGAACGCGGCGGAAAACACGCTGCTGGTGGAGCGGCAATGCTTGGCGATGAGCACATTGTCGAACACCGTCTGGGTCTTCCACAAACGGATGTTCTGGAAGGTCCGGGCCATGCCCGCCCGGGTGATCTTATCCGGGGTAGGGGAGAGAGTCTCCGTGTAAAGTCCATCACACTGGCCCTTGTACTGCTTTTTCATTTTGCCCTGGGGGTGGTTTTCGATGATCTTCGCCCCGTCAAACCACACCGCGCCGTTGGTGGGCTGGTATACGCCTGTGATGACATTGAAGGCGGTGGTCTTTCCCGCGCCGTTGGGGCCGATGAGGGCCACGATCTCGCCCTCGTTGACCTCCAGCTCCAGATCGTCCACAGCCACAACGCCGCCGAACTGCATGGTGATGTGATCCAGTCTCAAAAGCTGCTCACTCATGGCTGTACCGCCTCCTTCTTCGCTTTTTTCTGCCGCTTTTTCAGGAGATCCGGCAGCTCTTTATCTCCCATGATGCCCTTTCGGAAGAACAGCACCACCACCATGATGATGACGGAGAACACCACCATCCGGAAGCCGGTGCGCAGGAAGGGGACCTTGAAGCTGCCGATGTAGGTCTCGGCGTCCAGAAACCGCAGCCACCATTCACTGGCCGCCACATACAGAAATGCCGCGATGCAGCTGCCGGAGATGGAGCCGATACCGCCGATGACCACGATCAGCAGGATCTCGTAGGTCATGGCCGTGGTGAACACCTTGGCCTGCGCCTGATTGGCGAACATGGCGAACAGACCGCCGCCCACCCCGGCGAAAAACGAGCTGATGCAGAAGGCCAGCCGCTTGTGGCGGGCCAGATTGATGCCCATGGCCTCTGCCGCCACCTCATCATCCCGGATGGCCTTAAAGGCCCGGCCGTAGGTGGAGTTGATCAGCAGTACGATCACCGCCACGCACACCCCCGCCAGCAGAAACGGTACGAAGGTGGACAGCCGCAGGATCACCTTGCCGTCGGCATTCTGGATATTGAAGTTGGAGAAGGTGGGGAAGTTCTTCAAGGCGTTGGCGCCGTTGGTCACAGGGCCGAGGGGGTCCCACTGGAAAATGGCCCGGATGATCTCCGCGAAGCCCAGGGTGGCAATGGCCAGATAGTCGGACTTCAGACGCAGCACCGGCAGGCCGATGAGCCACGCCACCGCTGCCGCCACGCAGCCGCCCAGAAACAGGGCCAGCAGAACGCCCAGCACCAGCCCCACAGCCCCGCCGCCGAACAGCTCCGGCAGGGAGAAATTCACGGCGGAGCCGTTATAGAGATAGTACACCGCTTCCCGGTCCGCCGTGGGAATGGTGAGAATGGCGTAGGTGTAAGCGCCCAGCAGCATGAAGCCCGCCTGTCCCAGAGAAAACAGGCCGGTGAAGCCGTTGAGCAGGTTCATGGACACCGCCACCAGCGCATACACCGCGCCTTTTTTCAGGACGGTGAACAGCATCCCCGTGGGCTTCATGGTGTTTTCCAGCAGGATGACCAGCGCCAGCAGCGCCAGCGCGCAGAGCAGGGCGATCACCGTGCCCCGTTTGCTTTTCTTTTCGTTCAGCACAGTCGATCCCCCCTTACACTTTGTCCGTGACTTTTTCGCCGAACAGACCCGTGGGCTTCACGCAAAGCACCACGATCAGGATGGCGAAGGTAAAGGCGTCGGAAAAGACGCTCCAATCGGAGCCCTTGATGATGCTCTCGCAGATACCGATGAGAAACGCCCCCACCACGGCGCCGGGAATGGAGCCGATACCGCCGAATACCGCCGCTACGAAGGCCCGCAGTCCCGGCAGGGAGCCGGACAGGGGGACGATGGACTGGTAGTTGGTGAAGTACAGCAGGGAGCCGATGGCCGCCAGCAGAGAGCCGATGATGAAGGTCACGGAGATCACGCTGTTGATCCGGATGCCCATGAGCTGCGCGGTTTCAAAATCCCGGGACACGGCCCGCATGGCCATGCCGATCCGGGTGTGGTTGATGAGCTGGGTCAGGGCCGCCACCAGAAGCACCACCAGCACCGGCGTGACCACCGTCACATACTTGGTGGATACCCCCGCGATGGTCAGCTGGTTGGACAGACCGGGCAGAGCGGGGTACATCTGGGGCAGGCCGCCGGTGACGTAGGTCGCCAGATTTTGCAGCAGATAGCTGACGCCGATGGCGGAGATCATCACCGACATCCGGGGGGCTGTCCGCAGAGGCTTGTAGGCCGCCCGCTCGATGATGAAGCCCAGCAGCACCGTCAGAATGATCATCAGGGGAATGGCCGCGGCCAGCGGCAGGCTGGCGCTGAGGTAGACCATCATCAGACCGGCTACCATGAATACATCGCCGTGAGCGAAGTTGATCAGCCGCAGGATGCCGTAGACCATGGTGTAGCCGATGGCGATGAGGGCGTACTGCCCGCCCAGCGATATGCCGGAGAGCAGAATGGAGATGCCGTATTGCACGGGGAACCCTCCCTTTTCTTTCAAGTTTTACGCGGAAGGCACGCGGCGGAGCCGTCTTGAAAAAAGCCGCAGAGCGGCTGCTTTCGGGGCGGTCCCGGCCTTGGCGTGTTCACGCGAACCGTCTGTAAACGGTAAGACCGCCTGGCGGGGGAGTCCCCGCCAGGCAGGTCGGCAGGATCGGATCAACCGGCTTTCTGCATCGTTTCCAGAGCCCAGGCGTTGTTGGCGGTATCGGCCACCTTGATGTAGGCAGTGTCGCGGATAGCGTCGCCGATGTCGTCAAAGGCGATGTCGCCGGTGACGCCGGTGTAGGTCACACCGGGCAGCGCGGCCTTGACGGCGGCGGGATCGGTGGAGCCGGCGGCCTTCAGAGCCTCCAGTGCCACATAGTAGGCATCATAGCCCATAGCGGTGACGGCTGCGATGGTGTCATTGCCGCCGTTGTTGGTCATGGCGGTGGCATCCTCGTTCAGCCAGGCCTTGATGCCCTCGTCGAATTCGGGAGAGCCGCCCTCCTGATAGAAGGTGGAGACATACAGCTTTACGTCAGAGCCGGAAGCGGCTTCCAGAACCATGTTGCTGTCCAGCGTATCGGAGCCCAGAATGGGGATCTCCAGACCCATGGAAGCGGCCAACTTCACGATCTGAGTGGAGTAGGAGATGGACACGGGGCAGAAAATGACTTCCGCACCGGAGGAGACGGCCTTCGACAGGTAAGTGCTGAAGTCGGAGGTGTTGGTGGGGAAGGAGTCGGTGATGACCTCGCCGTCAAAGGCGTCGGTGAAGTACTTGATCAGGCCCTGATCGTACTCGTTGCCCAGCTCGCCCAGGCAATAGGCCTTCTTGGCGGAGAACTTCTCCTGCGCGAAGTTGGCCAGAACGGTGCCCTGGAAGGGGTCCAGGAAGCAGATGCGGAAATAGTAGTCATTGCCCGCGGTGACGCCGGGGTTGGTGCAGGTCACGCCGATGGCGGCCAGACCCGCTTCACCGAAGATGGGGCCGCCGGCCATGGCGCAGCTGGAGCCGTAAGTACCCAGCACCAGAGAAACGTCCTTGCTCACCAGCTCAGAAGCGGCGGTAGGAGCCTTGGCGGAATCGGAGCCGTTATCGGCATAGACCAGCTCCACCTTGTAGGTCTCGCCGCCGATGTCCACGGTGGGGGTCATGTGGTTGGCGTACTGCATACCCAGCATCTCCTGCTTGCCGCCGGCGCCGGAGTCACCGGTAGCAGGCTCAAATACGCCGATCTTTACAACTTTTTCACCGGAAGCGGCGTCAGAACTGCTCTGGCTGTCGCTGCTGGCATCGCTGGAGCTGTCAGCACCGCAGGCCGCCAGACTCATGGACATAGCCAGCGCCAGCATGATGGAAACAAACTTCTTCATTCAATTCATCCTCCTTGCGAGATCCGGACTGCTCAAAGCGTCCGCCTCTTATAGATGAATGCATTTTATACAGATACAATACCGCCCGCAAGAGAAAATCCGCACAAAATTTTTCCTGCGGTTTTCGCAGGCTTTTCACCGAATGACCATACAGCATAATCAAATGTGTTTGATACACGAACAAATTGGCTGATTTCAGAAAATACAGCTTTTTTTGCTGTCCGTCAGAAACGGACAGTGCCTCTGGTAATTTTGACTAAGAAATTTGAGTTTCTTGGACGAAACGTAAAAGCAAAGGGCGGCCAGCACTTTGTGGACAGTGTCTCTGACCATGAAAAAAGGGCGGCAGATGCCGCCCCTTGCGTTTGAGATCCTTTGCGTGTCTGAAACCCCGCGATATGGAAACGTTAAATGCTCTCATAACTGCCGCCTGCAAGGCAGAGCCCTTAATCACGGCTGCGGCTGGTGGACGATGCCCACAAACAGGGGCAGGCCGTCTGTCCCGGTGATGGCGAACACGAAGGGACGGTTCAGAACAAAGTCCACTTCCTCCTCCGGCGGGGCGGCCTCGCCGCACATCATCATAACGGTATAGGCCGCGGCGGTGACGCCTTCCTCGTCAACGGTCACCCGGGCGGCGTGTTTGGCCTGGGAGAGATAAGCCGCCGTATCGTCAGTCATGGGGGAAAAGTCCGAGACCGCCGGATCAAAGACGTCCGTGATGCCCAGAGCCTTCAGACTGTCGGCCAGATCCAGGTCCGACGCCGTGTCGAACTTCGGCAGAGCGAGGTTGACGATGAGGTATTTGCTCTCCGCGATCTCGCCGCCGCTGAGTAGGAAGTCCATCGTCGGCTCGTCAGCCAGCAGCTCCTCCGGCGCAACGCCCTCGTCCGGCAGCAGGAACCACATGGCACCGCTGCCCTCCAGCGGCTTGGAAACCGCGGAGAAGCGGTCGCTCCAGTAATAGGTGTTCGTCCCGCGCTGACGCATGGAGTCACAGGTTGTATCGCCGCTGTCGGCGTGGAAGGTATCCGGCACGGTGTTGGCTTCGGAGAACTCGCCATTCCACTTGGCCCGGAAATAGATGGTGGACGCAAGGGCGAGGATCGTTTCCTTGTCCATTGTCAGGCCGGAGGCTTGCTCCTTCAAAAGCCCGCCGGTCTGCTGGCCGATCCAGTCTTGAAGGGTCTTGTCAAAGGCGGCGGAGCCCATTTCACCACGGAAGGACGAGGCGTAATAATATCTTGCCAGCGCGTCCATGGCTTCCTGCTTGAAGCTGATTTTGTCGCTGAGCCACAGGGAGTTGGCCAGAATACTGGTCACTGCGCCGTCATCGCAGTAGTTGGCGTTCCAGACAGCGGCGGCCTCGGCCCGGAGGGCGTCTACATCGCCGCTGTCCAACAGGGCGAGAATTTGTTCCCGGCTCTCGCCGTCTGTCACCTCCGCCAGCATAGCGAGGGCCATGTAGAGATTGATGGGGGAGCAGACCTTGTTCTCTCCGCTGCTGCCGGTGAGAAGCTGGGGGATGACGGCGCGGAGGTAGCCGTCCAGCGCGTCCGTATAGCCCTCCGGCTGATCCGTCTGCTTTCTGCGGTCTGCCTGCCATGCGTTATAAACCTGATTGAAACCGTCACTGTCAAAGTCTCCGTTGGGTCTGCTGAACTTGGCCTCGTCCGGGTACTGCGCCATTTGGGGATACTGTGGGGCGGCCAGCTGGTATTTGCTGACGGTTTTGGCCTCGGGCTGCGCGCAGGCGGTCAGGGAAATCAGACTGACCGCGGCAAGGAGAAGAGCGAAGATCCGTTTCATGAGAAGCACCTCCATCTGAAAAAATGAAAACGACCGTCTACATTGATATAGACGGTCGTTTTTCAAAAAAGTTTCACAGAATATCAATTTTCGTACCGGGTCCAGTCCGGATCCGCATTGAGGTCGGTCCAGGTCTCATAGCTGCCGGCCTTGCGCCTGTAATCGTGGGAGTTGGTAGCCTCCTGAATGGCCAGATAGAACCAGTCGCCGGGCCTGCAATCCGGCCAGACATTCATGCCGGGCAGCAGATCGCTGGGGTCCTCCGGGAGCCGGTTCAGCATCCGGTTGATCATGGTCACAGCCTGGGCGCGGGTGATATAGGCGTCAGGGCGGAAGGTGCCGTCCTGGAAGCCGCTGATCCAGCCTAACTCTGCCGCCCGCTCGATATACGCCTTGGCCCAATGGCCCTCGATGTCGGAGAAGGTGCGGCTGCCGTTGCTCTTGCCGGTGTCGAACCGAGCGCAGATAGCGGCAAACTGGGCCCGGGTGATGGGATCTCCGGGGCCGAAGGCTGCGGCATCATAGCCCCGGACGATGTCCAGTCCCGTCATGGTGGAGATGGCGGTGTTGGCCCAGTGACCGTCCGGTACGTCAGTGTAGGTGCAGCCGGTCAGCAGGTTGGCATCACGGACGGAGTCTTTCAGCAGGCGGAAGAAGATGGTGGCTACGCCTGCCCGCGTCATGTTGTCATTGGGACGGACTGTACCGTCTGGCCCACCGACGATATAGGCATAGTGGTCATCGGTAAACAGTGCAGGCACTGCGGCCTCAGTATTGTAGACAGTGATCCTGCTGTTTTTGGCTGTATCGGTCGGGTGCTTGCCCCCGTCCAATCGGTAGCCCTCAGGCGGCACGGTCTCGACCCAGTAGTAATCGCCGCTTTGGGAGACCTCTGCCTGTGTCCAGCCGTACCGGTTGGTCTCATAGACGCCGAGCCTTGTATCGGATCGGGTCCCGACACGCCACAGCTCAAATTTCGCGCCGCTCAGCGGCGTACCGTCCCCGGCATCGAGCTTGGTGAGCCGGAGCGTGTAGCCGGTGTCATCATCGTCGCCGCTGCTGTTGCGTGTCCACTGCGCGTACAGATGAATATGGTCTGTTACCGTGATCGAAGAGCCGGGGACATGGTGCGTGCCGCTCCCATCGCGCTGAGTGTTCCAGCCGACGAAAGAGTGCCCGTCGCGGACGTAGCCGTTTTCGGATACCACGGCCAGATCTCCGAAGATGTAGCTGCGGCTGTCGACCGTTTCGCCGGAATCGGCCTCGTTTCCGTGGTAAAACACGGAGTAGTGCGCGGTCATCCTGGTCCGGCAGACATTGGCGGGAATCATGACAGGTGTGATGGTACCGCCGTCGGATACTGTACCGCTGATATGAGCGGCGGTGTTCAGAGAACTGCCGCCGGAGAAGTCCGCTGCCGCCAGTACGCCGGTGCATTGCAGTGCCATCTTGACGGAGGATTTTCCCGCAATCGCGGCTTTCCAACCGGGCAAGGGGGCGCAGGTGACGGTGACCGTATGGCCGGAGACGCTGGCCGTGCCGCCGAGGATGCCGGCGCCGTCAAAGGTGTAGAGGAACTTGCCGACAGCGTCTGTTTTCGCCGTCAGGAGGTTGTCCAGCTCCACCACAAAGGACATGGGCTTGATATCGGCTGTCATTTGCAGCATACTGAGCAGGCTGTCCGACATGGTGTAGG
>ERZ827156.3058-NODE-3058-length-15783-cov-4.250064_pt1 | contig 15783 bp, 21 predicted proteins | sample MGYA00519919_ERZ827156 | MGnify/ENA primary metagenome ERZ827156 (study PRJEB31778, sample SAMEA3449269) | human gut metagenome | biome: human gut; feature: human-associated habitat; material: faeces | place: United Kingdom | collected 2010/2012 ... | reverse complement strand
CACCAGGTTAAGAGCCTGGCGCTCTACCGACTGAGCTAGACGGGCTTGTTTGTTTCCTTCGGGGTGCACTTATGAGAGTGAGGACTGATGGGAGAGAAGGAAAAGTTACAAACAACTCTTCCCCATAACCCTTTCCACCCCGGCAGTTGTGAGAGGAGGGAAATGATGATGCTGTGCAAACCAGTTACGCGTTGTGTGATGAGTCTCTCCTGTCGCATGAGTTCAACTGTGGCGAGAGCTATAAACGAGGACGGAAAGACTCTCGACGACTTTCTTCCCGTAATCGCGTGATACTCCACTCACGACTAGAAGAGCGAGGAAGGAAACGGAGACTCCATTCACGTTGCGGACGGCGTGAAAGAACACCTGAAGGGTCGGTCTTTCGTGATCGAGACCTACGGCTGTCAGATGAACAGGGCCGATAGTGGGATCATGGAAACGCTACTCGACAAGTGCGGTATGCATGAGAGCGAGGAAGAGCGATATGCGGACGTGATTATCATGAACACCTGCTCCGTTAGAGAGCACGCCGAGTCACGTGTACGCGATGTGCGTTTGATTCATATAACAGATTTGGAATCGACTTGAACAATTCCGTCATTTAGATAAGAAGTACAAAAAGCACACAGTATGCGCATGGGGTGAATTGCACTGTAGATTTTATGCATTTCGGGCTGCATGGCCTCCCGGCTGAAGGACCGCTTGCTTGAATCGGGAGTGGATGTGGTGGTGGGTCCTGATTCGTACATGCACCTTCCAGAGCTGATTTCGTCAGCAATCGTGCGTGCGATCCAATGAATTGAGCGATAGTCCGGCCATCAATCCTCGCACACCTCCCTGTCCACCAAGGACGAGTACTCCGGCGTGGACTCCCTGCTGCTGGACCCGCAGCCCTGCACCCAGCTCACTATCATGCGCGGCTGCAACAACATGTGCAGCTACTGCGTCGTGCCCTTCACTCGCGTTGTCTCCGTCTCCGCTCCTCACTCGCAGGGCAGAGAGCGCAGCGTGGACGCCAACTCCGTGCTCCACTCCGTCGCGCGCATCCGCGACCACGGCTACAAGGAGATCCTCCTCCTCGGCCAGAACGTCAACTCCTACTGCGACCCCTCGCAGCCCAGCCGCCTCGCCCTAGCCTACGAGACCACGCCCGGCTTCCGCTCGCCCACCTCCACGCGCGCCAAGACCGGCGTGCTCTTCCCGGAGCTGCTCGCACGCGTCGCGGAGGCAGCGCCCGACATACGCATTCGCTTCGTGTCTCCGCACCCCAAGGCACGCGCCGTTCTGGGTCGTCACGCGTAGGACTTCCCGCTGTCGGTGCTGGATGTGATCCGGTCGCACCCCAACATCTGCCAGTCCATCCACCTGCCCGTGCAGAGCGGCAGCGACAGCTGTCTGCGCCGCATGAACCGGCCCTACACGCGCGACGCCTTCCTCCGCCTTGTGGACCAGATCCGCACGACGCTGCCGCAGTGCTCGCTCAGCACGGATGTGATCACGGGCTTCTGCGGCGAGACGGAGGCGGAGCACGCGGAGACGGTGTCGCTGATGGAGCAGGTGGGCTTCGATCACGCGTTCATGTACCTGTTCAGCATGCGCGAGAACACCTTCGCGTGGCGGCACTTCCAGGATGACGTGCCGCTGGCGGTGAAGAAGCGCCGCCTCACGGAGATCCAGGACGCCTTCTACTCCACTCTGAAGAAGAAGCTGCCAGCGCTAACGGGCACGCCGCAGCTGGTGCTGGTGGAGGGCGAGAGCAAGCATAGCAAGCATAGCAAGCACAGCCAGCACAGCCAGCACAGCCAGCACAGCCAGCACGGCAAGGAGGGCAGACGCCAGCTGAAGGGGCGGTGCGAGGGCGACCGCATGTGCGTGTTTGATGGTAGGACGAGGGCGGGCGTGACAGCGTAGTGAAGCCTGTGTTCGCTTCCTTCGATGACTTCCAGAAGAAGGGGAAGACCGTGGAGTCTTTCGATGTGGGCGACTTTGTGGCGTGTCGAATCACGCGGCCCGGTACAGGAACACACATCGTGGAGCCGCTGTTCAAGTCGTCCATCCGTGAGTTTAGCCGCATCGAGCATCTGCTCTCCTCTGTTTGTTGAACAAAGCCGAGTCTATTCTTCGCTGGGACTCTCCTCATCCTTGCAAGAACGGTCGTCTCCCAGCGTGATGCCCTGGAACAGCTGCCGGTAGATGAGTCGGAAGATGTTGCTGCTGCTGAGAGGGAGAAGCAAACCCCACATCGTCCACAGGACCTGCAGCAACTCCAGCAGCGTGAACAGCGACAGGAACAGCGGCTTCGACCACACGAGCGAGACGAAGTAGCCGTTCTTGGGGTCCCAAATAATGGGGAGGATGTGCTCGGGCTCGGTGTAGATGTTGACCATCACCTTGATGACGAGGTAGTGGCGCGTGAACACCCAGACCGCTACAGCTAAGGTCGGGACGGAGGAGTCACCGGTGAACAGGAAGAAGATGCAGTAGCCAGGGATGACGATCCAGCCGTACTGCATGATCTTCGAGAGAGGGAGCAGCGCCTAGGTCGCAGCCCGCGCCGAGCAGCAAACATCGGCCGCGTCGAAGATGGCAAAGACAACCGTGCCGATGCGCGAGAAGTTGGTGTAGTAGGAGATGACGATGAGCGCAATGGTGATGACGTGGTGCTACGCGTGAGCAGACGGAGACGGCCGCACGATGAACATGTTCACCATGTCCTTGCGGTGCTTCTACGGGTAACCGCAAGCCACTTGCCCACTTCCGTGAACAGCAGGAGAAGGCACTGGAAGTAGAAGGCACACTGGGTGAGGTAGAAGAGCTTGAAGCCCCAAGGGTAGAGCAGCTGGGGATAGTCCTTCCACACGTTGTTGAGAAAAAAGCCAATGTACTTGCGGATGATTGTTACACCCGTTGTGAAGGAAAATGTGTAGTATAGCACCAGCCACGCTTGCTCCTAGGAATGACAGAAGAGAGAAAAACCGACTTCGGTCTTATGAACTAACTGCGGCTTTTCTAGTGTATCTTCAATGTGCAGCCATTTAGCAATCAGTCGGAAGAGAGTGTGGCACAGAAAGTAGCGAAGAACCGTCAATCCCACAGTCAGCCCCACGACAGTACAAATGTCCCTGATATCCTTTTCGTAGACAACACCGTCGCTCGAATATATAGCCCCATGCAGGGTGAAAAAGGAAGACAGCCACCTCGACACGGGTTCCGGGAACAGAATCGCAAAATAGCATACAGCAATCGTCACAATCGTGAAAATCGTTCCCGTGTGATCACGAAAGAAGAGATGAAGCGGCGACATGGAGTCGTCCACCCTACATCTGAAAAGTGCAACAGACATCCACTTGTAATTGATCATGTAATCAATTTCCGGCTTTGACGACTCAATCACAGTCACTCCTGAAGACTGCTTTATCTCCATGTTGATAGATACGTCCAGTTTGAAACAGCGAGTACGCAAAGATAGAAGGGTTATTCTGCATGAGGCTGTGGATTTGTGTGTGAAGACGAGTCAATCAATTTTGACAACAAACACGCATTTCCTCATACAGTGATAATGTCAATCGATTTCACGTCCTTGTCGCTCTTTCCCATCACGACAGATACTCCACATCTCTTCGAGCAACACGAGAATACCTGCGCTCTCACCCACTCTATCTGCCCTTACCGTAGAATACTCGGAGATCTGGTAGTTCTTCTTCACCTCCCCCGTGAGAGGAGACACCAACGTAATCACATTATCGCTGCTGCAGAACGCCACATAGCCGCCTCGGAAGGTCCAGCGAGCGCGCTTGATCCCTGTGCTAGGCGTTACACTCCCTTGGTAGCGGCACTTGTGAAGCTTGATGGAAGACACGGGAATCATCTCACAGAAGTCGATAATCGTCAGGATCGAGTCGCTGGACCCCACAGCAAGGAGGTTGTGACGGCGGTCAATGTCGATCGTGTTGCACTCCCCCATGGAAATCGGGAGCCGATTGGCGAAGGCAAACTCCTTGCTCTCTTCGTTGAACTCGATGATTTCTACGCATCCCATGTCGTCTATCCCATAATCGCATATATGGAAGAATACCCGTTCCAGAGGCCACATACAAGCAACTCGAATCCAGTCCCCAGCAAATGTCATTACGCTATGGGTAAACTACAAAACTGAATGTACGGTAACACTCTGGTTTCCAGCCGATTTCACTGTAGTAATGTTACAAGTGATTGCGTCGATGATGAAAACAACCCCCCTCTAGAATCAACGGAAGATGATAAAATCACATCGTTCATAACGCACATATATTTTCCGTCAGGAGACCACGACAGATAGTCAGGATGGCCCACAATCCTCACAGACATCATGGACTCTAACGCTTGATACAAATTGAAAACCGCAACCCTCATTCTCGATATTCCAAATATACACCATGTCCTTCTCAACAGTACAGGCAATAATCTCCTCCTTCACGGGATTCCATTTCACCTGGAGTACAGTGCTCTTGAATGAAAAGGAGAAATCGCATCTCTATTGGGAAAGTCTCGTCCAATTGCAAACGCTGTGATGCTTTGCATTCCAAATCTTTACAGTCCGATCTTTGCTTCCAGACGCCAAGTAGTTTCCAGACAGGCTCCAGTCCAAACACTTGATCTACCTATGAAAGAGAACCATCGAGCCCACCTTTTCTGTGTGCCCCTCAAGCTTCTTCCTCGGCGATTCATCAATTCGCAGATTGGAGTCCATAAAGAAGGATACAAAAAAGAATGTGAAGAAAACAGACAAAAGCATCACATGTTCAGCCATCGCATAAACGAAATAAGACCTCGGCAAATGTACGGTAGTTTGGTCACATCGGGAGACAGCTCCGCCAGAACAGCAGACTCATTGATAATCAGCCACAGGCAAACAACGACCAGGACCGCCATGAAGATATCGACAGAGTAGTGGAAGCGGCACTACGCGTCATAGACACTCTCGACCCCCACTTTTACAATTAGGAAGCATGTGTACAGCGCGGCCGTTAGAGCTACCAGGAAGAGGGGAATGTACAGAGATGCGTTTTCCGCAGTAATCATGGAAGCATAGGCCTAAGCATAATGCATCCCACTCGCCCCTACGCAAACAGCAGTGCACAGATAGCGCGTGTGACCGCTAAAGAGCATATCACCGCTGGTGTCGATGTTGCTCGGGTTCTTCAGTCGGGTGAACGTGTAGTTGATAATCTCACCCAACGAGTACACTCCCTGCTTTTGCTTCTTATCTCTTCCCGTTAAAGCACAGCGGAGCGTCAATCAAGGATATGATCGATTCGGGTTCCAGTGACTTGGGTCGGGCAAACTGGTCATGCAGAAGATCATTGGCCGTAAAAGCGCCGTTAGCCCGAGCATGAAGAATACACGCCGTAGAAGAAGGAGATTGTCATGTTGACGCAGGAGGAAGAACAATGCCGAAAAGAGCAAACTGAACAGGAGTGTGTTAATAACCGTCTCCGTTTTCGTCTTTCCGATGAACGGAACATCCAGCTCCTGCTCCTATTGATCAGGATCAGAACGAAGTGCTACCTCCTTAACGACTTCGAATCCGTAATCCGGGAGACATCCAGAGGGAGTTCTACTTTAAAAGAGACGCATGAAGCGAACCGATTGAAAGAAATGTAAGTTCCGCTTAGTTCATAGAATTCGGATAGGAGATAGAAGCAGAGGCACATCTGCAGCAATATTATCACATGCAGTTTCGTACGAGTGTGGATAGATACTGCTTCTTGTAAAAGCCAAAACCGAGTAGCACGGACACGATGAATATAATCTGCGAATACGAGATGAAGGTCCGCTTTTCTGCTGGTGAGAGGAATGGACGAAAACGAACGGTTCATCTGGATTGTACCCACAGTGATAGGGAATAAGAGAGCCAGAATGACCCCAATGAAAGCGTAGAACGGGGGAGCAAACACGTCCTCCATGAGAAAGAAGAATGGCACCAACAAACAGAACGAAATGAGAACGAAAAGACGAAAAGAATCGCAAAAGTCCAAAACTGTTAATTGCTACGCATTGAAAAGTTCACTTTTGGCTTGAAGGGTTCCATGACAACGACATCCTTGTTGTTGATTCTCTTGGTGGTCTTCCTGAAGAACAATGGATGGTATATCTCGTCGCTCGTCATCACGGACCAGTCACTGCAGTACTGAACCAACTTCTCCTACTCGTAACCCATCACCACCGCCGGTACAGATCCTCCCAAGTCACCACTCTGTAAACGTCCGTAGCACACAGAACACACCTTCCCACTCTTTGTGTGCGGCCACTTGTGACCATTGAACTAATCGTCAATCACCACTCACACACACACGTTTTCGTACAGCAGACACACCGACTCCAGATCGATCATGTTCACGTACCCGTAGCCCATGTTGCAGTTGGTTTTCTCGTCAAACGGCAGATACAAGAAGTCGAACCGATTCTTGCACGTCTGGTTTATGATCTTCAGCAGCACCTTCCGGCTGAAACTACACAACACATCCCTTCCCCGAGCCTACCCATTCGGAATGTTGCGGATCATCAGCGTAGTGCGTTTGTCCTCTCCGCTCCGCACCTTGTCCAGATGAATGATGTTCGGGTCCTCGCTGGCTGAGGACACGGAACGTGGAACAAAGCTGCGCGTCTGAGCAGACATGCGCTGCGAGGGTTGCCGATAGCCAAACGAAGACGGGTAAAAGGAGGGTTGCGAATAGGGATTTGGAGGATAGTAGGACGGCTGAGTGTAGGACGGCATATCAAGGCACGATGAATAGCCGAGCGGCTGTTGGAATGAACGCGACACCGGATAGTCCATGAGGAAAGGAGAATCCGATTCACGAGAAGAAGCGAGTCCAAATGACGCAGAAATGGGGGCGCTTGAGAATTGATGATTCGAAAGGGAATAGTCAGGAGAAAGAGAACTCAACGGCGGGAATGGAGACAAACTGTTCGCACGCTCAAAAGGATTCCGACTGTAGGGATTCATGTCATCAGCCATATCCGAAAAATCGCGTAACTGATGGCTACCGTCAGAATTCTACAAGGAAACAACAACACGGGTGCAAACAGATAAGGAATTGCTGGTTTGGGGTGATTGATCGAGATAACTCATTTCGGATGCAAACTACACCGCGATTAGCGATCGAGCAAACAAAGACAAGGAAGGAAAAACAGAAACGAGGATTCGTCACAACATAACAACGCAACAGCAAAGAAACCAACCGTCAATCAAACAAGACAAATATGAACGAGAGCAGAAAACAAGGCAAAAAGGGCACAAAGAGGGGTACAAAATGGGTGACAATTTGGGAATGAAATGAACCACAAACAGTGATTGAGAGAGAGGCATGGTAAAACGAAGCAAAAGATGAGTGACTGTCATTAACGACGAAGAGGCAAGGATGGATGTGGCTATAGCCTAGTTAAAGGGGTATAACAGTAGCCACGGTATTGAACCAAATGGAATGGCTAGATGTTAATGAGGAAGCCTTGTAAGAGTGTTCATGTGTTAAGAATTGTAGTAGGTGTTTTGAACAGAGAATGAGGAGTAGAGCTTTATTTTGACGAAGCAACTTGCTCTTCAGGGGAGACGGCACGATGTACGTGGGTGTCACCACCTCACCGTTCATGGAGATGCAGCCGATTAGGGTGATGTGCGCCCCGTCTACTGTTGCATGGGTAATTGGAGGCAAGTCTGGTGGATGCGTGACGACGTGCGAGCTGACCTTCTTCTCTGTCGCTACCCAGCTCTCGTCCATGTTCAGGATGAGCGATGGGCTGTAGTTATAGCGCTCCATGAGCATCCTGATGTTGTCAAACATCTTCTGGATGCTCTCTTGGTCCGATAGAGCCAGGGCCTTGTACTCGGTCATTGCCTTGTCGAAGCAAATCCCGTGAGCGATGCACCAGTCCTTTACGGAGTATTTATTCAACTCCTCGCCGAAATGGTAGATCATCTTTCTTCTCGCCACAATCTCCGTTGCCTTGGTGACAATTTCAGTTAATGTCACACAAGAGCACATCTCTGCATTTCCCCGTATATACTCAAGCAGCTCCTTTCCCTCATTATCATTCAGGATCGGGCACTTGGTATTATGCTCGTAGGGGAAGCCATTCATGACCTTCCTGTTCTTGTCGTAGAAATGCTGGGGATTCACGCCGTACTCGCGAAACAGAACTCGTTTGGGGATATCAGGATTGCGATTCTTTACGTGATCCTGGTAGTAGTAGACGAGTCGCTTTGTAGACGACGTCATCGTTCCCAACTCCCCAGAGGAAAGGTTTTTCTTGGCTTCCTCTATCTTTTTTCCCCTTGCCAGATGACTGATTGTTACTGGAAGTAACAATAGGTCCGGGATCGCCAGGGGGTTGCGTAGCATCCATTACAGTAGGATTATCAGTGTATTCATGTTTGTGTTACAAACAAACAATAGGCTTTGTGAAATAACAAGATACGTATACTCAGACGATGTTCGTGCTGCTCGTGGCAGCCTTCGTGCTGGCCATTGAGGAAACGATGGTCCTGCACCCTGTGCGGGCCACCGAGGCTCATAAGCAGCCTTGTGCTGGGCTGCTTGAGGATGGCAGGTAGGTATTGCGTGTGTTTTCTAAGGTTGTAGTGAAAACACCGAGGACGAGGCGGAGGAGGAAGTCTACATTGATATGATGACTGCGCTCGCCGACGACAGCGAAGCGAGCGCTTACGAGGCGCAAAACAGCGTGAAGTAGGTTTTGAAGAAGCAGGTCACAATTAGATCCATTCCGCACTACATGATGCCGACGAAGTGTGCGGTGGCAAAGGCGGTGAAGTCGGCAAGGCCGACGAGACGAGTGCGGCCGGCCGGGCCCGTGAAGCCGTTCGCCGTGGCGGACAAGACGACGGCGGCGACGCGCCGCTACGTGGAGACGCGGTAGGTGTTTGGATGTTGCTGTAAAGCGTAGGTCGGACTCTCGTTCGGGGCCCGAGAGACCGAAGCGGATCCCTGTGGCGGCAGCGGACCCGGCGGCGCACTTCATGCGCGAGACGCGCAGTAGTCGCGCCATGCACGCGTAAGTGTGGGTAGTCGTGTTGACGAATAGGGGGTTGCCGAAGCGGACTTACACAACGGGGTGGCCAGCTGCCTCATTTAGGTAAGGATTGTAGTGTTGTGGTGACGCGTAGAGTGAAGACTCGTTTGGGGGCCGAGTCTTCGAGGAGATGAGCGGCGCGTACAGCCGACACGGTCTACACCGTGTATTTTCATTTTTTCGTTTGTATTCTGCGTTTGTTTGACACGCATTGACAAGGATGCGCAAAACAACACAAATGCTCAATTCCATCTAGTCATTGAACTGCTATGATAGAACTACGAGGAATCATGATCACAATAGATGAAGATGAAGCACATCTACTTCACCGTTCAAGCGAACAGAATGCACTGCAGATACTGCTTTCTCACATCTCTTAATTGTTTTCTGCTTCTCCGTTTGGATGATCCCTTTGATAGATCCTGACATGACAAGTGAAGATGACAAGTTGGTTGTGATATTGAATTCTATGTTGATAGTCACACTCGATACACACCTGCCGTATGATTTCGATGACATCTTTCATGAGAATCGAAGTGTGACTGTTATTCCCTTATACTATTCCCTCTCTCCACTGTTGAATTCCCATATCATTTGTCCTTGCTACGCAGATAATTCCGAGTTGGCATTGATTCCCTTTTCCATCTTTGAATTGCTCTTCATTGCCATATACACTGCACTATCTGTGATAGTCTACACCGTTCATAATGCAGAATAGGACGACCAAAGCGTATGTGATTGCTTTTAGTGCTTATGCATAGTACCAGTCCTTCTGATCGTGATTCCTCTGTTACAGCGGCGTTGACATTCGTCCTATGGGTATTACCTGTAGAGAGAGATCTGCGCGTATTGCTTCCATGTATTCGGCGGTAATCAAGCTGTCAAATGAGAATGTGATGTCAAATCCTCCGTTTCATTGCTAGAAGATCAATCAGAAGAACACTTGGAATCTTGACTTGATTAATCACATGGAAGATGTCCTTCTCGATGATGCGTGCGAATTCTGTGCTTTTCTTATGCTGTAGATCCAATTCCGAAATGAACTTCCAGAAGGCCAGTTCGACGCTGGATGCATCGGTGAAGATTTACGGCTATCGTGTGGACGATACTCTGAATATGGGTTACCGTATCCTCGACGGCTTTAATCGTGGGGAGCAGCCGAAGCAGCAGGAGGACCAGCCGAAGCAGAGCCGCAAGCTGGGCGTTGTCAATACGCTGGAAACCAACCTGCAGTCCATCCAGATGGATGCATCCGCTGTGGTGTTTGACGCCGATCCCCTGTTCCATCTCATGAGTCGCCGGTTCGACGAGGGCGGCGCCAAGGGCCTTCTTCTCTCGAACCTTGTTGCCGTGCGGCGGAGGACTCACCGCTAGGGCCTGACGGATGGCTGCAACATCGTGTTCGACTCCAACGAGGTGGTGGAGATCCCCGAGACCGTCGAAACGCCGCCCGCTGATAGCTCCGAGTCCTTCGTGGATATGCGCGCCTTCTTCGCGGACTCTTCCGTGGAGGGAGTTCTCGCCAAGCCCCTCTGTCCGCCGCTCGAGGGCCTGATTCACGAGATCGAGACCTTCGACCCCGCGCAGGCCACGTGGAGCACACAGCCGCCGGTGGAGGAGGAGGCGGAGCGGTCCTGCATCGAGGACGTCCACGTGGAGCTGGATCCGGAAATGGCGCCCATTCCTGTCGCGGCGCAGGACTTCGATCTGCCCGCAGACGACTGGAGCGAGCCGGAGCCGATGCCCGCAGCAACATCTGCAACAGCACCTGCAACAGCACCTGCAACAGCACCTGCAACAGCACCTGCAACAGCACCTGCAGCGGACACCACACCACAGGAGGATGCGCACCGGCAGGAGATCGAGACGCTGGTGAGGAACACGCCCCCCACGGAGTACCGCTACTTCGTGCCCTCTCACGTCACCAAGTCGTGGGCGGGCCCGTCCCACTGGCAGATCAGCAAGGTGGCCAAGCCGAAGAAGGCGGCGGAGCGAGCCACGCACAGCAAGAAGAAGCAGGTCATTTCCTTCTCGGCGGAGCTGAAGCCGGGCGAGTTCCCGGTGATGAAGCGGTCGAGCGATCTGGTGATCAGCGACGCGGCGTTCGAGAGCCAGTCGGACCACCTCCTCCCGGACGACCACCACGTGTCCTTCGAGAGTCTCACTCGCCTCTTCTGCCGAGACGACATCGTCCTCCACCGCCTGGTTCACTTCAACACGGAGAGCGCCTCGTCGCTCACGCCGGACCAGTGGGAAGTGTCGCCGAACAACGTGGATGTGGGAGGCTGCTCGCTGGAGAACCCAATGGACGTTCTCTCCGTGCACCAAACGGAGCCGTCTCTCATGGACGACGGTCCCATGGATTTGAGTCTTGGAGGCGCAGATGAGGTGAATGAGCCCAGCCACGTCGGCTTTATCAGCGAGATCAACGACAGCAGTGCGTGGCGGTGGTGGTGGCTGACGGGTAGTTGTGGAGGAGGAGAATCGGGGTATGGGTTCGCTGCTTCAGGCGGATCGTGTAGTGGAGAAAGTGGTCATCAACTACGCGAACAAGGCGACGCAAGTCGATATCCAGCGGCTGAAGGTAGCGGAGCGTCATTTGGGTTGTGCGTAGAGGACTATCTGGAAGATGATGGAGCCTTCCCTCGCCAAAGGAGAGTCCGTATCGCTTGTGAGTGTCATTCAGGAAGTGCGGGGACATGGGTACAGCGACACGGCCGTGCAGTTCTTCTTCATTTGTGTGCTTCACATATCCTTTCGTTCCGTGGCTGTGTGCCTTCACGGCAGTTGGCGAATGAAAAGCGACTTCGGATCCAGAAGGGTGAGGGGAGCAATCTGATTATTTCTCTCAAGTGGTTTGTTTGTTCATGAATAATGGTTTTCAATTGTTGGCAATCCCTAGGTGTTATATTATTATTGCTGGTCGATTATTGTTGAGGAGGAAACAATTGCAAACTATTATTTCTCTGTTTCTTTCTTGTGTGTCATTAATGCCAAACGAATAATTCCCCATCCTTTCTTGCGAAACAAACGATTTGTCGTTGCATCTCATTTCCAATTGCGGAATCGGCATCGTGTTGTCGGGAGAGACTTCCTAAAGTGACGCCTCACAATGCATCTCTGTTTATTACGACTCCCCTTCTGGCGCGTGAAGCGACGTCACATTCCCTTTCGCAGCCATGAGTTCCCCCGAGGGAGAAGAATCGAAGCAGGCCGAGGTCATCGAGAAGCTGAAATCTCCGTACTTTGTTGGAATCAACCCAAAGTGACGATGGCGGCTGGGACTGATGAATAGGTATGTTCTTCCTGCGTTGTCAAATAAGCGGAGCGATTCGGGTGATTTCTAGCCCCTTTTCCCCAACCGTAGTTGTTTCTGAAGCAGACCAGGGAATAACGCACAAGACCAAGAGAAAGCGAGCGGACGTAGGCCTGAAAACCAAAATGGAGTGTAACATGCTTGTTGGCGGTTGTGTGGTGCGCTGATTGTGTAGTGCAGTTTCATTGCCCGCGAAACAGAATGTCCCAAGGGCGACAACTGCAAATACAGTCACGATATTCCCGGATATATGCAGAATCGTGCTCCTGATATTGGCCCCAAGTGTCCCATCTGGGTAGGTGAGGCGTGGGGTGGTGAAGCGAAGGACGTGCACGGATACTGCCCCTACGGACTGAATTGCCGCTGGGCAGGCTCTCACTGCACGGAGGACTTCAAGCTGGTGGCGAAGCCGAAGGAGGAGCAGATTCCCATCGTGGAGCTGAACGAGTGCAAGGATGTGCAGTTGCAGATCCGGGGCAAGAAGTACGTGTTCGAGTGCAGTTCCTGGGACGACGCTCCAGTGGGGGCTCTTGGCGAGGAGGAAATGAAGTCCATCGACTTCCACGACAAGCTGATCGTTGCTCCGCTGACGACCGTGGGCAACCTCCCCTTCCGCCGCATCTGCGTGGAGTACGGCGCCGACGTGACCTATTCGGAGATGGTGATGACGGGGACGCTGCTGAAGGCGCAGTGCTCGGAGTGGGCGCTGGTGCGCCGCCACCCGTCGGAGAAGCTCTTCGGCCTGCAGCTGGCGACGTCCAAGCCGGAGGAGGCGAAGAAGGTGACGGAGCTGGTGCGCCGCGAGATGGTGGTGGACTTCGTGGACCTGAACGCGGGCTGCCCTATCGACGTGCTGGAGCGCATGGGCGCGGGCGCGAGCCTGCTGCAGCGCCCCGGCAAGCTGAAGCGCGTGCTGGGGTCGATGCTGGACGCGGCGGAGACGCTGCCGGTGCTGTGCAAGCTGCGGACGGGCGACAAGGAGAACACGCTGGCGAAGCTGATCCCCGACTTCCAGGCGCTGCGCGGGCGGCGCGGCAACCGGCTGAACGCGCTGACGATCCACGGTCGGACGAAGACGGCGCGGTACACGAAGACGGCGGACTGGGAGTGGGGCCGCGGCGCGGGCGTGAGCCGTAGCTACATCGAGGAGTGCGTGCGCAGCGAGGTGGCGGAGGAGCCGGCGCTGCAGGTCATCGGCAACGGCGACATCTTCGACTACGAGGTGGGCGCGGCGCGGCGGTGTGAGGCGCAGGCGATGGACGCGCACCTGAAGTCAGGGCTGCTGACCTCCGTGATGACGGGCCGCGGCGCGCTGATCAAGCCGTGGCTGCTGACGGAGCTGAAGGAGCGGCGTGGGCGCAGCGGTGGCGAGTGACGCGCAGGCCACTGGGACATCAGCGCGGGCGAGCGGCTGGAGATCATCAAGACCTTCTGCGACTACGGGCTGGAACACTGGGGCAGCGACGAGCCGGGCGTGGCGCGCACGCGGCGCTTCCTGCTGGAGTGGATGTCGTTCCTGTGCCGGTACGTGCCCATCGGGCTGCTAGACCGTCCGCAGAACATGAACCAGCGCCCCTTCGCGTATGTAGGACGGTCGGACCTGGAGACGCTGCTGGGCAGCCAGAAGGTGGCTGTGAGAGGCGGGAGTGAGGCGTAGCCGGAGGACTGGATCAAGGTGTCCTCCATGTTTCTGGGGCCCGTGGACGAGGGCTTCGTGTTCTTCCCCAAGCACAAGTCGAACGCGTACATCGAGTAGCGTTGTTTGTTGAACACACAGGGCACTCCGAATCGTCCACATAGTCGTCCTGAGTGGTGTGCTCCTCGGCGTGGCGCTTGTACTCCCCGACGATCTGCAGGAACTCGGCCTCCGCATCGCGCGAGGCCAGGGAGAAGATGAAGGGCTTCTTCCTGTTGGAGTGGGGCCCGGGACGGATGACCACGCAGTGGGGGTGCTTGCTGTCGCTTTTCACGGTGGAGTGCTAGGGGTCAGCGGCACGTGCGTCGCCCACGTCCACGACGGCGTCGATGAGGGCGATCTCCTTCACCTTGCGGTCGTTGCGCTTGTCGTTGGGGTACTTGAGCACGCTGAACCGGTTCACCACCACGAAGCAGGGGATGTACGACCGGAAGATGCTGCCGTGCCGGTAGGACAGACTGAAGGTCATCTCCTCCGGCAGCGTGCCCTCCTCCGACTCCGTCTCTGTTGACTCGGGCTGTGCGGGCTGTGCTGGCTGCACGGACTGCACGGGTTGTGCTGGCTGCAAGGACTGCACTGCTTGTGTGGGTTGCACGGACTGCACGGGTTGTGCTGGCTGCACGGACTGCACCGATTGTGTGGGTTGCACGGACTGCACGGATTGTGCTGGCTGCACGGACTGCACCGATTGTGCAGCTCCACTCTGTGGTGCGAGACGCGGGGACAGCGGCGATGCGGAAGTAGGGGCGGGGTGTGCAGGAACAGGGAAGGAGGAAACGGGGCGAACGGGAGGAGGGTGCTGCGCCTCCTTGTGGAGAAGGGCCAGGGAGGCCATGGGCCGCGGGGGATGCGCCGACGGCTGGATCTGTGCCGGCTGGAAGGGGTTGGGCTTGAAGAGAGAGGGCTGATGCTGGGGGTTGAGTAGGCGCTTCGGCTGCTTGCTTGAAAGCGGGGCCGTATTCTAATGGAAAGGGCGAGGAAGACGCATTACTGCCGTCAACAGCAGTAACGAGTTGGGTGCCGGTTCAGATGCAATTTCCTGGAATCGATTTCTACAGCTGACACACGGAAGAATAGCAAACATATAGTACTCTTTGGAAGGCAAAACGGCGACACCACAGAGAATAGGAGTTTGGGACTGAATACAAAAGCGTTTGCGGAAACACTTCTCGCAGAATAAGAAAGGAATGATACACTTGATCACCTCACTTGCTGCATCACACGCAGCCCCTATCAATTTCCACTGCTTGAATTCCATAACGTTGCATACACAGCAGCTGAGCCGAAATCCCGGCTGCACATCATAGTGTGTGTTTTCCTACTCGTGAATCGAAACGACAGCGGCAACCAATGACGAATCGAAGAATAGGTTTTTTGTCCTAAGGGCGTTGAGAATAACGTGGGTTTGGTTTGAATTGAGCTAGAGTTCATTCATCGCGGCTGACAAGACACTGAGATTCAGGTAGTTCAGTAGAGGCAATATGGATTTCGTTTTCACGTACTCCTCGGCTGCCTCCAGCATCTATGGCTTATCACTCCGCCGGACCCCTACCTGGGTGCTATATTTGATGTTGTAATTGGTGTTTGGATTCATGCAAACATGAACTGAACTACCGATCCGAATCGCCGGTGTCGAATGGACCCGATTTGAGACTTTTCCAAGTCCCATATAGTCTAGCCGGTTAGGATAGCGGGTTTTCAC
>ERZ827156.3053-NODE-3053-length-15809-cov-3.545131_pt1 | contig 15809 bp, 10 predicted proteins | sample MGYA00519919_ERZ827156 | MGnify/ENA primary metagenome ERZ827156 (study PRJEB31778, sample SAMEA3449269) | human gut metagenome | biome: human gut; feature: human-associated habitat; material: faeces | place: United Kingdom | collected 2010/2012 ... | reverse complement strand
ATGAAATTTCAGATATTTATGAAAAAGAAAAATTAGTATTATCATTTAAAGATAAACTAGAAATTGTTGTTCAAAGAATATATCAACATTATAAAGGATATAGTTCAATTGACGAAATAAGAGATATGAATATAGATGGTGTATCTGGTGGTGTATCTGGTATACCTCCATCATTCTTGGATCAAGTTGTAGGTATGGAAGATTACCTAGAACAAATGAATGAGAGAAAGATACCAATGTCTTATGACAGTGTTTGGATATTCTATAAAGGTAAATCAACTTACTTATCTTTCTTATCGTTTGGTAGTGAGTCTGAACTTAAAAGAGTGTGTCAAAATATATATAAATATAATAACCCAGGACAATTGTCTGAGTCTGTTGGTTATAAAATAAATGAAATGAAAGATGGTTCTCGTATTGTTGTTTTACGTCCAAACTTTTCAGAATCATGGGCATTCTTCGTAAGAAAATTTGCTCCTCCAACACTTATTTCTGCAGAACAGCTTTTAATACATGAAAATAAAGCAAATGTAATTGAGCTATTAAAATATTTAGTTAGAGGTGCAAGAGTAACAGCAATAACTGGTGAACAGGGTTGTGGTAAAACAACATTACTAATGGCTATAATGAAATATTTATACCCAACAATTACAATCCGTGTACAGGAAACAGCATTCGAGTTACACTTAAGAAAAATTTATCCTTATCATAACATTTTGTCACTTAGAGAAACTGAAACTATAAATGGACAAGAAGGTCTAGACGTTCAAAAGAAAACTGATGGTGGAGTTAACATATTAGGTGAGGTTGCAACTGATCCGGTTGCTGCATGGATGATTCAAATGGCACAGGTTGCCTCTAAGTTTACGCTATTTACTCACCATGCAAAAACATTTCCAAACTTAATCACAGCACTTAGAAACTCACTTTTAAAAATAGGTATGTTCCAATCTGAAGATGTTGCAGAGGTACAGGTTGTATCTGTTATAAACTTTGATATTCACTTAAAAAGAGGAACAGATGGTACAAGATATATTGAAAGAATAACAGAATGTATACCTCTTGAGAAAAAGTTTACATATAATAGTGATTACAAAAATTATAAAGATATGGACAAGAAGTTAGACAGCTTTATGGATAACGCAGTAGAATATTTTGAGCATATGACTCAAACAAGTAATTATACATATAAAAATATTGTAGAATGGCACGATGGAAAGTATGTATTTGTAAATCCAATAAGTGAAGAAAATATTAAATCTATGAGAGACAACATGTCACCAGAAGATGTAAAAAGTTTTGATAACTTCATAGATACAGCTTGGAGGTGATAAAATGAGTGTTACTTATATAGCAATAGGTTTACTAGCTGTTTCTGTAATTGGAATAACTGTATTACTTGTATATCTTAGATTATTAAAACATAAATACAAGAAAAATTCTGCACTTTTTGCAAAAGATAATCTTGTTGTAAAAAACAAATCTAGTTTTAAAGATATATTTGATAGATTATATCAAATGGTATATATGACATTTGTTAAAATGCCAGTAATAAAATATTATACAAAGAAAACAAGACTAAAACTTGAAATGACAAATGATTATACAGAATATGAAATAAGAAAAAGAACTGGTAAATATATGCTAATTGCAGTAATATTCATTTTTGTTTCATTATTTGTATTACTAAATCTAGTAAATGATTTATACATGTCACTTATAGTTATAGTTGGTGTTTTAATTATTGCAGAAAAGATGATAGATCTTGGTATAACATCTGTTTCAAATAAAATATTAAGGCAAATGCCTGATACATTTACTGCAATTAGACATGCATTTCATGAGCATGGAATGATTGATGAGGCTTTTAATACAGCAATTGATGAAATGGGTGATAAAGAAATAGGGCCTCAATTAAAGAAGATAAAAGAAGCTATAATATCTGATAATCCAGAAGTTGAGCTTGAAAAATATTATGATACAGCTCCAAATAGATTTCTTAAATTGTTTGCTGGTATATCATATCTGACTTATGACCTAGGTGATAGGAAGGTTGATGGTACTTCTGTTTATCTTAAAAATTTAAACAATATTTTACAAGATATATATCTTGAAATACTAAAACAAGATAAAATAAATTATATGTTTAGAAGTTTAAATATTATTGCTGTAGTACCACTTATATGTATTAAACCATTACAGGCTTGGGCTGAGTCAAACTTCCCAGCACTATCAAACTTCTATAACAGTAGTTTTGGATTTATAATGCAATCTCTTATAATAATATCAATATTTGTATCATATTTAATGTTAAGAATTGTAAAAGAAGATTCTGAACAAATAAAATTTGATAGAGTAGCAAGTGTAAAATGGCAAGACAAGCTATATAAAATAACAATTGTAAAATTAGTGGTAGATGCATTTAAATCAAGACCACATACAAAGAAAAATAGAAAAGAAACAATGCTTATTAAAAATACTAATTCTTATCTTACTATTGAATGGTTGTATGTAAATAAAATAACAGCAGCTTTTGTTACATTTATTCTTGCTTTAATACTTATGTTTAATGTAACAAGAATAGATGTAAAAGCCACATATAACAAAATAAGTGATGAATTTTTATCATTTGGACAGCTTACAGAGCAACAAGAACAAGCTGCACAAGCTATTAATGATAGAGATAAAACGTATATTGATAAATATAAAAATAAAAATGTTACAAAGGAACAACTTGAAATGGAATTTGCTGATCCTGTAACGGGTAAAGCTGATGCAGATGAAGTTACAAGGGTATATGACAAAATACAAAGTGTTAAAAATTCATATATTAAGTTCTGGCAAGTACTTACATCGTTTGTTCTAGCATTTATAGCCTACTATGTTCCATCAATTATATTATTTATACGTAACAAAATACGTGAGATGGAAAAAGAAAATGAAATTATGCAATTCCAGTCAATTATACTTATGCTTATGTATATAGACAGAATTGATGTACAAACGATTCTAGAATGGTTATGTAGATTCTCTTATGCATTTAAAGAACCAATTGCAACATGTCTTAACAACTATGAATCTGGTGCATATGAAGCATTGGAAGATTTAAAAGAAGATGTACCTTACAAGGATTTCCAAAGAATTATAGAGCAATTACAATCAGCTGTTGAAAGAATACCAATAAGAGATGCATTTGATGAACTTGAAACAGAAAGAGCTTTCTTCCATGAAAGAAGAAAAGAAGGAAATGAAAGGTTAATTAAAAAGAAAACAGCAATAGGTAAAGTCCTTGGATTTACACCAATGGTACTACTTATAGGTGGATATTTAGTTGCACCACTTATGATTGTATCAATAATGCAAATGATGAATTACTTTACAAAAATGTCTTTCTAAAAGACAAATAAAATAGGTTATAACACCATTTCCATAAGGTGTTTAACATATATGTTTATAATTATTTAAAAGGGGGTATATAAATTATGGATAACGCACAAAAAGCGATCATGATTGGTGTTGGACTTTTCATCACAATCATTATAATTGCAGCAGTAATGCTTATCACAGGTATGGGACAAAACCTACTAAACAAAGGTCAAGCTCAAGTTAGTGGTATTTCTGAAAGTTTAATGAACGATTTAGTTGCTCAATACGACGGAAAAAAAATGTCTGGTGCTCAGGTTAGAACAGCAGCTGTTCAGTTAGTTAATAGAGACGATGCTACTATTACAGTCACAATTGGTGATCAATCGTATACTAAAGCAACAGCTGATGTTACAAATTCAATTAATGCACAAATAAAAACATTAGGTACAACTTCACAATTTGAAGGATCTGTATCAAATTCTGGTGGAGCGGTTACAGTAACATTTACTAAAAAATAGTATTTTAAATATTTTTAAAGGTATATAATTATATACGAATATATAGTTATATACCTTTACTACTAATATATAGTTTAAAAAATTAATTTAATGTGGAAAATGTTGATAATTTAAATAAATTAATTTCTTAAAGTGTATATTATATATATAAATTTAAAGTGAGGTGGTAAAATCATGGACGAAAGTGCTCCAATTAGAGCTATTGTAATAGGTGTAAGCACTTTACTTGCAGTTGCTACAATTTCTGCAGTTTTAATGTATTATAATACAGCAAAACAAATGGCATCAAATGTTGGACGTGGCCAGGATTTTGCTGCAAATTATGACCAAAGTATTCAAGATATTTTAACAGCAGGAACATATAATGTATCTGGAACAAACTATATTACTGGTGCAGATGTAAAAAATTTACTTAATTATTTTTATGACAATGAAGAGGTTCAAATTAATGTAATTGATATTAAATACATAGATGAATATGAAAATTACACACCTAAACTAGCAACTGGAACAAGACGATATAGTAATGCTAATAAAGGAACAACCTATGATTTAGCAATTCAAGATATTATGGACGGGCAAAGATTTTCTGTAAAAGTTGAGGAAAATGTTTCAATAAATGATGGGAAACAAGGAACTTTAATTACTATTAATAACGAAGGTTAAATGTATAATAAGGAGGGAATATGGAAGATAATTTACAAAGAGTTTTTTCAATATTAATTTCAATACTTATTTTATTTATATTACCATTATATATTGCTTTTGAAAAAATGGATGATATATCATATTCTCTTGCACTTAAAATTACTAGTAATTTTGTAGACAATGTAACTGCAAAAGGATATTTAACAAAAGAAATGTATAATGATTACATATCAAGGCTTTCAGTCACAGGAAATGTGTATGATGTAAAAATGGAACATGTTGCTAAAAAATATGAACCTGCACTTTTTGTATATAATGATAAAAATAGAGTTATATCTATTCTTGATTATTCTTTGTTTGCTGAACAGTGGACAAATAGTGAAGATAGTTTAAAGCTATCTTCTCGAAATGTTGCTTATAGTTATAAAAAATCAGATATTAAGTTATCATATAATACGTCAGAAATAAAATACACACAAGAACAAATATTAAAAGTATTAAACTCAAATGGTGATATACCATATTCAAAGATGTCACTAAATCAATATTCTTCATTAGATAAGAAAGAAATTACTAGTCTTCCATATATGTATGCTAATTATAAATTAAATGATGATGGTAATATGGAAGTTGATAATGAAAATAGAATATATACAATGAATAAAGGCGATGAATTTTCTGTTAGAATAAAAAATGAAAATGTAACAATTGCTACAGTTTTATTTAATGCATTTACTTTAGGAATAGGTGGGACTGAAAATAATGTTCGTGTATATATAAATTACGGGGGAACTATTAAAGAAGAAGAGTATAAAAATTTAGAAAATAACAATGATAAAGTGTTTATGCTTGGTGATGTAAATGGAGATGGAACTGTTAATGTTCTTGATGTGACATTATTAGAAAAATATTTATCTAAAGAAGTAAATCTTTCTTCTGATCAACTTAAATCCGCTGATGTAAATCAAGATGAAATAATAGATATAAAAGACTTGACGTCATTGAAACAAATGACTAGTTAATTATAGTTATATAATTTAGGAGGTGAGTCTCACTATTGGATTACATGTCAAATAAAGCATTGATAATTGCTGTAAGCTTAATTGTGACAATGGCAATTGCAAGTGCAGTTCTTTTAATTATAAATCAAGTTGTAACTGTATATGGACAAGTGTATGAAACAGATACTTCTATTCAATCTGGATTCGATGAGTTTGACTCATATGATAATACTCAAAAAACAGCTTTAGATGTATTAAATACAGTTAAGAAGTATAAAAATAATAGTTTAGTTAGTGTTGTAGATGGAAATGGTAGTCCATATAATGAAGAAGCTTTGAAAAGAAGTTTAAATGTTGAAAATTCAGGTACAGGAGATTTGTCTGTAAATTCAACAGAGGCATCTAAAACATACAGTTCTACAATAAAAAGAGATGATAATAAAGTGACAATAATATTAAAGGCAAATTAGTATTTAGGGGGTGAAAATAATGGATGAATCAACAAATACATTATTATATACAGCTACATATGTTATTATATTTATAATTGCTGTAAGTTTAGCTATTATTCTATTTTTAAGTGTAAATAGATTTGCTGACTCTGCATTTGAGTATTCAGTGGGAATAGAAACATCTATTATTAATACTCCAACAACTGGACTTGAAGAAGCACAAAAAGGTCAAGCTCATTTGACGAGTACTGATGTATTTTCATATTTTGTAAATTACATTAAAAAGGACCTATATGGTGAGAAAAAATCAGATGACGGATATAAAGTTAAAATAACGACCGAATCAGGGAATTTGGATAGTAATATGAGTTATGCTGAGGCATTAAAGAAAATAGGTACAAAGAATTACATTTTAAGATACAAGGGAAACAAAAACATAGAAATAACGCTAAATTAAATTATGGTATAATTATTTGATAGTAAAAGGGGGAAATAGTATTTATGAAGGATAATTTAAGTATTGTTATAACTATAATTGTTTTAGTACTTCTTATGGTGCTATTTCCTCTATATAATTTTTTTGAAAGACAAGATGATATGTCATATAATTTAGTATTAAAGGCAACTACAAATTTCGCAGATCAAGTAATGAATAATGGATATATTGATCAAAATATGTATAATAATTTAGTAAATGAATTAGGTAATACAGGAAATATATATGATATACAGATTGAAGCACACAGAAAGGTTTTAACAAAAGACAAGGATAACATTAAAAGTGATACATATGTTGAACAAAGTTATATAGACTATAACGATGATATATTTAATTCATTAGAAAAATCCAATGGTGTTATGGATAAACAGCTAAAAAATAATATATACTTAATGAATGAGAACGACGAAATATATGTAAAAGTAAAAAATAGTAATACAACGCTTGCAGGTTCTTTGTTCAATTCAATTATAGTTACATCTTCTAAGACAAGAATAGAAGTAAATTATGGGGGAATTATAAAAAATAACTCATGGGCAAAAATTGACGCAACATATAAAGGACATATACAGGCTCCAGGTGCGCCAAGAATTACAGTTGGTAGAGAAGGGGTTACTGGTAATAGTATTCAAATTTCATATAATAAATTTATAGATACAGATATAGAAGCTACATCTGTAGCATTTAATAATCAAGATACAAATATTCCAAATGAAATTGAAAAATATATTTGGAGCATAACAGATAATAATACAAAAGAAAGTTATGATTATAATACTTCCAACAAACTAGAAAAAAAGGAAGATTTCTTTAAAGATGGTAATACATATAAAATAGAAGTATATTCAGTTGATAAACTAGGATATCGTTCTGATAGTACAATAATTACTCTTGAATTGAAAAAACCATCATCTAATACTGGTGAGATTAAAAAAACATTTACAAGTGATGACATAGAAAAAGTAAAAAAATATCTAGAAAACAATGAGGAACTTACTAGCCAAGAAAAAGAGCTATATGACATTGATAATAATCAAAAAATTACAGCTGAGGATATGGAATATATAAATGAATATTTAGAAAATGGGTATATAACTGGTGATGTTAATCAAGATTTTAAAATAACAGAAGAAGATAATAAAATGCTATTAGAGTATATCGCCAAAGTTGTTACGTTGAATGAAACTCAGTTAAAAGCTGCTGATGTTAATAAGAATGGTTTTATTGATACGAGTGATGCTACAGAAATTTTAAAACTGATTTCTAAAGCTCAAACTATTAAATAAATATATTTGAAAAGGGGTGTATAAATGAAAATTACAGACTTTGCTTTGATATTTGTTGGAATTACTCTTCCAATTATTATAACGGTGTATGTAAATGTTTCTTTTACAATAAAAGCAGAAGAACAAGAAATGTATTACAAAAAAATAATAAATGCTGCATTAGATGATGCCTCTAATCAAATGAAAGAAGTTGAAAACACAGATAAGGAAATTGACTATGGATACTCAGGTAATAGTGATAATAAAATCAGTGTAAATGCACAAGTGGGTGTTGATACTTTTTTAAATTCATTATATAATAATTTTGGAATAAAAGGTAATGATACTGCTGAAAATTACTTACAATATTTTATTCCAGCTATAGCTATAATAGACTATAATGGAGTACAGGTATCTTCAATTGAAGAATTTACAGAAAATGGACAAACTGTAATAAAACATGTACTAAAACCAAAAAAATATTATTCTTATACGTATTATTTATATACAGATGTAAATAATGCAAGTAAATTAAGTTATACAGATGATTATGAGGTGGCAAAATCTAATTTACATTCAATCCACATAATAGAATTTACGATGGATGATTACATTACACATAGAGGATATGTGTGTAAAAATACGGGAGACATAGATGAAATACCTGTTTCTAGTTTTTATATCTCAGATAGTAAAAATAATTCAAAATTAGTTGATAATGTTGATAGTAATGCTTCATTATCACAAAGAGAAAAAAATGTATTATCTAGAATAATTGCAAACTTACAAAATAAAAGAAAATCAGTTATAATTAATTCTATACAAGACGAGATGGAATATGCAACTAATAACAATAATTCTTATGCATCACAAGCAGGAATAAGATATAATTTCGTATTTCCAACTTTAGAAGAAGGAGAAATGGAGAGTCAAATACAAAATGTTGGTATAATGGCTTTAGTTCAAGGAATATCAATTGGAAATAGATATTTAAATGTAAGAGCATATAGTACATCAAAATTAACAGAAATAACTCGTTATTATTTATCTATTCCTAATACAGATGGAATATATAAGACAAAGTATAATTTAAATCTATACCATAAAGATAAAAATTGTCCAGAATATAGAGCTTTTGCAAGTAATAAAGAAAATGTTAATATTACTCCAAGTTTTTTATTTACAAAACAACAAGCTGCATCGGTAAAAGCAGTGTTGAAAAAAGACAATACATATATACAATTGGAAGGATTTTATCCTTGTCCAGTATGTAATCCATAGAGAGATTAAGAGGTGAAATTAATGAGTGTTGATAAAACAAACGATATGAAAACTAAGGATGCAAAAAAAAGTAAAGGTAAGAAAGAAAAAAATAAACTAGATACATCATCTGAGAAAAAAAGTTTAGAAAAAAATAACGAAGAGAATAGCAATAAAGAAAAAAAGAAAAAAATTATTCCAGCTTATCAAAAAAAAGATGAACCTGAAAAAAAGAAAAAAGTAAAACCAGATAAAAAAACAATAAAGTCAAGAATTACTATAGCAATAATCATAGCCATTGTTGTATTAATAGGTTTAGCTATTTTTGGAATTATTTCTCTTGTAAATTATAACAAGTACAAGCCTTACAGAAAATATGAAGAAACAATGAAAACATATGGGTTTGATAAAATGTACAATAATGAAAGTGCAAAAACTGGTGAGAGTATTACAAAATCTGAAGCAATAAAAATGATTTTATCAGTAGCCTTTAATACAAGTGATATATCAGGATTTGCTGGGGAACCAGAAGAAAATTATGATAATGCAATATGGGTTGAATATGCTAAATATAGAGGTATAATAGGAGATGCTGATATTACTAAGGATAATGCAAATGATAAAGCAACATACATAGAAGTAATACGTTATCTTGCAAATGCAAAGGTAAAAATTCTAGAAAAAGATTTAAACTCTGCGATAAATTTAAAAGTAAAAGATATTAATAAATACAAAACTGATGAACAGGCTGCAATAGAAGATATGATTGAAAATGAAATTATAACAATAAACACTAAGAAGATAAATGGTAAAAAGCATATTTTTAAAGGACAAATGAATGAATTAATTTCAAATTTTGCTGTTAAATATAACACTCTTACAATAAATGATGAAAAGATAAATATTAGTGAAGATAAAGAACCATCTAATAAAGATCAATATCCATATACACTTGCTAGTGTAGATAAGAGTGTATATGAAAAAGACTTTTATGTTGATGATGAGAAAAATTTTAAGACACCAAAAGAACTTTACACAACCAAAAAAGAATATTATTCACAAATACAAGAAATAGCTGAAGGATATTATGATTCAATTTTAAATATTGATTATAAAACGATAAATTATGATGAAATGAAAGATAATATTTTGCAATACGTTTTATATGGAACAGAAGGTTTAGATGACTATGTAAATTACGTAAAGGAACATAAAATAGTAATTGAAGGAAAGTCAACTGTAATGTTTCCAGCAATATATTTTGATGGACTTGAGTATGTAGTAAGAATGAAATTAGAGTTTGAAATTAAAAATTCAGATACTAGATATAACCTATTATATATGGATCCTATAGGATCTGATAGTTCAAAAGTTAAATATGAAAATGATAAATATACTGTATATATAGATGCAAAAATGGGAAATGCAATAGATGGGTCTAGTGCATTATATAATAATAATTCAACTATAGTTGACAGTTTACTTAAAGATCAAAAAGATGTTATGGTAAGAGAGTAGGTGAAACAGTGAAAAAAATTAAAATTATAAGATTATTTTTAACTTTTATATGTCTTATTGCAATTTCTCTTGTTGGAAATAACGTTTATGGGTATCAGTTAAAGTATGAGGCTGTTGCTACAAATAATGGAAAAGGGGCTCTTGTTAGGACTTATGGTAACACTTATGGATATCCCCCATCTAATTTTAAGTATGGAAATTGGATAGAAAATGTTGATAATTCATTTAGATATAGTGAGAGTTCATATAGAACATATAAAATAGTTTTTCATAATCAGTTAATTTCAAACTATTTAGAGGGATGGAAGTCTAATGGAAGTTCATCAATAGATATTGGATATGATAAAAGTAAAAAAACTTTGACTACAAATGATATAAAAGCAAGTTCAGCAACAATAAATCTTAGTAGTCAATTGGAAACCAGAAAGGCAACAGTTACAGGTCAAAATGATAGTGTCTATCAAAATGGTTTGCATTTTGATAGAGGCAGTGAGGACTTTTACGAATCTAAAGTTACATATCTAAAATTACCCCCAGATCCTGATCGTGGATTAACTAATCAAACAATAACCGTATCAGATTGGTATATATCAAAGAATGCTATAACTAAGGTGATGAATAAATGGTTAAAAAATAATGGAAGTAATGAGATATATTTTTCGTTAGCTGCTAAAACGGGAAATATATATACAGTTGATGATAGAGGAGATTGGTATAGTTCATATAAAGCAGCAGATTATATAGTGTGGTATAATCATGGAGGAAGTACAAATGGCTGGGCAGCTGAAAATAGAGGAATAAATGATGTAGGAAGCCCTGACTCGAAAAAAGTTGGTAGCAATCGTAAGCTTGCAAGTGCTGGTCAGTCAGCAATAAATTTATTTGATAATATATTAGTATTACCTACAGAATTTTACACTCCTCAAGAAGTATATATTAGACATGTTGATTCAAAAGGTAATTTATTAGATATAGCTAATTCTTCAGAAATAAAGGTTACTTCAGATGGAAAACAAAGTATAATTAATAATTCTGGTAAGAAAACAGTGAAAAAAAGTGATAAAACAAATGTTGAATATCAAGAGTATTATCAAATTAATTTGGGAGAAAAATTACAAGTTAGTAGATCACTTACTATGGCTTCAAATGGAAAAATGTATAAATATAAAAATGCAATTGTTTCAAGTGCCAAGACAGCTAAAGCTGCAGCTGATAATGATAATATAAACAAGAATAGTAATAAAAAATCGAATTCATCATTTCAAGTTGGTGGAAATTCTGCTGATAGAGCAGTTACAGTTGTTACTTTTATTTATGATGAAGATGATGTACCGGGATATCCTCCTAACGACGACGATCCACCATCAGGAGATATACATACTGAATTTTCTTCTGATGATAATAGTAATGCATGTATTCAAAAATATACTACAACAGATACAAATGTTAAGCCATATTTAAAAACTAATAGAATTCTACTTAAAGATTTGAAGTATAAATTGGAAAAAAATGGTGATACAGTTAAGTACAAAATTGAGCACTTTAACGTACAACAATTAATAGGTGGTAAAATAGATAACAATCCAGATGTCCCTCCTGAAAGTACTGGAAATATATTTGGAGAAGAAAATTATACATTATTTAATTCGGATACAAGTCATATTTTGACTGTAACTAGCAAAAGTAAAGAAGCCAGTCTAGAGTATGCAAGTAATTTTAAAAATTCAAATAATAACGGTAACTTGCCATCTCAATCTTCTATAGATTCATTTGTTAAAAATGAAAATAATAAATCAACCTTTAGCGATTTTGATACAAATGAAAATAATAAATACATACCATTAAAAAAATATAATGGAGTGAGAAACCCAAAATTATCTGCCAATTATAAAGCAATTAATGTCATGAATGATGGAAAAGCAACAAGTGGAAGTATTGGATATCGATATGCCAAAAATAAAGTTAACATTATTGTATATAATCCATTAGAACTTGATACAATAAAAGTTACTTCAAAAGAAATAATTGATCACACGTCATCATCTTCAGAAAAACAAAATGTTATACAAAAAAATGCAGATTTTACAGTAAGTTTTGGAACTAAAGGAAGTTCACAGTATGCTACAATTACGGATACATCAAATTATTTAGATTATTACTATTTAATATTTGATATAGACGTTGTATTAAAATCTGATTATCAAGTGAAAAAACGTATGAATAATGGATTTACAGGATTACAAACTATTTCATCAGGTTCTAAAGTTGAAGCAGGTTCATTAATTAAAATTAATAAAGGAGATAAGGAATTTAACGCAATTGCAAGTAGTAATGAAAAAGGAAAAGATATAGTATCACAAGTACAAAATAACGTTATTTTAATAGGTGTTACTAATAATATGCCTTCAGAAGCTCTTGAAAATTTAATATTCTCTAATGCAGTTAAAAAATATGTAGTAAAAAATGATACTATTGAAGAAAAATATATAAACACTACTATTTCTACAAATAGAGTTGATTTTGTAGATTACTGTGATGCAAATTACGTAAATAGACAATATCATGACAAACAATATACTAGTGGACATAATATGTATTCAGATGCTTATTATTTTGCAATGGCAAAAGCAGAAACAACTAATGTAGGAAGAATTTATGATTTTAAAGTAACAGATTGCTCTGATATAGATTATAAATCAGTATTTAGAAAGTCTTCAGGTGCAAACAATGTAAATGACTTGACAGGAGTACAATATTTCTCTGGTGTAAAATTATTTAATATTTATATTAATGAAATAAATTCTTTAGATGATAGAGGAGAAATTAATATAAGTGGAAGTTCTGCTAAAAAAATATTACCTCTTGGACCATATAAAAATACAAATACATCATATGTTAATGCACCAAAAATGGGGTATAGAATTAGTTTTGATTTAAAAACAAGTGGATTTTTTGATGGACAGAGTAGTTATTCTAGAGAAATACTTATACAACCATCATATTATTATATATCAAAAGATGGAACAAATTTCGATAAAGAAATAAATTTATATTATAAAAACTCAGATGGAAAGTATGAAAAATTCTCAGGAAGCGATTATACAATATATTTTAAACCAAAAGATGGGTATAGATCAGTGGCAAATTCTGTAACAGCCGGAAACACATCTGGTATGTCTGAACAATTAGAACCTCTTGCAGTAGGTTCAACTTCAGGATTTACATTAAATTCAAAAATGATGAGCACAGCTGATAATAACTTTATACAGGCTTGGTATGGAGAGTTTAAATTACCTAATTCAACAATAGCTGTAAAAGGTAGTGATGTTTCAAAACCATATACAAATGGGTATATTGGAGTAGTATTTAATATAACAAGTATAGATAAAGATAGCAATGGTAAGGTTATACGTGAGATTAGTTATAACCATAATAATAATAATGCCGCTGAGGATAAGCGAAATAATACTACTCAATGGGACTATGAAGGCTATCTTGGATTTACAAATTATGGAAATAAAGTAGACACTATAACTTTACAACTTGAAAAAGGTGACTGGAAAATTGATGATTCCAGATATCAGAATATAAAGGGTACAGTTGTATTATATGATACAGATAATAGAGCTTCAAATGATTTTGATTAAAATATCAGGGAAATCCCTGATATTTTTTTGTCTAAAATTGTCAAAAAAGTTATTAAAATTGTAAAATACTAATAAAATAAGCCAAAAGCATTGACAAGATATACATAATATGGTATAATTTGTTTATGAGTATATTTTATTACTCTCCAACAATACGGAGAGTAGTGGATCTCCGTAGTCAGCAATTAAAATATAAATTTACTTTTTAAAGGAGAATCTATATGAAAAATACATTTAAAAAAAATATTGGACGGACATTTTCAATTTTTCTTGCCGTATTTCTTCTGTTAGGCACAATTCCAATTGTTGGTGTTAGTGCTGCTGAAGTAACAAGCAATTTTGAATATACTTTGCTTGATGACGGAACAATTGAAGTTACAAAATATGTAAGTGATAATAACAGTAAAGTTGTTATTCCAGAAGTAATTGATGGAAAAACTGTTACGAGTGTTTCTAAGGTTTGCTTTAATGAATTTAGTGGACCTGCTGATGGTTTTAAAAATATAGAAAGTATTTTTATACCTAAAACAGTTAATAATTTAGGTGAATATGAAGATATATACACTAAAGATAATTGTTGGACATTCAGTAAATTACCTAATCTAAAGGAAATAATAGTTGATAATGAAAATCAAAAATACTCCTCTAGTGAAGGTATATTATTTGATAAGAATAAAGAAACTTTGTTATATTATCCTCGTTCAAAACAGGCAAATGAATATATTGTTCCAAATACAGTTCACTATATAAAAAGTGTTTCATTTTATCAAAATGTTTTTTTGAAAAAATTGAAATTCAGCGGAAAATTATATGAAGTGATTTTGGATGCAGTATATACTCTCGAAGAAGTTGAATATCCGGTTATAACTAATCATCCTAGTGATTATGTAGTAAGATATTGTCCTAGCTTGAAAAAAATTATAGTCGGAAAAGAAGTAAACTTTATGCCTGAAAATGAATTTAGTGAATTATCAAATGTTACTCTTTATGTTTATAACAATTCATATGCACTTGACTGGGCAAAAGAGCATGGCTTTGCATACGAGATTATGGAAGAACCACCAATTGAAAAAGATCTCGTTGATGAAGGTACAGGAATAAAAGTAAAAGGAACAATGGATCCTGATGCAACTCTTAAGGTTGAAAAAGTTGAAAGTACAGTAGAAGATGCTGTAGCAACTTATGATATCACACTTCGTAAAGATGGAGATGTTATTCAGCCTTCTGGTACAATTACAATTTCAATTCCTTCAGAAATTAAAGATTGTAAATTGTTCTGGGTTAAAGATGATGGCACTAAAGTTGAAGTAAATGCAATTTACGAAAATGGTAATTATGTGTTTACAACTGATCACTTAAGTGTTTATGCATTAGTTAAGGAGCCTGAACCTACAACGACAGAACCAGTTGAAACAACAACGGCTGAACCTGTTACAACAGTTCCTGTTCCTACAACGACAGAACCAGTTGAAACAACAACAGCTGAACCTGTTACAACAGTTCCTGTTCCTACAACAACGGAACCAGTTGAAACAACAACAGCTGAACCTGTTACAACAGTTCCTGTTCCTACAACAACGGAACCAGTTGAAACAACAACAGCTGAACCTGTTACAACAGTTCCTGTTCCTACAA
>ERZ827156.3050-NODE-3050-length-15820-cov-4.197780_pt1 | contig 15820 bp, 22 predicted proteins | sample MGYA00519919_ERZ827156 | MGnify/ENA primary metagenome ERZ827156 (study PRJEB31778, sample SAMEA3449269) | human gut metagenome | biome: human gut; feature: human-associated habitat; material: faeces | place: United Kingdom | collected 2010/2012 ... | reverse complement strand
CCTGGCCCTTGCGGAATCTCTTGAGCTGGTATCTTCCGGCGGTGTGGGGAAGATAAGTGGCGTTCTTGGGGGTCACAGCGAGGTGATCCTACACAATGAGACTTGGATAAGGGAAAACGCACCTTCAGAGCGAGATCGGCGACCTCAACATCGGAGAAGGTCCTACACGCAATTAGCTCCACTCTGCGAAAAATGAAACAGCGGGAAGGCAAATACGAATAGAAATAGACTTACCATTTTCCGAAAAGCTTGATTTCAGCGACAGCAGCCATGTTAGTGAATACAAGTGGATGTTTCTGTTTTACGAGAGAGAGAAGGAGAGACGACGAGGGGGTTATTCAACGCCCAGTAAATAGGCCTAGTTTCGCATTTCACCCCCTGGATTCCCATTCTCCTTGACAGTTCTCCACGATTTCGCAACTGTTACTACCCATCATTTCGGCTATTGCGTAATAGGAGCAACGCAATAGAATTTCACAGTCCTTCGGGATTGATACGCACTCCAGATTGATACTCCCATTTCACTACCCCTATGAGTAGAATAGCATACAGATTGTCAGTGCAACAAACAAAAGAGCATCACTTGCTACTCGCCGCTGTTACATACTCCTGGTAGTGGTACTGTGGCTGCATCGCCTTCCACTCCTCCATGGAGATATCTGTTCTCGAGAAAGCCATGCGAGGAGTCGATGTGGGTTTTGAGGCGGGAGCCTGAACGCCATATCCAGTAGGGATAGACGGAACAGGAGCACCCATTGGACCCGCTGGTATCGCAGGACTGGGAGTATTGAGGGGCGGCTGACGAATGCTACTGGTGATACCCCACTACAGCGCAAACGTAGATATGAACGGATTCGAAGACGTTGGAGCGATGTTCTACACCTCAACCCATCGGACCACAACTACCATCGTCGCAAGACTGCCTGCCATCTGGCTCTTCGTCCTTGATTCCTCCAGCTTCGCCGCAAATTCCTGCTTTGGATTGCGAATCACAGTCAATTCACGCTTCGGAATGGGGAGTCCCAATTCCTTCGCCTTCTTCACTTTATATTCTACCCGTGATAGGAAGGGAGTAAAGCAAACCAAAGATCGCTATTTCGGGAATGCCAGACATTCCATGAATATCAGTGGCCACATTATCTCTTCCCGGCAGTGCGTGCGGGACCCTAGGACTGACACCCTCCCAGCACGCCTCACTTTTGTAAATCGAGGTGGTGGTTTGTTTTGCTATGTGCCATCAGGGCACGGAATGTTCCGAGCTTCTTACCGCATTCCTCGCACTTGAAGTGACGCGCAACCTGATGGGAGACCAGCGTATTCTCATCATCAAATTCACGATCACAATAGTAACACCAAATGTACTCCTTATCAGTTTGCTTCTTCTTACGACCCATTGATACAAAAACTGTTCTTCTTCTAAACGAAACTCCCGCCCCTTCCAAACCCTTCCGAAACAGGCGAGGCTATGGCGTACAGAAAGGATTCGACATGCGGGAGACTGAAGGGAATGGCGTTGTTCTCTGTCACCTGTATCTGCCCATTTCATTCTTCTTATCACACAATACAGTGCAGAGTAAAGGTGTTCTTTCTTCACACGGATGCAATCGAGCCGATGAAAACCAAACCATTTCCCTTTCTCTCCTCTGTATTTTTCTCAGCAAGACACATAGAACTGAATAGGATGGGCAGGCACCGACCCACTCTTTTCTATGGAGAAGGCCCACTGTTTGGCAATCATGGAGTCGCTGGAAGACGCATCATGGAGAATTGAAATGCCAACACTTCTGGATTGTTTGCGGGGGGATATCTACTCCCTGTTGTCAAAAATGGACCTCCCCGAGGATCAGAAGGTTCAAATAGGCAAACTGATCGAGCAGATTCGTGTGGAAGAAAACAAGTTTGAGAAGGACATCCAGGAGCAAGTCCGCTCGAAAACGTCGACGACTCTCAAGGAGATGAATTCATTAAGAGAAACATGCAGCAAACTTGAAAAAGAGCTCGCCGATACCAAGACAACGAGTCCAACGAGAGCGGTTGGTGATGAACTGATTCAGAGGGGTTCGAAACGGTCTGTACTTTCTAACGATTAGAAGGGAGTGCAATTGCTGAGGTGGGGCACTCCGTTGGTCCATCGGAGATAACTGTCTCTTCGTTGAAGCAAATCAAGGATGATCTCTCTAATCTGTGCATGGAAATGAGACTGTCGTTGGAGATGGAAAGGGAGAACAATAAGGATTTGCTCTCCCAAGTGAATGCCTCCTTCCAGTCCCTGGTTTCTAAGTACTCGACACTGAGCGAGGCCTATAAAGTGGAGTGTGCGCGTCGACGGAAAGTTGTTATCGCTGGGCCATGTGACGGCTAGATTTACAACGATCTTCAGGATCTCCGTGGCGCGATTCGTGTGTTCTGCCGTGTGCGTCCCTTTCTCCCTGACGAGGCCAAGAAGGACAAAACAGAGGCCATCGAGTCCGCATTTCAAATGGCGCTCACCGCTAGAGTAATCGACGACACATCCCTCCAAATCCACATCCTGCAGAATACCGTGGACTCTGGAAAGGGTCAGCGCCGCAGTGACAAGATCTACGAATTCGATCACGTGTTTTCTCCCTCCTCCAGCCAGCTTCAAGTATTCGACGAGGTGAAGGGCCTGGTGACGAGCGTGCTGGACGGCTACTCGGCGTGCATCTTCGCCTACGGGCAGACGGGCTCCGGCAAAACCTATACCATGGAGGGCGGTGCAGGGGAAACAGAAGGCGTGATCCCGCGCACGCTGCGGCAGCTGACGGACGAGATGGCGGCACGCCCGCAGACGGCCTTCACCACCCACATCCGGATGATCGAGATCTACAACGAGAAGATCTTCGACCTGCTGGGCAACAACTTGCCCGTGGAGGCGCGTCTGGACGCGGAGGGCCGCGTGCTCCTGCCCCAGGCTCGCAGCCAGCCGGTGCAGGACTTCGAGGAGATGATGGCGCTGCTGGCGACGGGCAACGCGAGCCGACGTGTGGCGGCGACGTCGAGCAACGAGCACAGCTCGCGCTCGCACATGCTGTTCGTGATCACGGTGCAGGGCGAGACGCGCGACTCGAACCAGACGAGCGAGGGCCGTCTGGTGCTGGTGGACTTGGCGGGCAGCGAGCGCGTGTCGAAGACGGAGTCGACGGGCCAGCGGCTGGTGGAGGGGCAGCACATCAACAAGTCGCTGAGCAGCCTGGGCGACGTGATCCACGCGCTGAACAACAAGCACAGGCACGTGCCCTTCCGCAACAGCACGCTCACCTTCGTGCTACAGGATGTGCTGGCGGAGGGCAACAAGGTGCTGATGGTGGCGCAGCTGTCGCCGGCGCTGGACAGCGTGCAGGAGTCGCTGCAGACGCTGGAGTTCGCGAACCGCGTGAACAAGGTGCAGCTGGGCAAGGGCGCCGAGAACAAGACGCACGCGATGATCGCGAAGATGGGCGACGCTGTGAGAGTCTGATAGTGGCGTGAGGAGTAGAATGGGAAGCTGAAGGCGGAGCTGGAGGCGGCGAAGAGCGAGTTGGCGGTGCTAAAGGAGAAGTCGACGCTCTCCGCCTCCAGTGCACAGCAGGCGGAGAAGCGCAACCAGACCTACCAGACGCTGCTCAGCGAGAAGAACGCACAGGTGGCGGCGAAAGAGAACCGTTAGGCATAGCTGGACGACCTGAAGGAGAAGCTGGAGCTGGCGGACGCGGAGGTGGCGGCCAAGGCGCGGCTCCTGCAGGAGCGAGTGAGTGAAGTGAGCGAGCTGAAGGTGGATTGTGTCGAGCCTCTGTTCTCTAGGCTACCGTGGCCCGGCTCCAGGCCGAGGCGTCGGCGCCGCGCGAGAGCGATCCGCCGCGCGACAGCTTCGGCTCCTTCGTCGACACGCACAACCCCCGCGCCACACGTCGCTTCAGCACCATCGGCCTCCACCCCGTCGCCAGGTCCTCCATTCCTCCCTCCAGGTCCTCCATTCCTCCCTCCAGACCCTCCATTCCTCCCTCCAGACCCTCCATTCCTCCCTCCAGACCCTCGGTGAAACCTCTGGCCTCCACGGGCAACAGACCGTCCATAGCTCCCGTGTCCAGACCGTCCATAGCTCCCGTGTCCAGACCGTCTGTGGCGCCTCTGTCCTCTGCAGTCGGCAGGCCGTCCGTGGCGAGCAAGCCGGAGCCCGTGAAGCGGCCCTACACGGCCATCTCGACCGGACACCAGCCCTCGCGCCGCATCAGCCTGCTGGAGCGCTCCTACATGGCCACCGTCTCCCGCGCCGCCACCCATCCCACGAGCAGTAGCACCACCACCCACGCCGCGAACACCACTGGCACCACCACTGACACCATGCGCACAACCACCAGCACAGTGAGTGGAGGGATGGTGGTGGGAAGCGCGCGGCTGAACCCGCGGCCGCGGAGGGCCTCGCTGCTGGGCAGGCCGGGCTCCGCGGAGAAGGAGAAGCCGGAGCAGGAGGAGGTGAAGGTGACGGTGTCTCCCTCCAAGAAACGACGCTACACGGTGGCGGTGAGTCGACCCGTGGCGGAGCCCGAGGTGCACCCGTCGTACACGTACACGCCGTCGTCGGACCGGCGCGTGACGCTGGACTCCCTTCTGATGAAGAGCGGGAGAATTCAGAGCGATTCGGACAGTTCGGTGAATAGCTCGCTGAATAAGTGTGGGCGGTGGAGAGAAGAGTGAGGCATAGCGACCTTCCTAACCTCGACCTCCTATCGCAAACCCGAGAATCCCACCTCCTTTTTGTCAACCTCCGGTTAAGCTAGTTGTGTTGGGTGTTTAGTTCAAACAGCGCAGTTGTGATACTTGTTCCACATTTCCTGTCCCTTTTCTTCCAGAATGGGGGAACAGAAGGCCTCCGCGTCCTTCATGCCCTTCCAGTACACCGGAATGCTCTTCTCAAAGGGCATATTCTTAATCGCATAGAACTTGGCGAAACAGCTGTTCAGCATTGTCTTTACCTCATCCTCGTTATTCACGTCAATGTTCATCTGCTTCCAGCAAATGGGCAGTCCCACCGTCGTAAAGAACTCAGCCAATTCCTTGCACTCGCTGAAACGCTTCTCCATCACCAATTCCGTCATCACGCCCAGAGCGACCATTTCTCCGTGCAGGTACTTCTTCTCCATGTTCGGCAACGCAGTGATACCCACTCCCAGAGCATGGGCTCCGGACACACCTCCATTCTCAAATCCCAGTCCGCTCATCACTACAAGTGACAGAGAGTGGAAAGAACCACAGGTGTTGGCCTCCACAACCGCCTCCAGATGCTCGTCAGGCTGATGACGATTCACAGCGTATCGTGAAGGAATCACAGCATGCGGCGTGAAATGGATATCTCAATTGCCTGCGGTCCTTCTCTTAGGATCGTTTTGGTGCACACCTCGCCAATCGCCAAGGCGGTCAATCTACGTTCAACGCAATGTCCAATGCGTACGACGGACGCACACGAACGGACGATTCACCCTACACAATGATTCCAAGGAAGAGAATGCACCAGAGGATTCTCCGATGAACAGCGCGCTTCAACAAAGGTAGCTAGCGCATCTCCCATGCCCGCGACGAGATAGCGAGCCTGTGTATGACCCCAAAGTCAGTCACTCACGGGAGCGTTGGCAATGATCTCCGTGTCAACGACTACCATATCCGGACTACACGTAATGCACTATGGACTGTCGCACTTCTTGTAGTTAAAGTACGCTCCCTGGCGCTCGTCGGAGTGCTCATCATAGATAACCGAAAGGGAGGAAGTGGGGGCGTCGTTAGATGCAAGGGTTCTACGTGTCATTCAAGGGAATGTGTAGAACGGCATGATAATGGAGGGAAGATCCAGCGTCTACGAATGACAATGAGAAGTGAAAGGATTACTGTAGCTACTCCCTTTCCCAGATCCACTGCCTTGCCTCCGCCGATAGCCACGATGAAGTCGCAATGATCCATCTCCTTGGCGATCTTGCACACACGATCGATCTCGTTCCAGCTACGTATTGTATTGAACTGCATAAAGGATACCTGCACTGGTGGCCAATGGGAACAAACGAATACTTGATGTTGTGCTCCTTCAACGACGCCTCAACTATACACTCACCACATCATACGGATCCGTACTCTTTGCTCCAAAGCGTCGAATGCCTCCCTCAGAACAGAGAAGGAGACAACTGCGATCCTTCTTCAGAGGAGAGATCGAGCAAATGTAATCACCCAGATACTTTACTACGCCTAGCAGTCATAGATATACGTAGGAATAACCGGGTCCTTGGATGTACTTCGAGGGAGCAATGAACACGCGAGGATTCGAATCTGCGTGCTTGTAGTACTGTACCATGTGGTACGATTTCATAGGGAATTCCATGTTGTCTAGATTCAAAAGATAAATGTGTTTGACGATGGGGGGCTGTTTTCCGTCGACTCAAATCGAGGGGGTCCCAATGATGCAATGGTTACTCACATGAGTACGCACATTTGATTAGCAAAGAGCATCCAAATCCCCCCGTGTTAATCTGGCTTCTTTTCACCTAATCACACAATCCTCTTCGAAAACCGTCAAAAAGCAGTTGGTTCTGTAAGCAAAGAGATAATGAAGCGAAGTGCACCAGAAGGCACGCCTTCCTCAGGATCTCTGAGTGACAAGAGGAATGCGGGGGTCACGTTTTACATGGAAGAAGAAAAAGAGTACACGGTGAACGAAAGAAGTAGTGGAGGAGAAATGGAGTCAATCGTAGTGGTGTACTACAAGCCCAATCCGTTGAATAACAGGATTGTAGGCAATTCTCCCTCTTTAAAAATGATCAAGAAATTCGGCATGCTTCCCGATTTCGAGATTAACGACGATATATGCGTGTTTGTGAGGGATATCGGTGACTACACAAAACGTCCAGAGTCATAGTAGTATATGCTTCGTCATTCCTAGAGAGGTGTTTTCCATGCACAGGAAACTCAGCGCCCCGAATCAGCCAACCTCGCACTCGTATGTCCTGAGCGTGTTTCTTCTTATTCTCGGGAGAGACGCCATGAACACGATAGCAGTGGAGGAAGTGTCTGCGAAATGCGTGTTCGAGGGCCTTTCTTTCTTGATATGTTGGAGCGTAGAGGAAGCGGCGTCCTATCTCAACACAATCAAGGTGTGTTTATATTGCCCTCGTGAGAAATAGGCGTACGAAACCCGGGGAAGTGACATCATTCAGAAGCACACGCACAAGGATTTGGAGTCGCAAGCGGTTCGTGTCCTCACGAGTATCAACGGGGTCAATGTGGTTGCATGGGGTGAGAGTGAGGGGTAGGTGAACAATGCCACCGATCTAATGAAGAAGTATAGAACGATGAGCGATATCATGACGGCCAGTTTGGATGACCTGTCCGAACTCCCCGGAATGGGAGACAAGCGTGTGCTAAATGTGTACCGCGCATTTCAGCAACAAAAACGGGAAGAGTGAATTATCGGTCAAATGTACAATTCGTAATCAGCTGTATCACCTCTGCTTTTGTTAAAGACGAAATGCCCACCGGATTCTACGCATCACGGACACTTCTCCACAACCACCAAATACTGCTGGTAATAGCTCTCCTCCCTCGTCGAATCCTTGTCGTCAATGCGCTGCATCAGCGAGTGGACCTGCATGTCGCTCAGTTCCAACACGGCAATCACAGATTCCGTGCACTACGTTTCAATTCTGCGAAGGGTTGCTACTGGGAACGGCTGCAACGAATCCACTTCCAAAACACTCCGCATCTCCACAATTCTCTTCAGCACGCGAATCAACGCTTCCTGTCCTCCCTACACATCAGCCTCACGCATAAGAAAATGACTCTGTTATAGTGGATGAACAGCGTGCGTTCCTTCACCTCCTTGTCCAGCAATCGCAGACATCGGAACACAATTCCCCTCTGGATTCTCTCTTCTGGAATACTATTCCGCATCAGCGTAACCTCCTGTTCCAGCCGCTCTTGCGCGCGCTCAATCGCCCGCACGGCATGATCAGCAAGCGATGTCGTGTAATCACTGCACGTGTAATACTCCGTCAGCAGCACCTCCTCCACCACGCCCGTCTTCAGCGCCTCCGCCAGGCCGTCCACCGCCCTCTGCACCACGCTCTGCTTCAGCCCTGCCAGACTGTCCTCCTCCGCCTGGAACGCTGCGGCGAGCGCGTCGTCCGTCTCCAGGAGGGCGGAGAGCGTAGGGTGTTGCTGGGCGGCGGCGAAGAGGCGAAGGAGCGAGGCGAAGGCGGCGAACCACGCGGCGAGCCAGGTGGCGAACGCGGGCCAGTCGGTGGTGGTGGCGGGAAGAAGAGAAGTCAGACTAGACGTGAGGCGAAGCAGAGACGACGACGCGCGCAGCGACGGGAGTAGGACGATCTGAACATACATCGCCTGTGCCTCGGTGCCGCAAATATGCTCGATTTTGTCCATCATGACGTGCAACACCATTTCTCGCTTCTACTCCTCATTCCCACCCCCACACACCACCTTGGCTTCCGCCTTCTCCAGTCCCAGCTCGCGCCAACACTCCCCATACAGCTCCGCGTCCGCCTGCACCCAGTACCCGAATACCGCCTCCTGTTGAAAGGCGGAGAGGAGCCGAGCGGACGCGTCGCGAATGCCCCAGAGAGCGGCGGTGTGGTCGTCGAAGCGCATGGCGTGAGAGAGAAGTGATTGGAAGAGGGAGCGAGAGGCGTCCTGGAGGGAAGAGAAGGCGTCGTCGTCGAGTTGGAGTTGGTTGTGGATGATGCTGTCAAGATCGGGGTCAAGGCGAAGACGAAGAATGACAACCAGTTGGGCGAAGAATTCAGTCTGGGTGTGAGGAGGAAGAAGAGAGGAAACAAGAATGGAAGAGAGGTCCGTTTGGGGGAAGAGAGATTGGAGGAGGCGGGTGAAGAAGGGGAGATAGAACTGGGAGAAGTTTTGGATGTAGAGAATGTAGTAGTGAGTGTTGGAGATGGTGTTGGTGGACGCGTTGTAAAGGAAGTGGAAGAGGAAGCGCGTGCGCACGGGCTGCAGGAGCATCTGAGGATGAAGAGAAGCGAGAAGGAGAACGGAAATCAGGGCGTGAAGCGGCGAGGTGTTGGCGACGTGTGCGGAAGAGAAGAGAAGGAGGAGCGAGAGATACTGGGAAAGAAGGGCATGCAGCCGGGTGAAGGCATCCTCTTGGAAGGAGAAGTGGGCGGTTGGCGGGAGATCTTGCGCGGTGAAGGGAAATGTGGGATAGTCCATGCTAGGATGAAGAGAGGGAGAGAGGAGTACGCGGCGAGGTGAGAGAGAATGGAGTGACTGAGGTGAGAAAGAAGGAGCGAAGAAAGACAGGTGATGCGGCGGAGAATGCAGCACTAACTGAAAATGGATGGGAGAGCGGTACCTGGATTTCGGTCTTCGGGTCGAGGTACTTTCGAATCATAGAGGACTCAAAGTCCTTATTCACCTTGATGATGGAATCGGCGATGGATGACGCCTTCGTCCTATCGTCCTCCTTCATAGAGTCGATTTCGGATTTCAGTTTTTCCGTTTCACTCAAGAAGTGAGCAACCTCCTCCGCCACACAGCGCTTCACGAGGCAAGTCTACACTGAACAGATCCCAAAACCAATCACATTGTAGCAACGAATCCGTTCGACCAACTTCATATAATCGGCTTCCAGCCCGTCAATCTCCTTGACTGTAGAAGAATAGAGATCTCTTCGTATGAAGGGCTGCCACGCACAGAATCAGAGTAAGGATATTCAATGCCAGGAAGTAGATCATCCGTAATGGAGCTGAGTTGACTCTGCTTCGAATGAAAGGCTTCCACTTGCTTTTTCATGTCCCCTTCAATCTCATCCTTCTTTATTGTGTAGTTAGTGACAGTAGACTGAATCGAAGTAAATAAACGGCCCAGTACAGCCATTTCGTCTGCATCCTCGCCTCCCTCGGCTTGGCACATGTGCTGGACAGCTTCGTCAATTCTTCTACGCATGAATAGACCCACCTATCACAACTGCATCACTGTGCTCCTTTCCCTTTCCATCTCCCTGCTGCTCACAAGCGACTCGAGCATATCCATGTTCGGAACAGAATGGAAACAAAAGGAGAAATGAATGAAGTGTTCGGGTTTTGCAGCTCCTAATCCACTTCATTCTCATTGATTTGAATCCCAAATGTTCACATACGAGGTTCGTATCCAAGAAAAAGATGACTGTGTAGGTCACGGAATTTGGAAAGCTGCCTACGGGCGAGATTGTTCACAAGATCACTTTTGGGTATTTCCTTCTTGTCATGGTATGATCGTAATAGAAATGGAGAGATCGTCGTTTCTGTCATTGATTTTGGTGCTGCCATTCAGTCTGTTCGTATGAAGGACAAGCAGTCCCACATGGAGGTTGGTCGTGTCGAAACGCATATGATGAGAAGGAAATTGCACTAAACTACAATACCATCGACGATCTCCTTGCCAACGCGGGCGTGTTCAATGGTGCCACTGTGGGAAGGTTTTCCGCGATGAATCTTACGTGACAGGTAGATATGCGAACCGTATCGCCCATGGCAAGTTCACTCTGGACGGAGTGAACTACGAGATGTGCGTCAACAACGGTCCGAACAGTCTGCACGGAGGAAAGGTGAGCTGGGGCCATGTTTGCTTTCTTTCCGGTCGTGATGGCTAGAAGATGTGGCAGTTCGTAAAGCTGGAGACGGCCGACGCCATTGGCGTGAAGATGACAATCGTTTCTCCCGACGGCGATGAGAACTACCCTGGTGAGGTGACTGTACGCACATCGTGATTCTCTCATCGCAAGATGTCGGTGTCCTTCCTCCTGAGCACCAAGAACGAACTGACCCTGCAGTACAGCGGCCGTACCACCAAGCGCACGGTGATCAACATGACCAACCACTCCTACTGGAACATGAGCGGCGACTTCAAGCGGAAGATCTACCCGCAGATCCTCAAGGTCAATGCCGCCACCTACCTGCCCGTCGTCGATATGGTGGTTGTCCCTCTCCGCCATTACGGCTAGATTCCCACGGGAGAGAGACGCCCCGTGGCCGACTCACCGTTCGACTTCCGCGAGGGTCGTCCTTGCGAGCAGGCGCTGGCCATTGATGGCGGCGGCAAGCCGGGTCTGGACCACTGCTTCTGTCTGGACGGGTACAAGGAGGGCGCTTTGGAGCTGAAGGAGGCGGCGTCGCTGTACGACAAGGAGTCGGGCCGCCTGCTGAGGGTGTTCACGACGGAGCCGGGAATGCAGGTGTACATGGGCAACTGGATCGATGGTGTGTTCCCGCACCTGCAGCACAACGCCGTGGCGCTGGAGTGCCAGCACTTCCCCGACTCGCCGAACCACCCCGACTTCCCGTCGACGGTTCTGGACCCCTCGGAGACGTACAAACAGACGACGGTCTTCGCCTTCTCCCTCCTTTGGCGTGTTTGTTCGACCCGCGTGTGTGCAAGCAACACAGCAAAAGACAGGAACCTTAGTTGGCATACATCTCACTAATCTTGTCCTGGTACTTGGTCTTCATGTTCTTTCTCAGCAGCTTGAAGGTGGGCGTCAGCAGGCCGTTCTCCACCGACCAGCCCTCCGACTCCACCGAGAACTTCTGGATGCGCTCGAAGCCCTTCAGCTGCGACTCCTTCATCACGCGAGCAAACTCCGCCGCCAGCGTGTCGTGCAGCTCCTTGCTGGCGCACACCGCCTCGAAGGACAGGTCCTTCAGCGCGGGCACCGTCTTGGCCCAGCGCATCACGTATCCCTTCTCCGGCACCACGATGGCCACCAGGTAGCTCTGCAGCGAGTCGCCGTGCACGAAGATCTGGCTCACGAACGGCGACGCGCCGTACAGGATCTCCAGCTTCTCCGCCGCCACGTACTCGCCCTGCGCCAGCTTGAAGAAGTTCTTCTTGCGGTCCACGATCTTCACCGCGTAGTTCGGCAGGATGATCGCGATGTCGCCCGTCCTGAAGAAGCCCTCCTCGTCGAACGCCGCCTTCGTCAGCTCGGGGCTGTGGTAGTACCCGCTGATGATGTTGTAGCCCTTGATGCACAGCTCGCCGCGGCCCAGGCACGGCTGCCCGTTGTGCTCGCGGTCCGTCGCCAGGTAGCCCATCTCCGGCACGTCCACCAGCTTGAAGGTGCTCGCCGCGATCGGGCCGCCCACGCTGCCCACCGAAGTGTCCATCGACAGCTCGATGGAGGTCGGGCCGGCGGTCTCCGTGGCGCCGTAGCCCTCCACAACGGCGCCGTTCAGCACGCAGCGCAGGAACTGCTTCACCTCGTCGCTGAGCGGCGCGGAGCCGCTGATGGTGACGCGCACGCAGTCGAGACCGGCGGACTTGCGCACGCGGTCGAAGAGCACGGGGTCGAAGAAGCGGCTGTACTTGTCCTCGCCGTGCTGCAGCCAGTACATCTTGTTGCGCAGGCCCCAGTTGAACAGCGCCTCCACCACGCGGCCCTGCTTCTTGATGCTCGCCTTGATCGCGTCGTACATACGGTTCAGCAGGCGCGGCACGCTGCAGAACACCGTCGGCCGCAGCGCCTTCAGGTCGTCCACGATCTTGCGTGTGTCGCCCTGCGAGTAGCCCACGCGGGCGCCCGCCACGATGAAGGCTAGCTGCACGCAGCGCTCCAGCACATGCGCCAGCGGCAGGTAGGACAGGTAGCGGTCCCAGGCCTCGGGCCGCAGCTCCTGCTGGATGGTGCCCATCAGCGCCGCGATGAAGTTGCGGTTGGTGATCATCGCGCCCTTGGGCAGGCCCGTGGTGCCGGAGGTGTAGCAGATGGTGCACACGTCCTCCGCGCAGGGCGGGTTGAAGACCGCGGGGTGCGCCTTGCCCGCCTCCAGGATCTCGTCAAAAGAGTAGATCTTGAGGTTGCACTGCTTCACCACTTCGCGCGTCTTCTCCGAGATCTCGCCGATCTGGATGATCACCTCCAGCTTCGACGTCTTCGGGTAGAGGGCGAGCAGCTACGACTCAGGAGCGCTGGGCAACCCAACCTTCAGAACCTCGTTCGGTCCGCACACGCAGGTCTTCATCTCCGTCTGCTGGAGAATGAACTCCACGGCATCCGCTCCGAGCGTGTCGTAAACGGGAACCACGCAAATGTTGAAGGCGTTGCAGGCCTGCTCCGCCAGTCCCCACTGCAGACAGTTCTTGGAGTAGATACCAAGAAGAGGGAACTAGAGGTGAAGTGCGGGCAGAAGGCAAACCTCAGCCACCTTCGGGGTCAGGTTCAGGTGCACCAGACCAGAACCAAACTGCTTGGCAGCTTCAAACACTTCATTGTACGTCATCCAAATGTAGTCGCTGGCCACACCATCGACAATCTGTGGATCACTCTTGGGAAAGAAGGGAACACCTTTCTATAGCCGTAGCAAGGACTGTTGGGACTGATTCTTCTTCCTCTCATGAAGGCGTCATGACTAGGGGTGATTCCCTCCATCCCTCACCATACAGAGTCTCAACTTCCGGGTAAAACTTGCAAATAAGCTGATTGTGGGGGGTTCTATCACTGATAATCACGGCAGTCTAGAGATAACGCTCCTTCCCTGTTTCCACTTGTCCTCTCTTGCTGGGGGCATAGTCATATCCATAGATAACGGGAGAACTCATCCTCCAAAACCAACTGCTTGAAACACACGAATAAAAGGAAATATGAGGCTCGTGCCGAAAGGAGAGAGTGACGAAAAACATGGCGATTATCTTGTACGGATTCGATTGGATTCTACTCTTGATGGGCCAGGATAATAGATTCCATTTTCGTATCACCAGTATTGTGCAACCCTTTCTATGAACATGAATCCTGAATTTATGGAGATTTGGCAAAACCACGTGCCCCGTCTGGTTCTCCCACTAAACGACTGCAACACATCAGTAACACACAACAAACACAAAACATAATCAACAAGCAACCGCAAATTACTTCCTTCCAAACCAACGCCTCTTCTTCTTCTCGGGAGCAGGCGCCTCTTCCGCGGCAGGAATAGCCTCACTCGCTTCAGGAACCACAGGAACCACAGGAGCCACAGGAGCCACAGGAGCCGCCGCGGCAGCAGGTGCAGCAGCAGGTGCAGAAATCGGCTCAATGTCCGTGTTCTCATCATCGCTGTAGGAGTAGTCGCTGTAGGAGTAGTCGCTGTACGAATACGAGTAGTCGCTGTATGAGTAGGAATAGTCACTAATCGCCTCCTTCTCCTCCTCCTTCGGCTTCTCCTCCTTCACCTCCTCCTTCACCTCTTCCTTCGGCTTCTCCTCCTCCTCGTTGCCGAAGAAGTCGTCCAGATCGCTGTCGTCCAGCTCCTCCTTCTCGTCCTCCGTCGCAGGCTCCGCCGGCTTCGGCAGGCTCTTCTTCGTCCGCTCGAACAAGCTCACCTCCTTGCCTCCTCCGAAGTAGTTGTCGAAGTCGTCGCCCGACGACGCGCCGCCGAAGAAGTCGTCCTACGCCTCACGCCCACGCCTCACGCCCACCTCGTCACCCTCGCTCATGATCGCCGCCGGCCGCGTCAGACCGCCGCTCACGCGCCCGTTCAGCACGTTGTTCGTGCGCGCCTGCAGCACCGCGATGCGCTCCAGCTTCTTCTTCACCTCCTTCTGCTTCGCCTCCAGCTCCTCCTTCGCCTTCTCGATCTGCTCGTGCAGCGCGCTCACCGCCGCGCGCTTCTCCGCCACCTCCTCGTTCTTCTTCGTCACCTGCTCCTGGCGGCTGCGCCACTCCGTCATCGTTCGCCGCCACTCGTTCTTCAGGTAGTTGCGGTTGCCCAGCTCTGCGGCCATCGTCACCGACGTCGGCTCCACCTCCGGCTGCGCGGGCTGCTCAGGAGCGGGCTGAGCCGTGTCAGGAAGGGGCTGCGCAGGCTGGCCGCCCAGACCACCCAGCAGGTCGTCCAGGTCCGCGGCCTCCTTCTTCTCTTCCACAGGGGCCACAGGAGCCACAGGAGCCACAGGTGCAGCAGGCTGTGCCATGAAGCCCATCAGGTCCTCCGCGGGCTGCTCGGGCTGCTGCTCGGCAGGCTGCTCCAGCGACTGCATCAGGTCCTCCGCAGGCTGCTCGGCGGGCTGCGCCATGAAGCCCATCAGATCATCGGCAGGCTGGGCAGGCTGCTCGGGCTGCTCGGGCTGCTCGACGACGAAGTCATCCATGACGTCCTGCGTCGGCTGGGCAGGCGCGGGCTCCGCGACAGGCATCAGGTCCTCCATGGGCTGCTCCACAGGCTCCACAGGCTCCACAGGCTCCATAGGAGTCTCCATGCCAGGTCTGGGCATCATTCCCGGTCTAGGAGGCATCATGCCAGGTCTGGGTCTGGGAGGCATCATACCCGGTCTGGGTCTGGGCATGCCCGGTCTGGGAGGCATCATCATGCCAGGTCTAGGTCTAGGCATGCCGGGTCTGGGCATCATTCCCGGTCTGGGTCTGGGCATACCCGGTCTAGGTCTGGGCATCATGCCAGGTCTAGGTCTGGGAGGCATCATGCCAGGTCTGGGCATACCCGGTCTGGGTCTAGGCGGCATCATGCCAGGTCTGGGAGGCATTGACTGAGGTGCCACTGCATCAACCATGGGGCTTGCATCCATCACAGGCTCTTCCTCTTCATCCTCCTCTTCTTCCTCCTCTTCAGCAGGAGCAGGGACAGCAGGGGCACCAAAACCAAAGTCAAAGGCGTCATCCTTCTTCTCTTCCTCTTCCTCTTCCTCGTCCTCAGCAGCAGGAGGAGCAACCAAACTCGCCTTGGAAGGAGGAATCAGACTCTTCGGCAACTCAGTCGGAAGAGGAACGCCCTTGCGATTCGCGAACAGAATGTGAGTCATGATCACGAACTCAGCGAAGTCCAACTTACCATCCTTGTCCAAA
>ERZ827156.3047-NODE-3047-length-15826-cov-4.640479_pt1 | contig 15826 bp, 12 predicted proteins | sample MGYA00519919_ERZ827156 | MGnify/ENA primary metagenome ERZ827156 (study PRJEB31778, sample SAMEA3449269) | human gut metagenome | biome: human gut; feature: human-associated habitat; material: faeces | place: United Kingdom | collected 2010/2012 ... | reverse complement strand
TGTTAGTTTTGTTTCTTAAAAATTTGTAACTATTCAACCACAGACATTCGCCAAACCGCACAATACTTGTGCTTTACATGATATCAATTTCTCCTGAGAAAACCTCAGTAGCAGGTCCCGTCATAAACACATGATTGGTCTCAGGTATATACTCGATAGTCAGATCTCCGCCTCTTAGATGCACAAGCACCTTGTTGTCAGTCTTTTTGTTGAGTATACATGCCATGACGGTCGCACAGGTTCCTGTACCGCAGGCCCAGGTCTCAGCGCTGCCCCTCTCCCATACTCTCATTTTCGCCTCATTCCTTGAAAGTATCTCTACAAACTCCGTGTTGGTGCGCTTTGGAAACATCTTATGATTCTCAAAAAGCGGACCGTATTTCTCAAGCTCAAAGTTCGCCACATCATCAACAAATACCACTGCATGAGGGTTTCCCATTGAAACACAGGTCATGTGCCACTCTCTATTGCCTGCTGAAATCGGTTCATCTATTACCCTGTAGTCATCACCATAAGCACTTCCGTCTGCTTTCACAACCGGAATGTCCCCAGGCGTCAGAATAGGCTCACCCATATCCACGCGCACCTGTGATACCTTATTTTCCTCAACATATAGTGTAAGATACTTGATGCCTGCTCCTGTCTCAACCGATATTTCAGTCTTGTCAGTAAGTTTGTGGTCATACACGTATTTCGCCACGCAGCGTATGCCGTTTCCGCACATCTCGGCTTCCGAACCGTCTGCATTATATATCCTCATTCTAAAATCAGCCTTGTCTGACGGACCTATTGTGATTAGTCCGTCTGAGCCTATTCCAAAATGCCTGTCACTGACATATATTGACACCCTTGCCGGATCATCTAATTTCTCTTCAAACAGGTTTACATATACATAATCATTTCCACAGCCGTGCATTTTTGTAAATTTCATAGTGATCACCTCGTTATTGGTTTTATATTGTTAACTATATTATACAGCGCACTTTCTTGTTTTTCTATAGCATTTTGTGCGTTTTATGTTGCGTTTTGTGCTGTTATAGATTATGCTTATAGTAACATCTTATTATCAAAGGAGCATATCATGGATTCAAATTATACAAAAGCAGGCTACCTGACGGAGCCTTTTAAAATATTTCATCTAAGAGATGAACACAAGCTAGATATAGATTTCCATTACCATGATTTCCACAAAATTCTGATTCATCTGCACGGCAATGTAGCCTACTGCATTGAGGGCCGCAGCTATGAGCTCAAAGAACATGATATCGTACTTGTCAATGCCGGCGAGGTTCATAAGCCAATATTAAATGACGATTCAATTTATGAAAGAATCATTATATATGTGTCACAGCAGCTTATTGACGATTATGTGAGCAACGGCTATGATCTGGCATGCTGTTTCAAGCAGGCCTATGCTAACCAGTCACATGTACTAAGACTCGCTGCGACCAAGGGCAGTCGTCTGGCTGATACAATCAAGGGACTAGACTCTACACTTAGAGAAACCACTGAATACGCAAATGAGCTGTACCAGAAGCTCCTGTTTTTAGAGTTTCTGATACAGCTCAATCGTATCACCCTGCATGGCGGTATCGAATATATTAACACGTTTTCCTCAAACAAAAAAATTGTAGAGATTTTGGATTTCTTAAATAAGAATTTAACAAACCGTATAAGTATTGATGAACTGGCAGATAAATTTTATATGAGCAGGTATCACCTGATGCACACCTTCAAGGAAGAAACCGGCTGCACCATAGGTTCATATATCACAACAAAGCGTCTGCTGCTCGCCCGCGATATGATTCGCAACGGAAGCAGTGTGTCTGCCGCCTGCGATGCCTGTGGATTCGGAAGCTATTCCTCATTTATCCGTGCATACCGCAAGCAATTCCATTCTACCCCTACAAATACATAAAAGCTTCATGATATATCACAGGAAGCTTTTAATTATTTTTAATGCTGCATTATCTCTCATTAATCACATTTATAAGCTCAGGTATGAGCTGCTTCTTACGCGACACTACTCCCTTAAGCATAATTCCATCCTTGCTCTGTGGCAGATTGTATGCTGAAGCTGCTATTGACGCTGCCTCTGCACCACTGTAGATGAGATATGTAGACTCATTAAGTATATCCGTGAGCATAACAAAGAGCATATCAAGCTGTTTTTCCACCTGCATCTTGTCAAGCAGAGGCACCACTCTCGCCTGTACCTTATCGAGCTCTGTTCTCGAAAGAGCAGAAATCTGCGATACTCCAAATGTATAATCCCCTGAATGAAAGATTTTAAAATCCTGATTTAATATTTCCTCTTCTGTCTTGTTAGCAAAGTTACTGCCTGCCTCGAACATTTTCTGTGCAAACTCTTCTACATCTATCTGCGCAATCTCCGCCAGGATAAGTGCTGTAGATTTGTCAACCTGGGTACATGTAGGCGAACGGAACACTAATGTGTCAGAGAGTATTGCAGCGCACATAAGCCCCGCCATCTGAGGAGTAACCTCCACACCCTTTTCCATATACATCTGATAGATGATGGTTCCGGTACATCCAAGCGGCTGGTTTCTGAAATACACAGGTCCTATTGTCTCAAGAGAACCAATTCGATGATGATCAATTATCTCAAGAATCTCAGCCTCATCAATGTTGGCCACTGCCTGTGAGGTCTCATTATGATCCACAAGTATCACCTGTTTTTTCCTTGCATTCATTAAATTTCTGCGTGAAAACATACCAACATAATTTTGGTTTTCGTCAAGTATTGGGAAATCCCTGTGTCGGATTTTTGAAACAGTATCACGCACATCATCCACATAATCATCCAAATCAAAATGAATAAGATTTTCCCTTGTCATAAATGATTTTATCGGCATACTCTGGTTTATCAGACGCGATGTGGTAAACGTGTCATATGGTGTACTTATCACTACCACATCCTTAGCGTTTGCAGCATTTATGACATCCTTCGATATATCGAAGCCACTTGTCACAATGATACAGCTGCAGTTTGCCTCAATACATATAAGCTGTGACTCCTCACGGTCTGATATGATGACCAGATCATCCTCAGCCACATTGCCCTTTATGGTATCAGGTGTACCTGCTCCAACTATAACCTTTCCTTTCACAAAATAGCCATGCTCATTGCCTGCAACTATCTTGCCATCCAGCGTCTCTATAATATTTCTGTACTGGGTCCTCGCCTTTGCCAGGATAGAATTGTCATACACATCCATATATGACTTTGCTATATCACCTGTCACAATAAGCCCTTCAAGCTTGTCCTTCTTATTGACAACCGGAAGAGTGACTACGTTGAGTATCTTCATCATCTCCCATGCCTTTTTCATGGATAGATTACTGCTGACACCCTCAGTCCTTCTGATATGTATATCCTTTATCTGTGTGCCAACATCCTTTAAAAGGGCAGGCGTATCTGCCTTAAAATAATCCAGCACAAATGCTGTCTCTGCACTGATGCTGCCTGCTCTCATTGGTATGTATTCCATTGTATCATCTGTATGTGATTTAAGGTTTGCATACGCTATTGCTGCACAGATAGAATCTGTGTCAGGATTTTTATGTCCAACAACTCTTACAATCTTTTTTGCCATTTAGTTTTCCTCTCTGTCTGCCTTATAAAATGTCAAAATATGGTGCAACTCCCTAACCGGGAACTGCACCACCCTATTACAATAATATTTATTAAAAAATCGAACCAAAGAACCCCAATATATACAATGCGATTGCAACAAAACCAAATGTATTGATAATAGCCAGCACAGTAGAGATGACTGCAAAAGTCTTTGTTGTTCCTACCTGCTTCTCAAGCTCTGACACTGTATCCACCTTGTCTCCCATTACCTTAAAGAGATCCTGAATATTCCTGAAGCACTTAACATTCTCTGTATGTACCTTGTCAGACAGCTCCGCCTTTAACGAAACAAGCTGATCATTAAGCTCTGTAAGCGACTGAAGCATATGGGCATTCGCCTCATTTACCGCTGATGTAACTGCTGCTGTGCCCTCCTCTGTGATACGCCTTGTCTGCTCTAATGTGTCACCAAAATCAAGACTCTGACCTATATTCTGGCTGATGCCTGATATCTCAGTGCCAAGTGACTGTCCGAGATTTCCAATCTGTCCGGACACCGAACTGCCAAGATTATCCATATCTGAGCTTACCTGACGGCCTAAGCTGTCCATGCCTGCATTCATAGATTGCTCTATCTCAGCCATCTTTTCATGAACACTTTCTATAAGCACATCTATCTGCTTAGCAACCTGTGCAGTGATTCCATCGGCTTTTTCCTGTCTCTCGTCAAGTATCTGCTGCAGCTCCTCTGCCTTAGCTTCCCTCTCCTCAACTATGGTTGAAAGCTCCTCTGCTTTTGATTCTTTCGTATTGAGCATCTCCTGAAGACGTTTTGCCTTTTCACGAAACTCATCAATTTGTGTTAACAAAAAATCATCTTTATCCATTTGTATATTATCCTCTTTTTTCTGCACTCTTTCACTACGGTTAACATCGTCTCTTGCTACACGGGATGCCATTACTGTTCTTGAAGGTACTGCCCGCTCCGCTTGTTCTGTCGATATAAATCTTTTTGCACGTCTATCAAATATGCCTGACATTCGTATTCCTCCGATGGTTCAATTAAATACCATTAACATATATATTGTACCATTACATATTGTATTTGTAAACAAAAAAACCACGAAATATAGTGTAATCACAGGAGAAAAAGCAAAAATCCCACAGGGCAAATGCCCTGTGGGATAAAATATATACCGTGACTAATGAATTAGTCCTCTCCGTATAATTTAACGAGTTTCTCAAGGTGTGTATAACGTGCCTTAGCTGTCTCCTCAGACTTAGCAAAGAGTTTCTCTGCTCTCTCTGGGAATGGCTTGATAAGACGAGTATAACGTGCCTCGTTGTTAAGGAACTCCTGGTAAGATCCGTCGCCGGCCTTTGATGTAAGAGTGAATGGATTCTTTCCTTCAGCCTTGAGTGCAGGGTTGAATGAGAAGAGGTTCCAGTATCCAGCCTTAACAGCCTTCTTCATCTCATCCTGGCAGTGGTTCATACCACCCTTAGCGATACCGTGAAGCTCGCAAGGTGCGTATCCGATGATAAGTGATGGTCCCGGATAAGCCTCAGCCTCTGTAATAGCCTTAACAGCCTGTGCTGGGTTTGCTCCAAGAGCGATCTGTGCAACGTATACATATCCGTAGCTCATAGCGATCTCTGAAAGTGACTTCTTGCTTGTCTCTTTACCGGCTGCTGCGAACTGACATACCTCACCGATGTTAGAAGCCTTAGAAGCCTGTCCACCTGTGTTAGAGTACATCTCTGTATCGAATACCATTACGTTTACGTTCTCACCAGAAGCAAGTACATGGTCTAATCCACCGAAACCGATATCATATGCCCATCCGTCACCACCGAAGATCCATACAGATTTCTTTCCGAGGTAATCCTTCTTAGCAAGTACTTCTTTAGATTTCTCACATCCGGCTGCTGCTGCCTTCTCTAACTCTGCAATAAGAGCTGTTGTTGGCTCAACATTTGCCTTTGTGTCATCCTTTGTCTCAAGGAATTTATCTGCTGCTGCCTTGAACTCAGCTGTAGCCTTGTCTGATGCAGCGATCTCTTTAACAAGCTCGATAGCCTGGTCACGGAGATATCTCTGTCCAACTTCCATACCTAAACCATGCTCAGCATTATCCTCGAAGAGTGAGTTAGACCAAGCTGGTCCCTTCTTAGAGTTGATATTTACTGTGTATGGTGATGTAGCTGCCGGGTTACCCCAGATAGAAGAACATCCTGTTGCGTTAGAGATGTACATCTGCTCACCGAAGAGCTGTGTAATAAGTCTAGCGTAAGATGTCTCAGCACATCCTGCACATGAGCCTGAGAACTCAAGGAGTGGCTGGTTGAACTGTGATCCCTTAGGTGTTGTATCAACCATTCCGGCATCTGTCTTCTTAGAAACGTTAGCTACTAAGTAATCAAATACTGGCTGCTCTGCTGCCTGAGACTCCTGTGGCTGCATTGAGATAGCTGCTGTAGGACAAACTGTGATACACTCACCACATCCCATACAGTCAAGTGGAGATACGCTCATTGTATACTTGTAAGCGCCTGCCTTTGGCTTCATATCAGCAACCTTCATGTTGTCAGGAGCTGCCTTTACTTCGTCATCTGTAAGTAAGAATGGACGAATTGTAGCGTGAGAACATACAAATGCACAGTTGTTACACTGGATACACTTCTCTGGATCCCACTGTGGAACTGTAACGGCTGTTCCTCTCTTCTCGTATGCAGAAGCACCTGTTACATACTGTCCGTCTGCCTTGTCAGCGAATGCTGAAACCGGAAGGCTGTCTCCATCCATCTTAGCGATTGGATCAAGAAGCTCGTTAACAAGCTTAACAACCTCTGGACGTCCTGTGCGCTCTGCCTTAGGAGCATCTGCCTCTGGATTCTTCCAAGACTCTGGAACCTCTACCTTATGTACAGCGTCAACACCGGCATCGATAGCCTTGTAGTTCATCTCTACGACTGCGTCACCCTTCTTTGAGTATGACTTCTTAGCAGCAGCCTTCATGTACTCTACAGCCTTATCGATAGGCATTACGTCAGCAAGCTTGAAGAATGCAGACTGGAGAATTGTGTTAGTTCTCTTACCCATTCCGATCTCGATAGCCTTGTCGATAGCGTTGATTGTGTAAAGCTGAATGTTGTTGTCAGCGATATATTTCTTAGCGTCAGCGTTGAGGTGATGAGCAAGCTCTTCATCTGACCACTGGCAGTTGATCATGAATACTCCGCCTGGTTTTACATCCTGTACCATCTTGAATCCTTTTGTTACATAAGATGGGTTGTGGCATGCTACGAAGTCAGCCTGGTTGATGTAGTATGGGCTTCTGATTGGGTTGTCACCAAATCTCAAGTGAGAAATTGTAACACCACCAGTCTTCTTTGAGTCATACTGGAAGTATGCCTGGATGTATTTGTCTGTGTGGTCACCGATGATCTTTGTAGAGTTCTTGTTAGCACCTACAGTACCATCTCCGCCGAGACCCCAGAACTTGCACTCTTTTGTACCAGGTGCAGATGTGATAGGAGCTGGCTTAACCTCTGGAAGTGAAAGATTTGTAACATCATCCACGATTCCAATTGTAAATCTGTGCTTAGGAGCATCCTTCTCAAGCTCTGTATATACAGCAAATACTGAAGAAGGTGGTGTATCCTTAGATCCTAATCCGTAACGTCCGCCTACTAATACAACATCGTTCATTCCTGCTTCACGAAGTGTTGTAGCAACGTCTAAGTATAATGGCTCACCAAGTGATCCTGGCTCTTTTGTACGGTCTAATACAGCGATCTTCTTTGCAGTCTTTGGAATAACATTAAGAAGAGCCTCTGAAGACCATGGACGGTAAAGACGTACCTTAATAAGTCCGACTTTCTCTCCCTTTGCTGTTAAGTAATCGATTACTTCCTCAGCTACATCATTGATAGAACCCATAGCGATGATTACACGATCAGCGTCAGGTGCTCCGTAGTAGTTGAATAATTTGTAATCTGTACCAAGCTTAGCATTAACCTTGTCCATGTACTTCTCAACAACTGCTGGAAGCTCATCATAGAACTTGTTACATGCCTCTCTATGCTGGAAGAAGATATCTCCGTTCTCGTGTGATCCACGAGCTGCTGGATGCTCTGGGTTAAGAGCGTGTGCTCTGAATTCTGCAACTGCATCCATTGGACACATCTCTTTGAGATCTTCATAATCCCACTTCTCGATCTTCTGAATCTCATGAGAAGTACGGAATCCATCGAAGAAGTTGATGAATGGAACCTTTCCCTCAAGTGCTGCACAGTGTGCAACCGGTGAAAGATCCATAACCTCCTGTGGATTTGTCTCACAAAGCATTGCGAAACCAGTCTGACGACAAGCATATACATCACTGTGATCACCGAAGATATTCAGTGCATGTGAAGATACTGTACGAGCTGATACGTCAAATACGCAAGGAAGATTCTCACCTGCGATTTTGTACATATTAGGGATCATAAGTAAAAGTCCCTGTGAAGCTGTAAATGTTGTAGTAAGTGCACCAGCTGCAAGAGATCCGTGAACTGTACCAGCGGCACCTGCCTCAGACTCCATCTCAACTACCTTTACAGTGCTTCCGAAAATGTTCTTCTGTCCTGCTGCTGACCACTGATCAACTGTATCAGCCATTGGGCTAGAAGGTGTGATAGGATAGATTCCGGCAACCTCTGTGTAGGCATATGCTACATGAGCGGCAGCGGTATTTCCATCCATCGACTGTTTTGCTCTAGACATGATATTTCCTCCTGTAAAATAAATGTTCAATTATAGACATGAATCAGAATGTCTCTACATAATAGTTTAGTTTGTGCGCTGTAAAAAATCAAGTTTTTTTAGCAATACATTGTACAAAAACCCTAAAATATTTATTAACAAGGTAAAATTTATGTACAAAAGGGCACAATGGCTATAAATCGCCTGTAAAACACTTGCAAAATACTGGTTTTACGTTAAAATAGAAACGATATGTTACAGAAACGAACAGGTTATTAAATAGGAAAGGATTGAATAAAGACAAAATGATTAGTGCAAACAATATTACATTAAGAATTGGTAAAAAAGCTTTATTTGAGGATGTCAACATAAAATTCACAGAGGGAAACTGCTACGGACTTATTGGTGCAAACGGTGCCGGCAAGTCTACATTTTTAAAGATTCTCTCAGGACAGCTTGAGCCTACAAACGGTGATATCGCAATCACTCCGGGACAGAGACTGTCATTCTTACAGCAGGATCACTTCAAGTACGATGAGTTTACAGTACTTGATACAGTTATCATGGGTAATAAGCGTCTCTATGATATCATGAAGGAGAAGGAAGCCATCTATATGAAGGAGGATTTCTCAGACGAGGACGGAATCCGTGCCAGCGAGCTTGAGGCTGAGTTTGCCGATATGGACGGCTGGAATGCTGAGTCGGATGCAGCTACTCTCTTAAACGGTCTCGGTGTACCTACTGAGGATCACTACACTCTGATGGCAGATCTGCCGGGTGCAGTAAAGGTCAAGGTGCTTCTCGCTCAGGCACTGTTTGGAAATCCTGACATACTGCTTCTCGATGAGCCTACCAACCACTTAGACCTCGATGCCATCTCATGGCTTGAGGAATTCCTCATCAATTTCGAGAATACGGTCATCGTTGTATCCCATGACAGATACTTCCTCAACAAGGTCTGCACGAACATCGCCGACATGGATTACGGTAAGATCCAGCTCTACGCAGGAAACTATGATTTCTGGTATGAATCAAGCCAGCTTATTGTCCGTCAGATGAAGGAAGCAAACAAAAAGAAAGAGGAAAAAATCAAGGAGCTGCAGGAATTTATCCAGCGTTTCTCTGCCAATGCCTCTAAATCAAAGCAGGCTACATCAAGAAAGCGTGCCCTCGAAAAAATCCAGCTTGATGAAATACGTCCATCAAGCCGTAAATACCCATACATTGATTTCCGTCCTGAGCGTGAAATCGGAAACGATGTGCTCTTTGTCGAGGGTATTTCAAAAACCATCGACGGTGTAAAGGTACTTGACAATATCTCATTCACTGTCAACCACGATGACAAAATTGCATTTGTCGGAGGGAACGAGCTTGCAAAAACAACTATGTTTAAAATCCTTGCCGGAGAGCTTGAACCTGACGAGGGCTCATATAAATGGGGTGTCACAACCAGCCAGTCATACTTTCCAAAGGACAATACCACAATCTTTGATACTGATGAGCTAATCGTCGACTGGCTCACACAGTACTCAGAAATCAAGGACGCCACATATGTGCGAGGTTTCCTTGGCCGTATGCTCTTTGCCGGTGAGGATGGAGTAAAGAAAATGCGTGTACTCTCCGGAGGAGAAAAGGTTCGTGTACTGCTCTCCCGCATGATGATCATGGGAAGCAATGTACTCATGTTCGATGAGCCTACAGACCACCTCGACATGGAGTCAATCACAGCATTAAACAACGGAATGATAAAATTCCCTGGAGTAATCCTCTTTGCCTGCCGTGACCACCAGGTAGTCCAGACAACCGCCAACCGAATCATAGAATTCCTGCCAAACGGTTCAATGATCGACAAGATCACAACCTACGACGAATATCTTGATAGCGATGAGATGGCACGTAAGCGTCAGGTCTACTCAATGAGCGAGGACGATGAAAACGACAACTAAACGCTAATTATAATTAAAAGAAGCATCCCAAGCCGGGATGCTTCTTTTTCTGTTAAGTCACAAAGTAATATAGGAATTTCCATCCTGTCTGCAACTATAAAAACATATTATAATTATATCCACTGTTATAGGCCTGTGTATACCTTCCATTGGCGCCATACGTGTTAGTCTTTTCTGCCTCATTCTTTGCGGCATACTCAAGCATTGAAGCCTTGCTTGCCACTGCGTAAGCATAAGAGCCATTCCCCTTAAAAAGTGCATCAACCTTAGTCGAATCAGCCTTTTTAAATGTATCCTCGTCAACAGACAGCTTGCCGGACTTGGAATCCACTGTGATTCCCACCTTCGCAAGCGACTTTGAATTGATATCTGTAAGTGACTTCATAGACTCAAGATTTCTCGAAATCTGCTTTGTCTCGGAATCATCCGCAGCATTAATGAGGCTGTTGTAATCAGACACAAAAGCTGACACCTTCTTGTACGTAGCATCTGTATCGTCCTTGCGGCTGTTTTTGTAAAGAGCCTGCGCCGACTTTACCATGTCCTCTGACTCCGACTCAATGGACGCAAGTGTCTTCGCTGAATCCTTAGATGTAGAAACAGATGATGAGACAAGAGACTGGGCCTTTGAATTAAGGTTATTTCCATAATATGACTTGAGAAGCTTAAAATAGCTGCCACTTCTAATGCCACTATATGTAGTCATATCCATATTGGCAATAAAAGACGACGCTGCATTGCTGCTTCTACTGCTGCTAAAGCCTGAAAACAATGTGGATATGGATGATGAATCCCACATTCCTATTCCTCTCATAGTATCACTCCTTTGATAATCATGTAATCCGTTACCTTCTATATATTTTTAATATAGACGCTTTTCCAATTTATGTCAAGATAATATCTGCCGGTATTACCAAGCCCGGTATTACTAACATATGAGCCGGTATTGTCATCCTTTATATATCCTCTATCTGCCAGTCAACAGGCTCCACTCCATGCTCCTTAAGAAACTCATTGGCTTTACTAAAATGCTTACAGCCAAAAAAGCCTCTGTAAGCCGACAGCGGGCTTGGATGCGGTGCTGTCAATATCAGATGCTTTGGATTTGTAAGCATAGGAATCTTCGACTGCGCCGGACGTCCCCAGAGCATATATACTATAGGTCTGTCCTGCTCATTTACAGCCTCTATGATTGCATCCGTGAACTTCTCCCAGCCGTGTCCCTGATGCGAGTTTGCCTGATGAGCCCTGACAGTGAGCACCGTATTCAATAGCAAAACTCCCTGATCAGCCCATTTCTTCAGGTATCCGTTATTGGGGATATCACACCTTAAATCGTCGTGCAGTTCCTTGTAGATATTCTGCAGTGATGGTGGAATATCCTTCTGAGACGGAAGCACTGAAAACGACAATCCATGCGCCTGATTGACATTGTGGTACGGATCCTGTCCGAGGATGAGCACCTTCACCTTGTCAAGTGGCGTAAAATGCATGGCATTAAATATATCATCTGCCGGAGGATATACCACATGTGTGGCATATTCATCTCTCACAAAATTGTACAAATCCCTATAATACGGTTTTTTAAACTCGGCTCCCACAGCCTTTGCCCACTCGCCGTCAAGCATACTCATAATCTTTATCTCCCGCCTATCTTCTGACCGACACACCTTTATCTGCCAGATAATTCTTTAAATCCATAATTTCAAGCTCCTTGTAGTGGAAAAGTGAAGCTGCAAGCGCTGCGTCCGCTTTTCCTTCTGTCAGAGCCTCGTAAAAATGCTCCTTTGTGCCTGCACCGCCCGATGCGATAACCGGAACAGAAACATTATCGGCAATAAGCCTTGTAAGCTCGATATCGTAGCCATCCTTTGTGCCGTCACAATCCATGCTTGTAAGAAGGATCTCTCCCGCTCCAAGCTCATTTGCCTTAACAGCCCATTCAATGGCATCAAGGCCTGTATCTATGCGGCCTCCGTTCTTGTATACATTCCAGCCGCTTCCGTCAGCACGACGCCTTGCATCGATTGCCACAACCACACACTGGCTGCCAAACTTATCCGCAGCGTCGCTGATAAGCCGCGGTGTGTTTATGGCACTTGAATTTATTGAAATCTTGTCCGCACCCTCTCTAAGCAGTGCCTTAAAATCATCGACTGTTCTGATTCCGCCGCCCACAGTGAACGGTATAAACACCTTTTCAGCAACCTTTCTGACCATATCCACAACAGTATTTCTGTTGTCGCTTGACGCCGTAATATCCAGAAAAACCACCTCATCTGCGCCTGCCTTATCATAAGCAGCCGCAATCTCAACCGGGTCACCTGCATCTCTTAAATTGACAAAGTTTATGCCCTTCACAACACGTCCGTTATTCACATCCAGACATGGGATTATTCTCTTCGTAAACATATTATGCCTCCCCTATCCCTGCAAAATTTTTAAGTATCGAAAGTCCGACTGTGCTGCTCTTTTCCGGATGGAACTGGCAGGCGAACACATTATTTTTCTCTACAGACGCATGAATGTGTGTACTGTACTCTGTCGTTGCTGTGACAATTGCTTCATCAGCGGCTTTCAGATAGTACGAATGCACAAAATATACATACGGATGCTCTGAAAGACCTTTAAACAGCCTTCCATTGTTCTGTAAATCAAGTGAATTCCAGCCTATGTGAGGTATTTTAAGTCCTTCCTTATCTGGTATGCGAAGTATCTGTCCGTCAAGCACATGAAGCCCCTCAACGCCCTGACTCTCATCGCTTCCCTCAAAGAGAAGCTGCAGTCCCAGACAGATGCCAAGAAATGGCTTATTTTCCGCTGTCACCTGATGAATCACCTTGTCCAGCTCGTATTTTTTCAATTGTTCCATCGCATCGCCAAATGCACCGACTCCCGGAAGAATCACTTTGTCTGCGGTCTCAATCTCGTGAAAATTACGTGTGATCACACAGTCTTCTCCGAGAAAATGCAATGCTTTTTCCACGCTTTTTAAATTTCCAGCGTTGTAGTCTATTATTGCAATCATATAGGTCTTACTCCTAAATTAACAGTCTCCTGCCTTACTTTCTGCTATTTTTTTATCCCAGCCCAAGTTCTTTCAGCTTCTGATGCAATTTTACCGTATAATCATCCCGCTTTCTGGTCTGGTAGATATCCAATGCCTCATCCCCTGTCATATCATAATCTTTCAGCAGTGCTTTGATAATCTTTCCTCCGATCTTCTCAAGCTGATCTTCACAGCCATACTCTTTGGCATTTTTCTGGTTCAGGTCATAACGCCCATATGCACATACCAGTGCATCAAGTGCATCAATTTTTGAACCGTAATTATCAAATACGAGATATGCCTGATACTTTTCCGAGACAGCAGCAAGAGTTGCCAGCTGATGATAAAGCTTTTCATCGCGCTCCTTGATCGAAAGCCCCTGCAGCTTACGCCTCCACATAAGAACCCTGCTCATATTTTTCCTTTGCCTGACTTAAGTTTGCCTGATACCCCAAAAGATTTGTCACAATCATGACAAATGCAAACAATGACACTGCCATAAGAACAATCGCAATCACCGGTCCCTTTGGCAGCGGCGGTGTGTTATCCACTTCCTTAGGTTTTTTCTCCTTTTTCGGTTTCGGCGGTTTTGGCTGTTTGGGCTTCTTTTCTTTCTTCGGTTTTTTCTCTTTTTTCGGTTTTTCCTTTTTCTTTTCCGGTTCCCTTCCGGCATCACCGCCTGTACCTTCAAGTTCCTTTAAGATCTGCTGGTTTTCCTCCGAAAGTTCACTGACATCCGCTCCCTGTGTATTTCCGATGTCAACCGCCTGCTTTTCTTCCTCATCATCCTCTCCGAAAATAATCCGGGAAAGTTTCTGCCAGAAGCCGCCTTCTTTCTCTTTTTTCTCTTTCTTATTCTTTTTCTTTTTTTTATTTTTCCCATTGGAAGCGGTTTCTTCTGCCTGTGCCGGTATGTCTTCCTGCTCTGTAAGTTCTGGAATCTTATCTGCCACTTCTTCCTGCGGATTCATTTCCGATCTTGCAAAATCACCGATGGAATCAGTTTCTTCCAAAGGTTTTCCATCTTGATCAGAAGAAAGCATATCCCCCAGATCCGATAAATCCTGATCTCCGGAAAGCATATCCATAAGATCCGAATCCGAAAGCCCTGACAGATCCAGTTCTCCATCCTCTTCTTTTGGCAGATTGCTGTCAAACGTTCCGACTGCATCATCAAGTGTATTCACCTCGAAATCATCCTCATCGGGTGGTATTGCAGTTTCCAACGGACTTTTCCCCTGAAAACCGGTTTCTTCTTCCTTTGCTGCATCCCCTGTCGAAAAATCATCCTGTGGAATATTATCGAGCAGATCATCCAGGGAAGCGTCAATCTGTGTGGCTTTTTCTTCCTGTTTTTTTTGATTCAGGCTCTCGGTATACTCCGGAATATCTTCCTTGAGCAGTTCTTCCTCAAACTCCCTCAAAAAATCTTCTTCATTTTTCGCTTTTGCCTTTTCCTTCGTTTCTTCTTCTCCAAACAATTGCTTTTCAAAATCTCTCAGAACCTGTTTTGCTGCCTGCTGTTCCTTCGGATGTTCCGTTTCTTCTCCATGCATGGAATTTAATAATTGATCCAGATAATTTTCCGATGAGTGGTCTCCCATGTGTTTTTCTCCATTCCATCTGTTTATTCCATAAACCTGCAAAGGGATGTGATGAAGCCATCACACCCCTTACTGTTTTGCCGGAATTTATTTGTTTCTCTTTGCAAGTAATTCATCAATGGCATCTACAAGACTTCCGATTTCAGGTTTGGTCAGCTGTGCATCTGCACCAAGCGACTCCCCTTTTCTTCTCATTTCCTCATTTACAAGAGAGGAGAAAATGATAACCGGAAGATGTTTCAGTTTGTCATCTGATTTGATCAGCTTCGTAAGACGATGTCCGTCCATCTGGGGCATTTCAATATCGGTAATGACACAATGAACGTTCTCGTCCAATGTCCCCGCCTTTTCAAATTCCTGAATCTTGTCCCATGCTTCCTGTCCATTACATGTAACAATCAGTTTTTCGTATCCTGCTTTTTTCAGGCAGTCCGTAATCAGACTGCTCAGCAACGGAGAATCCTCTGCAATCAGAATTGTATCCTCGCTCCGGCTTCTCTCCCCGATCTGTTCAATATCATTGACCCTGAGACCGGTTTCCGGACTGATGGATGATACAATTGCCTCAAAGTCAAGAATAACAACCAGTTTTCCGTCCATCTTGATCACACCAGTTGCAACACTTCCGTCTTCTCCATTAATCGTAGAATCCGGTTTGATGATCTCATTCCATGATACACGGTGAATTCCTACCACCTGATCCACATGAAATGCCACATCAAGTTTATTAAAATTCGTGATAATAAACAGACCTTCCTGTCCATCATCCTCCATGCCAAGACACTTTTTCAGATTGATGACCGTAATCATCACCTCGCGCGGCATAAAAATGCCTTCTACGCTCGGATGTGTATTCGGTACAGGAGTAACCTTCTGGTATGA
>ERZ827156.3046-NODE-3046-length-15827-cov-2.720137_pt1 | contig 15827 bp, 17 predicted proteins | sample MGYA00519919_ERZ827156 | MGnify/ENA primary metagenome ERZ827156 (study PRJEB31778, sample SAMEA3449269) | human gut metagenome | biome: human gut; feature: human-associated habitat; material: faeces | place: United Kingdom | collected 2010/2012 ... | reverse complement strand
CAAACAGGTTCGTCACGCTGACACGGATCGCGAGATTCACGAGGTTTGCCACCGTAAATGCCGTTACATCACCTGCGCCGCGCAGCAGACCGTCCGTGGATGCCTTGAGGCCGATAAACGAGTAGAAAAACGATAAGAACTTCACATAACTGAGTCCCACCGAATACGCCTCACTGCTGCCGCTGTCAAGGAACAGGGACACGAATGCGCCTCCTGCCAGCTGGTACATCACGCAGAGCACCGCACCCGCCGATCACATAGCACATCCGGTAACCTTCCTTCACCCGGTCGATCTTTCCGGCCCCCATATTCTGGGCTGTGAAGGTTGACATAGCATTTCCCATGGCCAGCATCGGCACGATGCTTAAGGACTCGATCCGCATGCCCGCGGAGTATCCGGCGATCGCCGTGGAGCCGAAGCTGTTGATCACAGACTGGACCAGCAGGATTCCGATATGGACGATGGACTGCTGCAGTGTGGACGGAACGGCAATCTTCACCATGGAGACCGCCATCTCTCCGCTGTAGAGACGCACCGGCTCCTCGGCAGGATACCCCTTTAGCTTCCGCATCAAAAGAAGGAAGGAGATCACCGCCGAGATTCCCTGTGCGATCAGTGTCGCCAACGCAACGCCACGGATGCCCTGCTTGAAAATGATCACGAGGATCATGTCCAGCACGATGTTTAACAGGGAAGAAAAGATCAGAAGGTACAGCGGCTTCTTTGAATCTCCCAACGCGTTGAAGATCGATGCCTGAACGTTATACATGAACAGAAACGGCAGTCCGAGAAAGTAGATCGCCAGATACAGCGCCGCGTCGGAGAAGATATCCTCCGGTACGTTGACGAGATTCAGGATCCGATTGTTGAACAGGATCCCCACTGCTGCCAGAAACGCCGCGATCCCAAGGAAATTGAACATCGTTGTGTAGACTGCCGTCTTCATCTTCGCGAGTTTTCCCGCTCCCAGAAACTGGGAGATCACCACGGAGCTTCCGATTCCGCCGCCGATGGCGATGGCGATAAAGACGTTCGTGATCGCATAGGATGCGCCAACCGCCGCTAATGCCTGTTCCCCGACGAATTTTCCTACCACTACTGAATCCGTGATGTTGTAAAACTGCTGAAAAAGATTTCCCAGGCACATTGGGATCATAAATTTTATTATCAGACTCACCGGACTGCCGACGGTCATGTCGTTTGTTGTATCTTTTTTCATTCTTTTTATTCGCCTCTTTTTATTTCTGCCTGTAACATTACTTCTGTTATTTTTATTACTCTTATTGCCTTTAAGATTCTTCCTGTTTTTGTCTGTCTTTTACTTTTATTGTTCCGGTTCTCCCTCCGGATTTTCCTGTGCAGATTTAAGGGCTGCCTTTTCCTGCTTCTTTTTCTCTTCTTCCGTTTTTTCCTGCTTTTCTTCCTCTTCCTCATAAAAAGAAGCGGAATAATTCAAAGTCTTCATGCCGGAAGAAAGAGACTCCACGAAACTGACAATTCCCCGGATCACCGGTACTCTGGCAATGGCATAACGGTCTCTGAGACTGGTTACCGTTTCTTTCTTTACTTCGATCTCACCGTCCGGTTTGCGGACTGCCACAGCACACTGTTTGCCGTTACGCATCATAACGCCCTCGATCACAGCCTGTCCGCCAATGCCCGAATATTTCATACAGCCTCCTTTCTCGCAAAAAACTCCATTTGCGAAAAAAAGCAGAGCCACCTTCGCAGCTCTGCTCTCATTTTTCGTTTCATTATTTCAAGCCATACTTGCGGTTGAACTTCTCAATCGCACCACGAGCAGAAGCGGATTTCTGCTGTCCCGTGTAAAAAGGATGGCACTTGGAACAAACTTCAACATGGATATCCTCTTTTGTGGATCCTGTTACAAATTCATTGCCACAGTTACAAACTACCTTTGCCTGATAGTATTCTGGATGAATTCCCTCTCTCATTATCATTTCACCTCACAACTTATATTTTCCTTTATTTATGAAAAAGGATAATTGTCTTTCTCAAAAAACTGCTTGCTCATTGTATCATGTTGATTCAAAAATTGCAAGTACTTTTTGATTATTTTTCGCATTTTTTGGCATTTTTATCTTAAATGCATCTTTTTCACCGTCTCAATAAACTCTTCGTTGTTCTTCGTACGTTTGAAAAGATCTAAGATCTGCTCCAGTGCCTGCTCTGATTTCAGTCCGCCCAGCGCCTTCCGGATCTTAACTACTGCCTCCTGCTCATCTTTAGTCAGCAGAAGGTCTTCTCTTCTGGTACTGGATTTCTGGATATCGATAGCCGGGAAGATCCGTCTTTCCGACAAACTGCGGTCTAACACCAGTTCCATATTGCCGGTACCTTTGAATTCCTCAAATACCACATCATCCATACGGCTTCCTGTATCCACAAGAGCGGTAGCAAGGATTGTCAGACTGCCTCCCTCTCTCATGTTTCTGGCTGCACCAAAAAACTTCTTAGGCATATGAAGCGCCGCCGGATCCAGACCACCGGATAATGTACGGCCGCTAGGGGTCACCGTTAAGTTGTACGCTCTGGCAAGACGGGTGATACTGTCAAGAAGGATCATCACATCTTCGCCCCCTTCTACCAGTCTTTTGGCTCTCTCAATAACCATTTCCGACACTCTCTTATGATTTTCCGGCAGTTCGTCAAAGGTGGAGTAGATCACTTCTACATTGTTTCCTTCAATAGACTCTTTAATATCCGTCACTTCCTCCGGTCTCTCATCGATCAGAAGAATAATAAGATGCATCTTCGGATGATTTCTCGTGACAGCCTTCGCCACCTGTTTTAACAAAGTAGTCTTTCCGGTCTTTGGCTGGGACACGATCATACCTCGCTGTCCTTTTCCGATGGGAGCGATAAGGTCCAGCATTCTCATAGAAACACCGACTCCCGGTGTCTCCAGATGGATCCTTTCATTTGGAAAAATCGGTGTCAGATCTTCAAACCGTTTTCTTGTATACAGATACGCCGGCGATCTTCCGTTGACCTTCTCCATATATAAAAGGGCACTAAACTTTTCTCCCTGGGAATTGATCCGCAGGTTTCCTTTGATCACATCTCCTGTCCGCAGGCCAAAACGGCGGATAAACTGGGATGCCACATATACATCGTTGTCTCCCGGTAGAAAATTGTCACACCGGATAAAACCATATCCCTCGCTCATCACCTCCAGGATACCGGTTTTTGTCACGCCGCTGTCCAACTCTTTCATCTCTGTCGGATGCACATCTACCAGCTGCTTGTCTCTCACAATGGAAACCAGCCCATCGGAACCGTCATGGTATCTCTGTTTCTTCTGGCGGTTGTAATGATAACTGTTGTTATAAGTCCGCTGGGTATTTTTCTTGTCCCCATCACTGCGATATTCACCTCTGTTTTCCTGACGGTGATCGTTCCGGTACTCTCTGTAGCCGCCGGCCTGAGGCGTCCGTGTGCCGCGCTCATACCTTCCCTGGACATGCTTTTCCCGTTCCGGTGCTTTTTCCCGTTCCGGCATTCTTTCTGCGGCCTGCACCTTCTCCTTGTCCGGTTTTTTCTCCGTCGCCGGCGCTTTCTCCTGTCCCTGAGAAAGGGTTTCCTGAATGCGTTCCATCAGTTCCTGCTTTTTCAGTGTACTGACGCCCTTCATTCCCTTTTCCTTTGCAACTTCCTTCAGTTGTGCCAATGTCATTTTTGTTAAGTCCATGTATTCCTCCTCTTAGCACACAACAGGCATCTTTTTACAACTCAATTCCATTTTTCTCCATCAATTTTCTTGCACTCTCCAGGGAATCCACACCGGTAGCATTTTTGATCGGAGCAAATTCATGCTCACGCTCTACTTCAAAAGATAAGCAGTTATCCATCATATGGATCATATCCAGCACAAGTGTCTCAAACTTGTAGCCATTTGGTTCCTGTGGCTTCACAAGTTCTGCTTTTTCATTGATATATGGAATTTTCTTCTCTACAACATGGGTTGGCATAGAACGATTCAAAATGTCTGTCAATGTTTTTACATCAAAAAGATAATTCAGAATAACTCCATAGTTATACAACAAGTTTCCCTTGTCATCTCTGGAGTGAATGATCTCGTCTGTCATTTCATAATATTCTACAATAGATGGTCTGCCATCTTCCAGGCAAAGTACGCCGACTCTTTCATTCGGATCCGCCTTGGCTACTACCTTGGATCCGCATACAGCACCTGCCTCCAGAGTAGCTCCCACAAAGACCGGGTCAGCCATTTTCTGAAGAACATTATCTACTGCAAACACATTTAAGAATTTTACTCCTAATTCATTGATCTTGTCAAGCAGTCCTGCCTTCACTAAAGAAGAGAACCAGCCACCGTTGCCGTTTGGTGAAGTAGACAGACGGTCTTTTGCTTCCATCAGGATCTTGCCGTCATAACCGACAGATGGTGCCATTTCCTGCACAAAGAAAAATACATAGTCTTTGTTGTAGCCAAAATAATCCTTTTCCTTGAAAAAGGCTACGGTATCTGCATTATTTTTTTCACTGGTCATCACAAACAGAGGAACCCAGGCATCTGCTTCCTTTACTACTTCCATCAAGTTGTTTACCAGCTGCTCAAAAAGATACAGTTCCTTGTGGATTCCCACATTCAGCATTCCCTTTGGCTTATCCAGTCCCAGTCTGGTTCCCTGGCCTCCTGCCAGCAGCACGGCTCCTACCTGGCACTGTCTGATAGCCTCTAACCCTCTCTTTTTATATGTATCTTTTTTCTCTTTGATCTCACCTAATGTCACGGCTCCCAGCGGTGCCAGTTTTCCCTTTGGCACTTCCTTTACGCCGTCTTTGATCAAGTCCAGCAAAGACAGATCCAATGCCTCGATCTGATTTAAAAGCCCAGTCTGCTGTGCTTCATCCAATTCATCAAAATACTGGAGAAGATGCTCCTGACCTGCTCCGGCTAATTTTACTTTTGCTTCTTCCAATGTAAACATATTCATTGGCCCTCCTTTATAAGCACATTATTATCTATATTGTAACGACTTTTCTGAAAAAGCACAAGAGAAATTTATTGAGATTCTTATTATAAAGTGGTATGATTAAAGGAAGAATATTTTGGTAAAGGAAGGTTTAATTTTATGACTCAAAATGAAAAAGCATTGCAGCTTCACAAAGAATGGAATGGTAAGATCGACACCACTCCCAAATGCCATGTAAAGAGCCGTGAGGATCTGGCGTTAGCTTACACACCCGGTGTGGCAGAACCTTGTAAAGTGATCGCAGAAGATAAAGAACAAGCTTATACATATACAATCAAAAGCAACACCGTTGCCGTTGTCTCCGACGGAAGTGCCGTACTGGGACTGGGAAATATCGGTGCCGAGGCAGCTATGCCTGTTATGGAAGGAAAGGCTGTTCTCTTTAAGGAGTTTGGCGGGGTAAATGCCTTCCCAATCTGTCTTGATACACAGGACACAGAGGAGATCATCCGCACCGTAGTAAATATCGCTCCTGCTTTTGGCGGCATTAACCTGGAGGACATTTCCGCTCCCCGTTGTTTTGAGATTGAAAGCCGTCTGAAAGAACTCCTGAACATTCCTGTTTTCCATGATGACCAGCACGGAACCGCCATCGTGGTACTGTCCGGTATCATCAACGGACTGAAAGTCGTAGGCAAAGAAAAAGAAAACTGCAAAGTCATCGTAAATGGTGCCGGTTCCGCCGGTATCGCCATTACGAAGCTGCTTTTGCGTTACGGATTCAAAGATGTGACTCTGTGTGACAAAAGCGGCATCCTGAGCAAAAGCTCCAAGAATCTGAACTGGATGCAGAAAGAAATGATGGAAGTTACCAATCTGGAAGGAAAAGAAGGTACTCTGGCAGATGCTTTTGTAGGTGCAGATATTTTTGTCGGCGTTTCCGCTCCGGGAATCGTATCCGAAGAAATGGTTGCTTCTATGAATAAAGATGCAATCCTCTTTGCCATGGCAAATCCGGTACCGGAGATCATGCCGGATCTGGCAAAAAAGGCAGGTGCCCGCATTGTAGGAACCGGTCGTTCCGATTTTCCAAACCAGGTAAATAATGTGGTGGCTTTCCCTGGTATCTTCAAGGGTGCTTTAGAAGGCAGAGCAACTCAGATCACAGAAGAAATGAAGTTAGCTGCTGCTCTGGCTATCGCTTCTTTAGTGCCGGATGAGGAATTATCCGACGACAACATTATGCCGGAAGCATTTGACCCACGGGTAGCAGATGTAGTAAGCGCCGCTGTCAAAGCCAACATTCCGGACTAATGGAGGTTTTTTCGTGAGTGTGCAGCGCTGGGGCGAAAAGCCTTATCATTCTCTGGACTATGAATTAAAAAAACGATTTGGAGAGAAAATATACAAAGTTTCCCTGGACGGCGGTTTTACCTGTCCCAACCGGGACGGCACTCTGGGCACCGGCGGCTGCATCTTCTGCAGCGGTGCCGGTTCCGGGGATTTCGCCTCTCCCTGCTGTGAATCGGTTACCAGACAGATCGAAAATGGAATAGCCGGGATCTCCGCCAGAAAAAGTACGGGATCCTGTTTTATTGCATATTTTCAGTCTTTTACAAACACCTATGCCCCGGTGGAAAAACTGCGTCCTATGTTTCTGGAAGCCATCCGCCATCCACAGATTGTTATGCTTTCTGTAGGCACCCGGCCGGACTGTCTGCCGGAGGATGTGCTGGATCTTCTGACGGAATGTAATAAAATCAAACCGGTTATGATAGAACTGGGACTTCAGTCCATACATCCTTCCACCGTTTCCTACATCCGACGGGGGTACGATCTGCCTGTGTATGATAAAGCAGTGAACGTTCTGCATCAGAGAGGGATCGAGGTCGTAACCCATGTGATTGCTGGTCTGCCCGGTGAATCCAAAGAGGATTTTCTGGCTACCGTAAGGCACACCGCCGCTGTACATTCCGACGGGATCAAGCTGCAGCTTCTTCATGTTCTGCAAGGAACCGATCTGGCAGCCGATTACGCCGCAGGGAAATTCAGGACTCTATCTATGGAAGAATATCTGGACTGGATCACAGATTCTCTTTTGATCCTCCCTCCTGATATGGTAATCCACCGGCTCACCGGCGACGGTCCAAAGAACCTTCTGATCGCACCTGCCTGGAGCAGCCGCAAGCGGGAGGTATTGAATACACTGCACCGCCAATTAAAAGAAAAGAATCTATGGCAAGGAAAGGAATTTATGAATCATGGCGAATGAATCCATTACCATATACAAACTGATTATTTTATACTTTTTGAAAAAAACCAGCATTCCTCTGCCCCAGACTGTCATTTCAGACTATATTGTCAGTCATGGTTATACCAATTATTTCACATTGCAGAATGCTCTGGGAGAGTTGTTAAATGCCGATTTTATCGCAGAAGACGAAACATACCATTTATCTTACTATACGCTGACAGAAGCCGGCAGCGAAACACTGGCTCTCTTCGGCAGCCAGCTTTCCGCTGAAATCTGTTCTGAGATTGATGCTTATCTGGCTGAACATAAGATTGAGATCATCAATGAGACTTCTCTTGTCAGTGATTACAACCCGACAGACCACGGAACTTATCTGGCTTCCTGCAGTTTGAAGGACGGAAAACATATGATGTTCCGTCTGGAAATCGATGTTCCCAAAGAAGAAGATGCTATCCGGGTCTGCGAAAACTGGGAAAAACAGAGCGAAACTTTATATCAGCTGGCCCTGAAAAATTTATTATAATACAAAAAAGTTCCACCAGTCCGGGAAAAGAGCTTTATTCACTCTTTTCCCAGACAGATGGAACTTCTTTTTTCTTACTATCTCTTGATCTTGGTGCCTGGGTTAAACTGTCTGTATGTATATTTATCCAACAATTTATATCCGTTATATGAACCGCTGAAAGCCGGTCCTTTTCTCATTTCAAAATGCAGGTGGCTGCCAAATGCATAGCCTGTAGATCCGGTTATACCAATTTTATCTCCCGCTATCACTTTGTCTCCCACTTTTACTTTAAAGGAAGAGCAGTGCGCATAATAGGAATAGATACCGTTTCCATGATATACAATGATCAATTTGCCAAAAGATGCTTTGGAACTGGCCGCATGATACTTGGCATATACGACTGTACCGTCTGCCACACTGTAAATGGTTCTTCCACCGCCTCTGGCATCCCATCCATAATGTCTGCCACCGTGGGTAGAACAACGACAGTGCCATCCATCACCCCAGTTGCCACCTTTGACAGGACTGGTCCATTTTCCTTTTTTTACGGTAAAATCATCATCGATCACTGTCTTTTTATTCCGGGAAGTATTGGTAGCTTCTACCACATAAGAATAACTTCCTTCTTTTAGTTTGCCAAACTTCATAGACTTGTCTACTTTCGCCAGAGAACAATTCTTCTTGTTGACTTTAATCTTCTTTGTACAAACACTGTCTCCCTCTTCATTCAAGATGGATGCCTTTACTGTTTTCATTTTCTTACTGGCCTTCAATGTTCCTTTTACTTTAAAACCTGCACCCTTGGTGATCTTTTTAGGATGGGAACATTTTTTTAATTTTACGGTCCAGTTATCTTTTTTCTGGTCGGAAGCCGCCGGTGTCTGTGTCGGAGTTACTGTTGGCGTCGGTGTCACAGCCGGTTCTGCCGTATCAGACGGCTGGTTGATGGCTCCTCCTGTTGCCACTTCTGCTTCTGCCCTTACCGGTGCCTGTGGCGCCAGTCCTGCCAGAGTCATTCCTGCGATTACGCTATAAATCCCCACCAATTGACGAACTTTCTTATTCATTTCCTTCTCCAATCTGTTACTGATTTGTTACATTTTTTGTTACAATTTTCTATCCCTTTTTGTCTGTATCCATCCCCATAAGACGAACACAATGCCTATTATACAACACTTTTTCCAATTCTGCAACTGTAGAAATTATTTTGTAACATTTTTCTTTCTGTAACAATTAAAAAAGAGAGCGAAATATTTCGCTCTCACATCTTAACTTTTATGTAATTATTTCGCAAGTGTTACATTGCCATGACTGCCTCCTGCCAGCTGCAGACGGCCCTCCCGCACAAATCCGGATATGATTCTCCGTTCCAGACCGGTAGCCTCTGACAACTGAACCAGATTCATAGGGCCATTTTCTTTCAGACATTCTTTCACTCTTCCAAAGTTCGAAAGATAAGTGGCACCACACCGCTCACACTGGTAAATCTCACGCTTGGTGTAGATCATAGCACCAGAACACTTCCGGCACCGAACCGCATCCGGCTCTTCGATCATCAGCTTAAAACGCTGCTCTTCTCTCACCGTCACTCACCCCTCCGGGATCGTTCCCATTTATTATTTCTTGCTTCCGTATACCTTGTTGTAATTGGCAATACACTGCTCAATAACTTCAATGGCTTCTGCCGGGCCGCCAAACTCTTTAACAGCCGTCTCTTTCTGCTCAAGGTCTTTGTAAATACTGAAGAAATGCTGGATTTCCTCAAAAATGTGGCTTGGAAGCTGCTCAATATCTGTATAGATATTGTACATAGGATCGTTGTATGGGATTGCAATAATCTTTTCATCGTTTGCTCCGTTATCCAGCATGTACATTACACCAATCGGATAACAGCGAACCAGACACAGGGATTCAATATCCTCAGAACAGATCACCAGCACATCCAGTGGATCCTTGTCATCACCTAATGTTCTTGGAATAAATCCATAATTTGCCGGATAATGGGTGGATGTATACAAAATACGGTCCAAAATGATCAAGCCCGTCTCTTTATCCAGTTCATATTTTTTCTTGCTTCCCTTGGAGATTTCAATGGTTGCTATAAAATCTGAGGAAGAAATTCTCTTTTCATCAATATCATGCCAAATGTTCATTCGTATTATTTCCTTTCTTTGCTCTCTATCCGACTCCCAGGCTGCCTAACTCCAGATAACGCAGATAAGCACCATATGTCATCGTCGTCATGTCATCCCCGGTTCCTACGGTAACCCGAAGTTCATCCAGATCTTTCTCCGTGGCTGCTGCCGCATTTTTCAACGGTTCACTACTCTGATCCGTCGTGGCTGCTGTGGATTCTATCTGGTTCTGTGTATACTTACCGGTGTCCTTTACGGAGTAACTCTTATCCGGAACGGACACTCCTTCTTTCATATACTTATTGATCTTCTTCACATAATTCTGAGTCTCACTGTATGGTGGCACGCCGCCATATTTTTTCACTGCACCGCTGCCAGCATTGTATGCTGCCGCCGCCAGTGTAAAATCGCCGTTAAACTTTTTCAGATGTGCCGCCAGCAGCTTGGCGGAAGCCATAATGTTCTGCTCCGGATCATACGGATCTGTGACACCAAACTCTTTGCACTCATATGGCATCAGCTGCATGATTCCTTTCGCCCCTGCCGAAGACACGCATTTCGGATTGAAGTCCGACTCTGCCTTGGCTACTGCTGTCAGAAAATCATAGGAAATATTATACTTTTTCGCTGCCCTCTTAAAGATAGCACTTAACTTCACCTTGCCAGAGTCTGTCACACCACTGTCTGTGTCATTCTCTGTACTCTTCACCGTATCCGTCTGGGTCGTTTTCGCAGTTGTCGATACAATAGCAGCAGAATCCGCCGTATCTGCCGACTGGGTACGGGCCTTTACCTCTCCCTGCAAAACCTTGTGAAAAGGAGTGATGGAAGACTGACTTTTTGACTGGGACACCGAATAAGACAGATCATCTGCCTGGGTCACATCATTTACTACGATCAATTTCTGTCTCCTCCTTTCGCATAATATGCATATCTAATTTATTATAGTCAACTCTGGGGAAAAATGTCAAGTGCTGTACTTCATTTTTCTTGCAAGCAAAATCACTATGATGCCGCTGAGAATAGAAAACAGGATCAATCCTGCCGAATATACCGTTTCACTTGGAACAACACTCTGGATCCCGCTGTTGACAAAGTCCGTAATATAGGAACTTGCATTAAACACAATATGGAAAAAGATGGATCCAAAGATAGTCTGCGTCTTTTCATATACATAAGCAAGCAGCACTCCCAACACGCTGGCGTATACTCCCTGCATGATATTCATATGGAACACACCAAACATAATGCCTGAAATAATTGCCGCCGGCCAGAAGGAAAATGCCCGGCGCAGTTTACCAAAGATCATACCGCGAAATACCAGTTCTTCCGCGATAGGTCCTACGATACAGACCGCCAGGATCATAAGCACCGGTGACGCTGTAGACAGATCAAAATTTTGCGCCAGATCTTCATAAGAATCCATAGCCGATGGGATCAGTACACCGGTCAGGGTTGCGATCAGGTTGCTGGCATACTGTCCTAGAACTCCCATCACGATGATATATCCTATGTTTTTCAATGAAAAGGCACTTTTATAATTGGGCCGGAACGGATACTGCCTCTCTCTGAAATAATACCAGGTTCCAAATCCTGCCATCAGCACCATATCACACAAAAGCGTAATAAGGATCATCATCCAGCCCTTTGTCAGCAAACCCATTGCGTACTGGATGCCTTCCTGCACTGCCCCAGCATCCATCGTCCTTCCTGCTGACTGAAACGCCACAAAAAAAGCGATCATCCCATACGCAAAAGACAGCATCAACTGTACCATAAAAGTGATTGCCATGTACAATGCTGTCCATGCAATCGCCGTCCATTTCTTTTTCATCCGAAAATGCCCCTCCATGTTCTTTTATTTATACTCTCCCATTCTAACACTTTCCCCCGCCCGGGTCAATTTTTCTGTTGCGATTTTATCCCCAAAATGGTACTATTATAAAGATTGCACAGGGAATTTTCTGTGCTGTCGCTGAATCTGTGAAGAATAATATTAAGATATGAAAAAAAGGAGGCACCCTATGAAACTTTGGGGAGGACGATTTACAAAGGAAATCAATCAGTTAGTATACAATTTTAACGCATCCATTACTTATGACCAGAAATTCTACAAACAGGATATTCTCGGCAGTATCGCACATGTTACCATGCTTGCCAAACAGGGCATTTTGACCGACGATGAGCGTCAGCAGATCGTGGACGGTCTGCAGGGGATCCTCAAGGACATCGAAAATGGTACTCTGGAGATCACCATGGAGCATGAAGATATCCATACATTTGTAGAGGCCAATCTGATCGAACGCATTGGTGACGCCGGTAAAAAACTTCACACCGGACGCAGCCGTAACGACCAGGTAGCATTGGATATGAAATTGTATATCCGGGATGAGATCGTTGCCATCAATGATCTGCTGAAAGCCCAGATGGAAGTGATCCACCGCATCATGAAAGAAAATATAGACACTTTCATGCCTGGTTTCACTCACCTGCAGAAAGCCCAGCCGGTTACGCTGGCTCACCACTTTGGTGCCTACTTTGAAATGTTCCGCCGGGACCGCAGCCGCCTCAGAGACATTTATGACCGCATGAATTATTGTCCTCTGGGTGCCGGTGCCCTGGCTGGTACTACTTATCCTCTGGACAGAGAGTACACCGCCTCTCTCCTTCAGTTTGACGGCCCTACCTTAAACAGCATGGATTCTGTATCCGACCGGGATTATCTTATTGAACTTCTCAGTGCTATGTCAACTATCATGATGCATCTGAGCCGTTTTTGTGAAGAGATCATCCTCTGGAATTCCAATGAGTACCGCTTTGTTGAGATCGACGACTCTTATTCCACCGGATCCAGTATCATGCCTCAGAAGAAAAATCCGGATATCGCCGAGCTGGTACGAGGCAAAACAGGCCGTGTCTATGGTGCTTTAGTTTCCATGCTCACAACTATGAAGGGCATTCCTCTTGCCTACAATAAAGATATGCAGGAAGATAAGGAACTTACCTTTGATGCTATCGACACCGTAAAAGGCTGTCTGGCTCTTTTCACCGGCATGATCGATACAATGAAATTTAACAAAGATAATATGGCCGCCAGCGCCAAGAACGGATTTACCAACGCTACTGACGCTGCTGACTACCTTGTAAACCACGGCGTACCATTCCGTGATGCTCACGGTATCATCGGCCAGCTGGTACTGCTCTGCATCGACAAAGGCATCTCTCTGGATGAACTTCCTCTGGAAGAGTATCAGAAGGTCTCTCCTGTCTTCCAGGATGATATCTACGAAGCCATCGCTATGAAAACCTGCGTAGAAAAGAGAAATACCATCGGTGCTCCAGGCGAAGCTGCCATGAATCAGGTAATCGCCGCCAACGAAAAATATCTGCAGGAAAGTTAATCTTTCTTTCAGTCTTTTTGTATAAATAAAAACCTTATGATCCGCCTTCCTGGGAAGTTTGTCTTCCGGGAGGACTGTATCATAATGTTTTTTATTGTGTTTCTATTCTTTTACTTAACGGATGTAATTTGTGCGGATCGGTGCTTCCTTTTCCGGGAACTGGATCCCGGCCTTTTTACCTGCTTCAATGCACTTCAGAAGCCATGCCATGTTGTTTCCCAGCGTACGCATGATCTGCATGCCTTCTTCGTCTTTTACCACTTCTTCCGCGCTGTTTCCATGAACCTGGTTCCAGTACTGAGAGGAAACGATGGGCATACAGTTGATGGTAAAATATTTGTTGATCTGATCAAAAGTAGAAGCAGCCCCGCCACGGCGGCAACTGACAACACCCGCAGCCGGTTTGCCCGTCATATACTTGCCTCCTGCATAAAAAGCACGATCCATAAAGGAAGTCAGTGCTCCGGAAGCAGCGGCATAATGAACCGGTGTTCCAAAGATAAATCCGTCTGCCTCTTTTGCTTTTTCAATAAATTCATTGACTACATCGCCGCGGAAACATCCTTTTCCTGTCTTGGCACAGGCACCACATCCGATACATCCGGCAATGGCATCTACTCCAAGCCACATGATCTCCGTCTCTACGCCTGCTTTCTCCAGTGCTTTTGCCACTTCCTCCAACGCTGTATAAGTACATCCTTCCTCGTGAGGACTTCCATTCACCATTAAAACTTTCATTCCTAGACCTCCTGTCTGCTTGCTAAAAACTTATATCACTATTTATATGATATTCTTTCTCAATAATTATGACAAAAGAATCTTCGTTCGTCAAGGTGTCCGGCGCATCTATCATACCGGGGCTCTGTTTTATTCTATTTCATTATGCTCCAGCAAAAATGTCATAAGTGCCTGGCAGCCCTCTGTCACATCCCGGTAGGTCTCATCAAAATTACCTGTATACCAGGGATCCGCAATGTCTCTGCCATCTCCTGCAAAGGCCAGCAGCTTGTACACCTTGCCCTCGGGATCCCCCTTCAGCATCCGGTGCAGATTCTTAATATTCCAGGTATCCATGCCAATGATGTAATCCCAGTCTTTGTATTCCTGATACCGGATCTGAGTGGCCCGGTGAGGCACAAGAGGGATTCCTTCCTTTCGCAGTTTGCGCACGGTTCCCGGGTGTGGACCATTGCCGATTTCCTCCGTGCTGGTAGCACGGGAATCGATGATAAATTGGTCGGCTAAACCAGCCTCGTTGACCATGTGCTGGAAAACAGACTGGGCCATGGTGGAACGGCAGATGTTGCCGTGGCAGATGAATAATATTTTTATCATAGTTTGTTTCTCCTTGTTTTGCCCGGAATGCCCTGTTTTGTGAGGGATCTTCGGGTATATTTGTATTATTTGTTTTGTGCTGAAATACATATTGTGGCTAAACAGAGCTGAGCCCTACAAGTTGTTGCTACCTGTTGGTAGTAACACGGAAAAGGTTACTACTAAAGATTTTTATCATCAATGTATTACTTTAAGTGCATCCTTTTTGGGCACCTCAAAATGTTTTAGTTTTTTACTATTCTTTAATATCTGATAGCATGAAACAGATGTAAGCGAAAGTAATTTTATAACTGCCACTCCAAAATATAAGCATACACCCGTAGAGCAAGCATATTCACTTATGATGCCATGTGCAATCTCATTTCTTATATTTGCACCCGCCTGTTCATTTAATAAACCTCTAAATGTAAACAAAATATCGTTATCATAGCAATCTAATAATTCTGGTAAAGACAAAATAGAACTCAATACTTTCTCCATTGATGATCCATCATCTTTTAACGTTACAGTTAAGCCACCAACCTCTTTTGCAATATTTCTAAAAAGATTTTCTACTTGCGGTGCAAGAATATGCATTGCCTCATAAAATTCTCCGTTCAAAAACATTCGTAGCGCACTTTGAAAAATGTGTTCTCTTCCTTCTGGAATAATTGGATTATCTTTAACCAAAAAGTCTAGCATTGAATTATCAACAACATATGTATCCCTTAAAATAGTCAAAGCAGGCTTCATCCAAATGTCACCAGAAATTTTTTGTTTTTCTAATACATTCTGATACATATGTAACTCCAAAAGATATGTATCTTTTTCTGGATTTTGTATATCCAGAGGTGGCAAAGCTAACACGGTCTGTCCTTGTGCGTTTATCAAACTTTTTCCAAACATATGAGCTAATGGATTATCTTTGAATTCTCCAATAACATCATTCTTTATATCTTCTTGTTTTTCAAAGACAAACATTTGTGTCAATCTAATTAAACTTTCCTCAAAGATTAACCCTTCCATATTAATTTTAATATTTTCGACAACACCTTTTATATCAAGTTCAATAGAAAACGGAACCATTATTTGAGGTATCCCTTTTTGTATTTCTACCAATCTTTTATGTGCAATTTCCGCTTTTTGGGGTTTTCCATTATCTCTATACAGTTTAATTCCTTTTTGATAATAATTAACACACTATAATGGCTCAGTTGTCAAGACAAAAATTTGATGTTTTTATAATGAACTGATAT
>ERZ827156.3039-NODE-3039-length-15853-cov-22.239904_pt1 | contig 15853 bp, 20 predicted proteins | sample MGYA00519919_ERZ827156 | MGnify/ENA primary metagenome ERZ827156 (study PRJEB31778, sample SAMEA3449269) | human gut metagenome | biome: human gut; feature: human-associated habitat; material: faeces | place: United Kingdom | collected 2010/2012 ... | reverse complement strand
TGTCCACTGAATGGTACGAACAATGCGATTTGCGTCCTTGTAGTATGAAAAACCCTTGTCATAAGTCTATTGTGTTAAACGGTTAGAATGTGATACGGAAGGAGTGAGGATATCCTCGTCTCTTCTTTGTGCTAACCCAAGGAGGAGAGTGAAGAATAGTATGGAAAAGCAAAGAGAGAAGCAGAGAAGCGGAGAAAAGCTCATGATGGGTGATAAGAATACTGGTGGCTAAATGTGTTTCCATGATACTTCCAGTTTTCATAGAGAATTGTTTATTGTAACTGCGATGAGTGTGTCTATTGCGAATGGAAAGAAGAAAGATGAGAAGGATGTTTTGTTGAATGGCAAGCTAACGAGACCCATGATCAAAGGGAAAACGGTTCTCCCTCCTGTGGCAAAGAGCATTCTCTACAAGACGCAACTATGTCGCAATTACATGTCTACAGGGAAGTGCAAGTATGGAAGAGTGTGTCAGTTCGCTCATGGAAGAAAGGAGTTGGAGAAGTACTCATTCACTGTTTGTTGTATATGAAGAGGTGTATATATTCCCTTGAAGTGATAGCTGTGTTGTATATCTTGCTAATCGTATCGTATCTTCTTCAATTGATGAGTTAAGTGTTAACTCACGGGGTATCTATGGATGTGTGATGGAGACAACGACGGAGAACAGCGTGATGGAGTGGCTGTTCAACGAGGAGCTGGGCCTGGTGGTAGAGGTAGACGACGCAAAGACGGCGTACGAGGCAGTGCAGGTACCCGCGCGTGTGATCGCGAAGACGCAGGCGGCGAACCGCGTGAAGGTGAGCGTGAACGGCGCGGTGGTGCTGGACGAGGACGAGAAGGCGCTGCACGACCTGTGGGAGGCGACGTCGTTCGAGCTGGACAGGCTGCAGTCGAACCCCGCTTGCGCCGAGCAGGAGCAGGAGGGTCTGAAGAAGCGCCCCAAGTCCGCATGGAAGCTTTCCTACGAGCGATGTGATGGTGAAGTACCTTGTGGCGATCATCCGCGAGGAGGGCTCGAATGGGAGAGATGGTGGTGAGAGTGGTGGGACGTGCACATGCGCGACTTGCTGAGCGGGCGCATCACGCTGCAAGGCATGGAGGGCTCCACGCTGGGCATGTGGGTGGCGCATGGCGAGGGGTCGCTGCTTCTCGTTCAATGATACGATGATGACTCTTGCCTCTCTTAACGGTCACTCTCTGTGATTGACTTCACCATCCGTGATCTGCACAGGGGTGGTGTGTTGATTGGATACGTCATGTGTTTCTTGCAACAAAGCAGTCACTATTGGTTGAACTTCGCATTGCACTGATTTGGAACCTAGTAGATTGATAACGCACCTAATCAGTTATGCTTGTTCATGTTTGATCACGATGGCTCACACACTTTCATGTTTGCTCATGATGGATCTGCTCAGTGTTGGCTTGCGTTAAAGTATCCCAGTCAGATTATCAACATAAAGGCGCATGAATAGCACAGGGATAGCCAAGTACCATGTCATAGACGATTACTCAAATAGACTAGTACGGAAATCACACAACGTGGTGTTACTCTTCTTTTCTGACAAACAAATATGCGTATAAAGTGTGTATCAGCGCTGATAAGTATTATGAAGCGTCTTGTCCCTTCATTCGCACCGATTCTAGTAGTGATTATAGGACAATTGTATTATGGTACTTGCTTTGCGTAAAGAAGATCAGAATTCGATAATTCATTGCGGAGAATGAATGCGGATACTATGTATGAGTTTCGAAGCAAGTTGGGAGAAGGGTAATGCAATGCAGAGTGAATTGACGATGAGCGGTTTTGGCGAAGTTTATGTTGCTATGGACAAGGCCGCGAATGAGCTTGTCGCGATCAAGCGAATAAAGGGAGTGTCGGACGACAAACGGATCGAGAATGAAACGCAATTGCTGAAGGAATGCCAATCCCGATACATTGTGTTGTACTACAACATGATACGGAAGGGAGAAGAGTGGTGGGTGAGTCTTGCGTTGTTAGGTAATGAAGCAGATTGTGATGGAGTACTGCCACTGTGGTTCGATTCGAGCGATCTTACGAAGTGGTATTCAACTAACGGAAGAAGAACTGAGGGAGATTGTGAGTTGCTGTCTGCTGGGCTTATCTTACCTTCATAATCGAAATATCATCCACCGAGTGACTGTGTGAAGGGTCTATGACGAGTAGGACATCAAGCCGGACAACTTGTTCGTTTCAGAGAATGGCGTGATCAAGGTGGGTGACTTTGGCTTGGCGGTGCAGCTGGATCATTCTAGTTCGAGACGCAATACCCAGTGTGGTACATTGTGGTACATGGCTCCTGAAGTGTTCGACGAGAAGACTCACTTGAAGAGTGATGTGTGGGCCCTGGGAATCAGCATCATTGAAATGGCTGAGGGAAGGAATCCATTCGCCGCAATGACATCTGCGAAAATAGTGAGCGAGGTGATAAGCATGCCCCCTCCCACTCTCTCCTCTTCCAAGTGGTCCAGTGACTTGGTTGACTTCGTGAATCACTGCTTGGTGAAGGAAGTGAAAGAGAGAGCTTCTGTGGATGAGTTGATGAAAGTGCGGGTTTGCGAAAGAGAATGATAGGTAGCATCCCTTTGTGAAGAGTTCCATTGAGCGAATCACCAGCAAGGGCAACTCTTTGCTGTTGTTTCAGCTAGCTGAGAGGATGAATGGAAATGAGTCACAACGCCTGCCATCTGCTCATTCATCAAACGCGAATGTGGAGCATGGGAGTAGGATCCTGTCTCATTTGAACTCATCTCAAACGAGTCCTCAGCTGAATACAGGGTGTAGTACCATCACAGACTCTCGCATGACTTCCTTCCAGATGAGCTCCAACAGGGACTTCTTCAAGATGAACAGTCGTGTCACGCAGATCGAAATGAAGTCGGGACTATGCAACGAGGAGCAGATGGAGCATTGGGATTTGGCTGCATTCTGCAGACTGAGGGAGTTGATCGTGGGAGATGGCTGTCTTCAGTTTGTGAAGGAGTTGACATTGAAGGAGATGAATCTGCTGGAGCGTGTTTGCGTGGGTAAGAGGTGTTTCACAAACACATCGGAAGGTCACTTTGATGTGCTGAATTGTAGCGCGCTGAAGAGCATTGCGATTGGGGATGGCAGCTGTGCGCAGTGGAGTTGCTTTTCGGTAAAGCAGTGTGAGAACGTGGAAGAGGTGTGCATTGGAGATGGGTGCTTTCTGTTTGGGGACACAGTGGTGTTTGAAGGTGAGAGACAACAGCGGGGCTGATGCATAGAATTGAAAGGACTGAAGCAACTGAAGATGGGAGAGGGGGTATTCAAGGGAAAGGAAGATACAAGGAACGTGCTGGTGATGAAGGGTAGATGACGAGGGTGGACTTGAGGAATAGACTTGGATTCACTGGAAACGCTCGATGCAGGAGTCAACGCGATGCAGAATGTGAGTGATGTGACGCTAGTGAACCTTCCGAATCTGGTGGAGTTGTGTCTTGACAGTGCGTTCTTGAGTGTGAAGGAGTTGACAGTCGAGAATGCTGGGATGCTGGAGAATCATGCGGGGTTGAAGAATGCGAAGAAGAGGATCGAAGAAGAGAAGAGGGTGGATGAAGAGAAGAGAAGACGGGAGGAGGGAATTGTGTTGAATGCGGAGGATATGGAGAATCTGGCTGATGATGTGACATCCATTTCGGTGAAAGCATGTGATGATTACGAGAAGGAGACACTTGACTTGTCTCGTTTCACAAAACTGAAGGAGTTGAAGATTGCAAGCAGGTGTTTCAACTATGTGAGTCAGGTGCGAATTGTTGGATTGCTGGAGTTGCAGACTGTGAGCATTGGTGAAGCGGCCTTTCAAAACAATGGAAAGGATTGCAAGCTGCAGATTCAGAATTGCCCGTCTCTTCTGTCCATTACGATCGGAAACGAGTCCTTCAAGTCCTTTTCTCAGTTGGAGATGAGTGGAGTGAAGTCGCTTCAGAGCATCACCATGGGATGTGGCTGCTTCAGGGACGCAAATTGCGTGATGAGAAACATGGAGAGTCTGAATAGAGTGACTCTGGGTGATTTGTGCTTTGAGAAGTCTCTTCACACGGTAATTGAAAGTGGCATTCTGTGTAAGTGTTGAATGAGTAGAGTGTCCGCTATTGTCGGAGGTGAGTGTGGGAGATGGATGTCTTCGTGGGGTGAAGAGTGCCTATTGCAATGTGGTGTTGAAGGGTGAGTGATTGGATGTGGAGGTGACGGAATAGACCTTCCTGCATTCTCCGCGTTGATGTGTGGGAAGGAGTGCTTTGAGAATGGCAGAGTGCAAATTGAGAGTACGCAATGAAGTGGGGGATGAGGGGTAGAGTGTCCTCTGTTGGATGCGAAGCGTCTTCCGAAGGCATTGAAGAAGGGTTTGGAGCAGCAAAAGAAGAAGAACCGTCGTGATTGTTGCGCCAAGAATAGGGGATGGATTGTGTTGGGCAGTGTTGGCGTGCTTGTAGTGTTGATTGTGGGTCTGGTGTGGATACTATCCCAGCTCAGTAGTGATCGTACTGCTCGCCACACGTTTGAGCAATTGAAGGAGTGCTTGAGTGAGATGGACATCTCGAAGGACATGACGGAGTTGATTATCCCGAATGAGCGATGCAATGAGGAGTTGTTTGTGCTGGACATGGGTCTATTCACGAAGTTGCAAGTGCTGTGGATTGGCTCTTCCAGTTTTGGGAGTGTGCGTAGTGTGAAGCTGAATGGATTGAAGAAGTTGGAGCGCGTGGTGATTGGGGAGAGGAGTTTCGCGAACAGTACGGGTGTGTTGACAATCCGTGATTGTGATGCGCTGAAGGAGTTACGGGTGGAGAAAAAATCCTTCAAGAGTTATGAATCGATTGGGCTGAGTGGCCTTCCTTCTCTGGAGACGCTTCGTATGGATGGAGGGAACTTCAGAGAAACGAGGGAGTTGAAGGTGAGTGGATTGCCGGGTTTGAAGAAGATCGTGGTGGGTGATGGCTGCTTTTCGCAAGGGAATGGAAGATGGGTCCTTTCCCAATGCAGTACACTCAGTGAAGTGACAATTGGAAGTGGATCCTTTGGGAAGTACTCTGCATTCCAGTTGGATGGGTTGCCTGCATTGGAGGCGTTGCGAATTGGAGATGATAGCTTTGGAAGCATCGAGGGGTGGAGTTTGGAGCAGCTGAATGGCTTGAAACAAGTGTCGATTGGCGAGAGAAGCTTCTCAAAGGGGAGTGGGTCATTCTTGGTGAAGAAGTGTGAAGGGCTTGAGTCCATCACGATTGGGAGTCATTCGTTTGCCTTGTATTCGTCCTTTGAACTGGAGGGAGCTTCTGTGCTGAAGAGTGTGAAGGCAGCGTCGAACTGCTTTGCCGATGGAATGACACTGAAGCTGGATGGATTGAGTGGATTGGAAGTGTTTGAAGTGGGTGATGAGTGCTTTGCGAATGTGAAGGAATTGAAGTTGATTGGAATGAATATGTTGGAGAGAGTGGTGATTGGAGAGAATAGTTTCACCAAAGAGAAGAATAGTTGGGGTGATGATTCAGAACGTCATTTCTATTTGAAGAATTGTCCGAAGGTGAAGGAATTGAGAGTGGGTCGTTATTCCTTCTCTGATTATTCTGTGATTGAGATTGAGAATGTGGATCGATTGGAAGTGATAGAGATTGGAGAATTGAGTGATGTGAGTTACAACTTCTATTCGGCTTCATTGCGATTGCGAAGTATGAATGGGATGATGAAATGATGAATAGATCTGAGTAAGTTGAAGAGTGTGATGATCGGAAGAGAAGTGATGAGAGAGTGTGAAGAAGTGTTGTTTGAGAGTGAGTGATGCTAATAAGAGTGACTAATAGATTTGCCTTCTCTGTTATCGATATCGCTGGGTTTGAATGCAATGCGATTCGCTGATGTGGATGGATCATCGTTGATTCTGCGAAGTAATAGCAAAAGAGAGAGAAGTGAAGTATAGATTTGAGTCGTTTGACTTCATTGACAACTGAATTGGCTGCTACTCCGAACGAGTGTTTTGGTTATCCTGAGCGAGTTGTGTTGGAGAACTTGCCTTCTCTATCGACTGTGATATTGGAGAAGGCATTCCAATATGTGAATGACATTTCTGTGAGCAACTTTTTGAGTTCTTCCTACAAGAATAGTGTTTCGATTTGTGGGGCGAATGAACTGCTGCTGACAAATCCCACAGTGACTCATTTGACTGTGAACTCAGACTGTCTGAATGAACTGACTGAAGTCCAGTTGAATCGTTTTGTGGTGTTGAAGGAGTTGGTGATAGGATCCAGCAGTTTGAACAATGCTGCTAGCCTGAAAGTGATTGACATGAATGCACTGGAGCAGTTGGTGATTGGATCGAATAGTTTCAGCAACAGAGAAGGAGCGTTTGAGCTGAAGGATTGCCCGCTTATGAAGAAACTGCGCATTGCGAATGGAGCGATGAGAGAGTTCAGTAGCATCCAGATTTCTGGTGTTCCTTTGCTGGAAGTGATGGAGATTGGGTCGAACAGCTTCATGAATGTGGCTGAGCTGCGACTGATTGAATTACCGAATCTGAAGAAGGTGGAGATTCCGGAGAGCAGTTTCAGCGAGAAGGATGGAGCATTTGAATTGCGGAACTGCTCTTGTGTGAGTGAATTGTGGGTGGGAAACGGTGGATTGAAGCAGTTTGAATCTGCGCTGATTGAAGGTCTTCCTTCCCTCGAGAGGATTGCTTTTGGTGATGATTGTCTGAAGAATGCGGCGGAGTTGCGATTGAGAGGATTGCCGAAACTGCGGAGTGTCGAAGTGGGAGAGGATTCCTTCACAAACAAGGAAGGCATGATGGAGTTGAACAGTTGCCCGTTGCTGAATGAGTTGCGCGTGGGTAATCGATCCATGCCCGTTTTCACATCCCTTTCCTTCAGTGCACTCCCTTCACTCAAGGAGATTCACATTGGGAGGGAGTGTTTCAAGAAGGTGAATGACTTTGGGTTTCCCGGATTGTCTGGGTTACAGAATGTGACGATTGGCGATCAGTCCTTCTCTCAGGGCAATGGCGTTTTCGCTGTGTCCTCCACTGTGGAAGAGCTTCATGTTGGAGTGAATGCCTTTACTCACTACACGTCTTGCTTCATTCACGACGCCCCCTCTCTGAAACTGTTGTCCATTGAAGAGAATAGTTTCCGAGAGAGTTCATTGGTATTGAAGAGTGGGTGACATGAGGGGAAGTGAGGATTAGACTTGAATGGGTTGGAGAGGGTGATGATTGGAAGATTGGCATTTGAGAATTGTGAGCGAGCGGTATTTGAGAGTGATTGTGATAGATTGACTTCATGAATAGATCTTCCAAGACTCAGTTCCATTCTGCTTGGTTGGAGCGTTCTGACCTTCAAGGACATTAGCAATTCCACACTCATCATGAAGAGTGTTTCTTGTTGGTTGAATTGATTCGGTAGACTTGGTGAAACTGACTTCATTCCTTGCTGATGGTGAGAGTGGCAGCGATAGTACCACCTTTGCCTATCCGCGCTATGTCACCTTTGAGAGTGATTGCTATGGATTGGGTTTGAAGAATAGACATGCCACTGCTGACGGAAGTGAGACTGCATTACGCCTTCCAAAGGGTTATTCAATTCAGTGTTCAGAGTAGGAGTGAATGAAAAGGGTTGAGGGGTAGATGCGGGTGAGATGACAAATCGAGCAAAGAAGATGATGATTGTGAAATCCACGGATGAATGGAACGAGTTAGCGTCTGATGTGTCCTTTGTGAGAGTGGATAGTGGTGTTGGCAATACTCCGAGTTTGATTGTATTGAATATGTCTCGATTTGTGAATCTCCAAGAATTGAGTATCGGCAATGGTTGTTTTGAGAATGTGAAGGAATTGAAGTTGATTGGAATGAATATGTTGGAGAGGGTGATGATTGGAGAGAATAGTTTCACCAAAGAGAAGAATAGTTGGGGTGATGATTCAGAACGTCATTTCTATTTGAAGAATTGTCCGAAGGTGAAGGAATTGAGAGTGGGTCGTTATTCCTTCTCTGATTATTCTGTGATTGAGATTGAGAATGTGGATCGATTGGAAGTGATAGAGATTGGAGAATTGAGTGATGTGAGTTACAACTTCTATTCGGCTTCATTGCGATTGCGAAGTATGAATGGGATGATGAAATGATGAATAGATCTGAGTAAGTTGAAGAGTGTGATGATCGGAAGAGAAGTGATGAGAGAGTGTGAAGAAGTGTTGTTTGAGAGTGAGTGATGCTAATAAGAGTGACTAATAGATTTGCCTTCTCTGTTATCGATATCGCTGGGTTTGAATGCAATGCGATTCGCTGATGTGGATGGATCATCGTTGATTCTGCGAAGTAATAGCAAAAGAGAGAGAAGTGAAGTATAGATTTGAGTCGTTTGACTTCATTGACAACTGAATTGGCTGCTACTCCGAACGAGTGTTTTGGTTATCCTGAGCGAGTTGTGTTGGAGAACTTGCCTTCTCTATCGACTGTGATATTGGAGAAGGCGTTCCAATATGTGAATGACATTTCTGTGAGCAGTGGTAATTGTGAGATGTAGTGATGCATAGACGTCTTCTCCTCCTCGTATGAAAAGCAATTGACTGTGAGTAATGCAAGCACGTGGAGTGTGGTGGATCCGGCAGTGACCCATTTGCGAGTGCATTCCGATCCAAGTGGTGAATGGCAATTGCATCGTTTTGTGGTGTTGAAGGAGTTGGTGATTGGAGAGGGTTGCATGAACAGTGCTACTGCTTTTGAGGTGATTGGCATGAATGCACTGGAGCAGTTGGTGATTGGATCGAATAGTTTCAGACAAGTCAATGGTGGTTCAAACCGCCTGTATGTGAAGAACTGTCCCCTGTTGAAGAGAGTGGAGATTGGTGACAATGCCTTTGAGCACTTTGCCGTGATTGAGATTGCGAGTGTTCCGCTGTTGGAGGACTTGGTGCTGGGCAATTCTTGCTTCCGAACGGCTTCGTTTGAGCTAAAGGGTGATTTCACTAGAGAGGTGTGAGGCGTAGACTTGCCGAAACTGAAGACGATTCGGTTTGGAAGGGAGGTGATGAAGGACTGTGAGCGTGTTGTGTTTGAGAGTGAATAAGGGGAGTGGAAGTGATGAATAGACCTGCCTGAATTGATTTCGATGCGTTTGGGTTTGGATGCACTTGCATTTGATGAAGAGAGTGAAGAGTCAGTGTTGGTGATGAAGAGTGATTGTTGATGGAAGCAATGATGGAATAGACTTGATGAAACTCACAACCCTGATCGCCCAGGGAGTGGGAAGCAGTACCTTCCTGAATCCGAGGAGTGTTGTATTGCACGGTTGTTTCAGTCATGTGGATTGAGGGAGTAGACATGCCCTCCCTCTCTCAGGTTGTGCTGAATGACCCCTTCCAGTTTTTGATTGACTATTCCGTTTCGAGTATGTCCATGATGGGGAGGGTAAAGGGATAGACATTGGGGAGTTAGGGAGATTGGTGAATACCCCCTTCTTTTCAAAAAACGCAACGGTCTGTAGTTGGAGTGAACTGAATGGACTGGACACGGATGTGACGCACATCACTGTGCGCGATCACTGCGGTAACGAGAATGACACCGTCACATTATACTTTACCCGCTTCACTCAATTGAAGGAGATTGTCATTGGCGACGAGTGCTTCATGAATGTGGACCAGTTGAATCTGATTGGCTTATCAAGACTCCAGAAGGTGGTGATCGGAATGAACAGCTTCACGAAGAAGAAGAATGGGTTTGGGAAGGAGCTGAATCGTCGATTCTTCCTGAGGAACTGTCGTTTTTTGAAGGAAGTGAGGATTGGGGATTATTCCTTCTCAGATTATGCTTCTGCGGTGATAGAGAGTGCTTGGGAATGGAGGGAGATGATGGATAGATTTACCGAGATTGAAGAGCATCGCGTTTGGCAGCAATGCATTCCACGATAGTAGCATTAGCGAGTTTACAAGTGTGGATTGGGTGAATGGGTTGTTGGGTAGACTTCCCGAGTATTGAAGAGATGGTGTTCGGCAATTCGACGTTCGCAACCAATGAGAATGCAGTGTTTGCAGGTGAATGGAAGGAAACGGGAGATGATCGAATAGGGCTACCTCTTTTGCACTCCCTGCACTTTGACACGTATTCCTTCTGCAATTGTGTGTATGTGCAGTTTGAGAGTGGTGGTTGGAGCGCTGGATGATAGACTAGACCTACCCCAGTTAACCACATTGCAGATGAGCTGGAATACCTTCCGCTTCCGTACAGATCGCAGTGACACATCCCTGGTGATGCAAAGAAGCGGTGGTTGTGAGTATTGATGAATAGACTTAACGAAACTGCAGACTCTATCGGCAACGTTCACCAGTGATGAGAATGAGTGCTTTGGTTATCCCTATTATGTTGTTCTGGAGAGTTGCTCAGGAGAGAGTGTGATAATGACTAGACATGCCGTCTATCATTAACATTCTTCTTGGGGATGCTTTCATCAGTGCTGTAAACATTACAAAGACGAGTTGGAATTGGGAGTGAGGATGATGATTAGATATTGGAGAATGGCAGAATCATCCCTCAGTGAGCACAAAGCCAACAGTTGCAGTTCGAGTTTCGACATGGAACGAGTTCTTGTCGTTAGACTGGAGAGTGACGGAGATTACGATTCCGAGCAATACAATGAATGATCAATCCATTACGACTCTGGACTTCTCTCGCTTTAGGAGATTGAGGAGGATCACGATTGGTGATGAGTGCTTCATGTATGTACAAGAAGTGAGAATACAGGAAAGAACGGCTTTGAAATGCATACACATTGGAGTTAACAGTTTTACAAAGTTCAAAAACCAAATGAATAATGACCCCAATCGTCATTTCTATTTGAGAGATTGCCATTCCCTGAGAGAATTGATTATTGGAAGCAAATCCTTTTCAGACTACACAATTTGCGATATTCAGCGTGTGGATGCGCTAGAGGTTATTGAAATCGGAAAAGCGTTTGAGATCAGTTATAACTTCTATTATTCTTCTTTTGAATTGAAGAGTCAATAGTGAATGTGGAGGATGAGGAATAGACTTGCCTAGTATTACGAACATAACAATCGGTTTTTCCGCTTTTCATAAGAGTTGTCACGTCTCTTTTGAAGGTGTGCATCATGCTCTCATTGTGATGGATTAGACTTACCACTACTGTTGGCTATTCAATTAGATTATGGTGTCTTCTCTTTTGGAGGGATTTCTTGTCCTAACTCTCTTGTGATGCGAAGTGAGGTTGCATAACCCTTCTCAAAGACAGATTTGCCATCTCTTATCACTCTTTATAACCGTGTAATAAACGGTCAAGTGGTTAACACCTTCTACTACCCTGAACGTGTTATACTGGAGAGTCTATGTGTTGAATCCATTCCATGTGTAGATATTCCCTCACTTACCACAGTTGTCCTCTCCGATAGAGCCTTTTCCTGTAAGAAGGACATTAGAGTGCATAGTAGAGTTACCTTGGTTGGGTTATCTGCAGATGTTTCGGAGGCGTTACTACAATACTTGTCTTCTGTTTCTTGTAAAGACATGGGTTGTTAAAACACATTAGCAAACAAATTGTCAACGGCAACACCCATGAAAACCCCCAAGTTTGTCTTGCACGGGCTTGCGCCCTCTTCTCTATCCCTCCGACACAAACACTATCGGCCATTGTGTAGTGTGATTCTTCGACTTCTTCGGAGAGGGGTTCTCCAGCATGGCGTCGATGCGTGGAACCACCATCACACCGCACTTGGCCGGTCCGACGGTCATGCCCCACGTGTTCGCCCACTCTGTCACCTTGTCCATCCATCGCTGCAGCTCCTCCGCACTCCTCCCCACGATACACAGGTCATCCGCGAAGAGGAAGTGGGGGCAGGGAGGTTCCCAGGGCTCTCTTTCAGTGAACTCGGGAAGGATGTCGTTGATGAAGAGGGAGAAGAGGATGGGGCTGAGGGGGCAGCCCTGCCGCAATCCACGCTCCAGAGGAATGGGCTCGGAGGTGTAGCCGTTGGCGTTGACGACAATGGCGGAGTGGGCGTAGAGCTTCTCGATGAAGGCGTAGACCTTCCCGCCGATGCCCATCGTGCGCATCTTGTAGAGCAGCGCCTCGTGAGGGACCGAGTCGTATGCCTTCTTGAAGTCCACGAAGCACACCCACGCGTGCTCTCCCTCGTGGAACCACTTCCGACCCGTTCCCGTCAGGTTGCTCTGGATGCGGTTGATCGTCTCCAGCAGGGCGGACACGTGTCCCGTGCACTGCATTTCGGGACGGAAGCCGGCCTGCGCGGGCGTGAGAAGGTGGTCGGTCTCCACCTCATGGGTGATGCGGTTGGCCACCACGGCGCAGGCGATCTTGAGGATGACGTTCATCAGACTGATGCCTCTGTAGTTGTCCACGTCCATCGGATCGCCCTTCTTATGCAGCGAGATGACTTGCGAGGTCATGAAGCTCTCGGGGATGTGGCCGTCGAACAGCTGGTTGATGTGGCAGGTGAGGGTTTTATTGCGGTTGCGCAGCAGTTTCTTGTAGACCTCCACAGGAATGCAGTCGTCGCCCGTGCTCTTCCCGTTGCCCATCGCCATCACCACGTTCTCCACCTCAAACTCGGTGATCTCCCTGTCCCACGCCTTGCTGTCCTTCAGCTTGCTGTTCGGGTTGGGGGTCAGAGGGATCGTCTCCCAGTACTGTCTGTTCTTGCTCCGTCCACTTGCATCGGAGACAACGGTCGTGTAGTGTCTCTTCCACACCCCCACCACCTGTCTCGGCTGGGTGACGATTTGGTCAGTACTAGGGTCCCGAATGATGAGGGGCTTGCGATGGGACCCAGCGATGCGCTGATCGATGTGTCTCCAGAAGGCGGCCGGATTTCGCTTGCTGGTGCGCACCAGTTGTCTCGCGAAGGAGAAGCGATGGTTGTGGGTGACTCTTCGCAGCAGCTGGCGACACTTCTTCAGCACCGTCTGGTCCCTCTCCGTCCTCTCTCCTCCCTGTCTTCGCTGTTGCAGGATGGTGCGTCGTTTTGCGAGAAGGGTTGCCTCGCGGTGGTTGAAGACGCGCATCTTGCGCTTGAACAGCTCGCGCTTCTTCAGGAGGAAGCCCTCCTCCGTGATGGCGTCCAGCAGGTCTTCAGTGAACTGCTCGACGGAGGTGTTGGCGCAGGTGGAGGGGTGGAAGCGAGGATCATCGGTGACGGGAGAGAAGTCCTCCAGCACCTTCTCACGGTTGACGCGGGGCCGTTCTGGAGCAGGCTCGCTCTCCTTCTTCAGCCAGAGCGACGCGCAGACGAAGAAGTGGTCCGACAGGGTTTCTCGCTTACCCATGTGAACGATGGCCTGCTCGTAGTGCACGCCCTTCTCGGGAACGAGGATGTAGTCCAGGGTGGAGCCCTTGCTCTGACTGCTCCCCTTGTGCGTGATCGCGTCTCCCTTGTGGGGCACCCACAGGAGATTGACCTTCCGCTGATGGAACCAGGTGGTGACATTGGTGGGGGACTCGTTGAAGTCTCCCATGAGGACGACAGGCGCCTGATTGCTGCGCTTGCTGAGCTTGGTGAGCTTGGTGAGGATGCCGTTCTTGACTCGTAGCGCCATGAGGTTGTCGCAGCAGGGGACGTAGACACAGACGAAGATGACGGAGGTGGTCTTGTTGCTGACGAGCACCCAGAGGTCGTTGTAGGTGGAGTATGGGAGCACCTCCCAGAGCAGGGGCTTCTTGATGAGCATGGCGATGCCGAGCGTTCCCCGCTCCATCTGTGGAGGGCACATCTTCGCGACGCTGTACTCCGAGTCGAGGAAGGGGTCGGGCTCAGGGAAGGCGCGTGTTTCCTGGAGCGCGCAGACGTCGATGTTGTTGTCGAGGCAGAGCTTCCGGACGCTCTCCGCCTTCTGCGCGATGGAGTTGACGTTGAGGGTGGCCACTCTCCACTTGACCTTCTCCTTCTTGCGCGCAGTGTGCATGCCCGTGTTCACGCCCCAGGAATCGTTCGCGATGACAACTTGGATGGGTTGTCTCCACTGGGTGGTTGTTGGGTGTTGCCTTCTTGCTGGTGAGGGTTGTGGGGTAGCGGGTTGTTGTGGAGTAGGATGAGTAGGAGTAGCAGGAGTAACGGGAGTTGCGGGAGTTGCGCCCCTCCTTCTCTTTGGCATCGGACTGGTGTTCCGTCCCTTCCCAGCTTGGCGTCCACGTTGTCTGGTCGGGCGGGTACTTGTAGCAGGAGCAGGAACAGCAGCAACAGCAGGAGCAACAGCAGCAGCAACAGCAGGAGCAACAGCGACAGGGGAAAAGAGCTCGCGCAGACTCGTCACGAAGCCGTCTTCCGTCACACCAGGACCCTGAATGGTGTAGACGGGGTTCCTTCTATGCTTCTGAAGGAGATCGACCTTCGCTGCTCTGGCCGTCGTCGGAGGAGACGCTCTCCTGACAATCGCGTACACCTCGCGGATGGGCCCACAGAATCCATACACACGAAGATGCTTTCCACCTCGCTCATGACTCTTCCCTCCTTGGCGACCTGCCTTTCCACGCACAGGCACCTTGGATTTGGGTTTCTCCAATTCCTTTTCACGGCGTCTAGGAATCGGACGAGTTTGTTCTTCACGAAGTGCAGAATGTGGATGGAGTGCATCTTCGTGGTACACGGAGGGAGGACGCTTCCTAGGCACAGTTTGCGGCGGGGCGAGTGAATCGAGGCAATTCTCTTGCTGATCCCTCTCCGGTTGCACGTCTTGAAAGGATAGGAGCATACTGCTTATATGCGTCCTATCTTTTACTGACATAATTGTATTCTGAGGAAATCGAGAGCGATTGCTCGATTGGGATGGTATTTGGAGTATTTGTTTGTTGGTTCAAGAGTATTCTGTAGGTGCTAGAATGGAAGGAATCGAGGGTGTGGCGGGTGATCGCGAAGCGTGGCTTTCGGAAGCTGGATATGCGAATGGATTCTTGTTTGAAGTGTTCTATTGTGCTGATTTGTCTGTGCTATTTCCCATTCCGGGGTACATGTGTGGAGCTGTTGCTCTCTGAAGAAGAATCGGGACGGTTGATTGCGAATTGGACCGAATTGAATGTGATTAAACCCAAACTGAATTCCTTCCGATCTGGAGGAGGTCAAGTGAGAGGAAGTATTGTTGAAGCGAAGATAGACGATTCGATTGCATTGGAAGCCAGAGATGTTCGTGTTGGAGTTCTGCGCCAGTGATCTGTTGTGAGAATGCGTTCCTGTATTACCACAGTGTTGTATTTGGCGAGTTGAGTTCATAAATGAGGGGAGGAAGCGTGGCGAGTCTAGATCCCCAGCCAGCTTGAATGAGGCGAGTATTGAATGGGTTGGTGTTGGATGGACTGGATGAAAGAGAATGGAGTATTGAGAAGGGCGTTCGGCGAGATGGGTTGGTTCGTGCTTGCAATGAGAGTTCTGTGTTGATGATTGGTGCGTTCTTGTGTCGGTGATGGACAGAATGGTGGTAATTCGACAGCGTGTTGTCATCGAGTCCTGCCTCTTAACAGCGCGTGCATCCTTATATCTGTGCGATGTCTGCTATGCGGAATTGAACGAATTGGGGTTGGTATGGGGTGCATTCTCATTTCGTCCTCACAACGAGCCCTATGCCTCTCATTGGTTTCCTTTCCTTCTCCATTCTTTGTTTCTCACACAATCACACTCACCCCTTCATCACAGGGTCAACCCCAATTCTATCACTAACACACTCTATCACTCACACACATTCAATGGGCCACATTACAGCGAAAACGGAGAGGTCACCCCAAACGCGATTCTGAACAGGGGCAAATGCTTCGATCGATTCTCGCTCCTCTTCTTCTCGCTCTTTCTCCATGCACACACACTATT
>ERZ827156.3032-NODE-3032-length-15882-cov-25.772161_pt1 | contig 15882 bp, 21 predicted proteins | sample MGYA00519919_ERZ827156 | MGnify/ENA primary metagenome ERZ827156 (study PRJEB31778, sample SAMEA3449269) | human gut metagenome | biome: human gut; feature: human-associated habitat; material: faeces | place: United Kingdom | collected 2010/2012 ... | reverse complement strand
GCAGGCAATGAGTAGGGCTGCATGAGGAATGCAGGGGTGAGATTCCCGTGGGCTGTTGCCAGCAGCCGTCCGTTGGCTCATTTTTTGATTTTTAAGAAAGGGGATTTTTACGATGCAAGCGAAAAAGACAAACACTGAAAAAACAAAAAATCCAGAGATGCTTACTCTGGATTCGACTTATCGTATTGGCAATCGCTCCTTTATCGTTGAGCCGGTGTTCAAAGAAGAAAGTTCCCAAACCTTAGGAGAAGTTCTTCTCCGGCTGATGAAATCCGAAAGCGAAAAATTATAATGACCTTTCGGGAGGCAGCGGACAGAGAAAGCGGATTGTGTTATAATATAGGTATACAAGTGAATTTGCTATTCGACTGTCCCAAGAAAGGAGCGAGTATGAAACAGTCGAGTAACAAGAAATCCCGTGAAGCAACCGCTTTTCTCTATGAGCGTCTTTCCCGTGATGATAATTTGGAGGGCGAGAGTTACAGCATCGGCAACCAAAAGAAACTGCTCACCAAAGTTGCAAAGGAAAAAGGCTATACCAATCTGGTTCACTTTCTGGATGATGGCATTTCCGGCGTGACCATGAACCGTCCCGGTTTCGTTGAAATGATGCAGCAGCTTGAACAAGGAAAAGCCTCCGCTGTGTTCGTCAAAGACCTTTCCCGTCTGGGCCGAAACTATATTGAGGTCGGACGGCTGACAGAAGACTTTTTCCCAGACCATGACATCCGACTTGTTGCCGTTTCGGACAACATCGACACGGCCGAGGGAGAAAACGAACTGGCACCCATCCGAAACCTGTTCAATGAGTGGTATGCCCGCGACATCAGCAAGAAACGCCGTATCAGTAATAAAATCAAAGGCAACTCCGGCGAACCGATGGGACTTCCTCCCTATGGATATATCAAGGACCCGAACAATCCCAAGCATTGGGTCATTGATGAAGAAGCTGCACAAGTTGTCCGGCGCATTTTTGATATGACGTTGGAGGGCTTTGGCACGGAACAGATTGCCACCCAGTTTGAAAAGGAAGGCATCCTGACACCGCAGGCCTACTGGATTCAGAAAGGCATCGGCCGTCCCGGAAAGACCAAGACGCGCCCCGCCACCAAGTGGAATGGCTCCACGATTACCCATCTTCTGTACCAGCAGGAGTATTGTGGTGATGTTCTGAACTTCAAAACCTACTCCAAATCCTACAAGAATAAGAAGCGGATTCATAACGACCCGGAAAATTGGGTAGTGTTCCAAAATGTTCACGAGCCAATTATTGAACGAGCCGTGTTTGAACAGGTACAGCAGAAACGCGGAAAAATGCGCAAACGCCGTACCAGCAACGGAGAACACAATATGTTCTCCGGCCTGCTTGTCTGCGCAGACTGCGGCTGCAATCTGCACTTCCACTTCAATCAGGGCAACCCGGAAATCAAGTATTTCAACTGCTCCAACTACAAGGGCAACCGTGGCACCTGCCAATCCACCCACTACATCAGGGTAGACTTTCTGGAAGAAGTGGTGCTGGGCGAAATTCGGCGGCTGACCAAGTTTGCCAGCCTCTATGAGGACGACTTTTTGAAGGCTGTTATCGGGCACTCCCAGCAGGCGGACGAAGCCGACCGCAAGCTGAAAGAGAAAGAGTTGAAAGCACTCCTTGCCCGTGATGAAGAACTGGACGGCCTCTTTGAGCGCATCTATGAGGACAATGTTTCCGGCAAGATCTCTGATGAACGCTTTTCCAGAATGTCCCGGAGATATGAGGACGAGCAAAAGGAGCTGACCGAGAAAATCAAACAGCTCCGCTCCGAAATCGAAAAGCAGAGCAGCCGAACTATGACAACGGATATGTTTATCAGGCTGGTTCGCAAGTACACCAGAGCAAAAAAGCTGACACCCCGGATGCTGAACGAACTGGTGGAAAAAATCGAAGTGTTCGATGCAGAAAAGGTCAACGGCGTGTGGGAGCAGCGGCTCCGCATTCACTACAACTGCGTGGGCACCATTGAGATTCCAAGCGCACTTCCTTTACCGACACCTGATGTGTCGGTGAATACAAGAAAAGGCGTAGTTGTGAACTACGCCCCCTGTGATGTCGCTATTTAGCAAATAAAAAATGACGAATGCTCTTTAACAGCTAAATGCTGTAAGAACATTCGTCATGGTGCGAGCGATGGGACTTGAACCCACACGACCTTACGGACACAAGCACCTCAAGCTTGCCTGTCTGCCGATTCCAGCACGCTCGCGAACGGGATACCCGTTTATTATAGCAAAACGCCGCGGTTTGTCAAGGGGGCGCGCCAAATTCAGGCACGGAGCGCTTGCGCGTCCGGCTCCGGCGTGTTACAATTGGGCCAGGACTTGGCCGATGGGCGCGTCCACGGTGACGGCGGCGCCCAGGCCGCTGCCGGCCCCGCCCTTGTTGATAACGGCCAGCTTGTGTCCCCGGTAGTACTGCACCAGCCCCGCGGCGGGATAGACCACCAGCGACGTGCCGCCGATGATCAGCATGTCCGCCTGACGGATATAGTGGATGGCGCGGGCCAGCACGTCCTCGTCCAGCGACTCCTCGTACAGCACCACGTCCGGCTTGATAACGCCGCCGCAGGTGCAGCGGGGGATGCCGCGGCTGCCCAGGATGCGCTCCACGCCGTAGAACTTGCCGCAGCGGGTGCAGTGGTTCCGCAGGACGCTGCCGTGCAGCTCCAGCACCTCGCGGCTGTCGGCCTTCTGGTGCAGGCCGTCGATGTTCTGGGTGATGATGGCCTTCAGCTTTCCCTGCCGCTCCCATTCCGCCAGCTTGCGGTGGGCGGCGTTGGGCTGGGCGTCCGGCGAGAGCATCTTGGCCCGGTAGAAGTCGTAAAATTCCTCGGTGTGGGTCTCGTAAAACGTGTGGCTGAGGATGGTCTCCGGCGGGTACTTGAATTTCTGGTGGTACAGGCCGTCCACGCTGCGGAAGTCCGGGATGCCGGATTCGGTGGACACGCCGGCGCCGCCGAAAAAGACGATGTTGTCGCTGCCGTCGGTGAGCTCTTTCAGCCTGCGGATGGCTTCATCCATGTAAAATCCCTCCATTTCTGCTGTAAGGAGTGCCTATGAATATTCAGATCTTCGGAAAAAGCAAGTCCTTCGATACCAAGAAGGCGGAGCGGTGGTTCAAGGAGCGCCGCATCAAGTACCAGTACATCGACCTGGTCAGCAAGGGCGTGTCGCCGGGGGAGTATCGCTCCATCCGCGCCGCCGTGGGCAGCTTCGACGCCCTGGTGGACAAGGGCTGCCGGGCGTATGAGGAGCTGTACATGGCGTACATCACGCCCCAGGCGGCGGAGGAAAAGCTGCTGGACTATCCGGAGCTGTTCGCCGCGCCCATCGTCCGCAACGGGAAGCAGGCCACGGTGGGCTATCATCCGGAGGTCTGGCAGACCTGGGAATAAGCGCTTCTGTCCGTCCGTGGGCCGCCGGGTCCGCGGACGGCTTTTTTATTCCGTAAAGCTGTGCTCCACCGTGACCACGGCGTAGTAATTGCCGTCCATGGCCCGGACCAGGTCGCGTATCTCCTGGGCGGCCTGGGCAGGGGTCTTGCTGCTGGTGAAGGGCAGCACCGCGTCGAAGATCAGGTTGTCGTGGGTGGTGCCCCGCACCACCCGGAAGTCGTGGATGGTCAGACCGGGGTCCACCTGCTTCACCAGCGCGGCCACCTGTTCCTTCAGGGCGGTGACGGAGTCGTCGGTGACGATGGGGTCCATGTGGATGACGGCGTGGCAGTGGAGCTTCTCCATCAGTTCCTTTTCAATATTGTCGATCACATCGTGCATGGCCATGATGTCCCCGTGGGCGGGGACCTCCGCGTGGAGGGTGATCATCAGACGGCCGGGGCCGTAGTCGTGGACCACCAGATCGTGGACGCCCAGCACTGTGTCGTTGGAGAGGACGATATCCCGTATCTGCTGCACCAGCGCCGGGTCGGGGGCCTGCCCCAGCAGCGGGGACAGGGTCTCTTTTGCGGCCTTGTAGGCGGAGAACAGGATAAACAGCGCCACCAGCAGGCCCACATAGCCGTCCACCGCCAGCCCGGTCCACTTGCCCACCAGCATGGCCGCCAGCACGGCGGCGGTGGCGGCGGTGTCGGACAGGCTGTCCATGGCCGTGGCCTCCATGGCGGCGGACTTGATCTGCCGGCCGATGCCGCGGTTGTACAGCCACATATACAGCTTGACGCACACCGACGCCGCCAGAATGGCCAGCGCCAGCGGCGAGAAGGTGACGGCCTCCGGGTGGAGGATCTTGTCAAAGGAGGACTTGGCCAGCTCCACGCCCATCAGCAGGATCAGGCCCGCTACGATCAGGCCGGATATGTACTCGATGCGGCCGTGGCCGAAGGGGTGGTCGGTGTCGGGCTTCTTCCCTGCCAGGCGGAAGCCCAGCAGCGTCACCGCCGAGGACCCGGCGTCGGACAGGTTGTTGAAGGCGTCCGCCGTAACGGCGATGGAGCCGGACAGCCGCCCGGCGAAGAATTTGCCGATGAACAGCAGGATGTTCAGGGCGATGCCCACCGCGCCGCACAGGGTGCCGTAGGCCCGGCGGACGGCGGGAGAGGTGACGTTGTCCCGGTCAGGAATGAGCCAGCGGCTCAGCAATCGTAGCATGGCAGTCGTCTCCTTTCGGCGGGTAGACCCGGCGCTTTGTCAGCCAATAGCACAGGGGAATGGCGTACAGCAGTATCTCATAGGGGATGGCGGACATGTCCGCGCCCAGCATGGCCAGCGGGATGGACACGGAGATGTTCCAGGGGATCAGCGGCGAGATGACGATACCGGAGTTCTCGATGTCCAGGGCCATCTCTCCCCTGCCGTGGCCGCGCCTGGTGTAGTCGTCCTCCAGCAGCTGGTTGCACACCACTGCGCAGGTGGACTGGTTGCAGAACACCATGCCGCACACCACGGAGATCGCCGCGCAGGCGGGGAACCGCCCGGCTCTCCGGGCCAGGCGCTGGGCCAGATGCGCCGCGCCGTTCAGCACGCCCATGCCGCCCAGCAGCCCGGCGTACAGCCCGGCGCTGACGGCCATGATGGTGGCCGAGACCATGGACATCATGCCGCCGCCGGAGAGCACGTCGTGCAGCGCGCCGGGGGCGGGAACGTAGCCCAGCGCCGCATCCCGCAGGGTGGGCAGCAGTTCGCGGCCCTGGACGAGCACCGTCACCAGCAGCGCCGTCAGCGCGCTGACGGCCATGGTGGGCCGGATGGGGACCCTGCACAGCGGCAGGATCAGGATCAGCAGCGCCGGAATGGCCGTCCACCAGCTGAGGCGGAAGGTGCCGGACAGCTGATCCAGCACGCCGCTGTCCACCGTGGCCAGCGGATGCGTCACGGACAGGGCGGCGTAGGCCGCTAGACTGACCAGATAGGGCAGCCAGCCGGTGCGGTGCATCATGTGCAGGTTGTCATAGAGCTTGGTGTCGGTGGCGGCGGCCACCAGCGTGGCGCTGGAGGAGGCCGGTGAGCAGCGGTCGCCGAAGTAGGCGCCGGCCACGATGGTCCCCGCCGTGATGGCCACGCTGACGCCGCCGGAGCGGGCCAGGGCCACCAGGATCACGCCCAGGGTGCCCACCACGCCGAAGGACGTGCCCAGGGCGTAGGAGATGAAGCTGGTCAGCAGGAACGTCACCAGCAGGAACAGCTGCGGCGTGATGATGCGCAGCCCGTGATAGATGAAGAAGGCGATGGTCCCGGCGCTGCGCCACAGGGCGGTGATGGCGCCGATGAGCATGTAGATCACGATCACGCAGCACATTTTGCGGCCCTGCTCCCAGGCGGCGTCCCACATGGCCCGCACGGTCAGCCCGCGGCGCAGGCCCAGGGCGGAGAAGGCCGCTATGCCCACCCATATCGCGATGATCAGGGACTGGTCCAAAAGGATGCAGAGGCCCACTGCGGCCAGAAACAGCAGAAAACAGAAGACGGCGCCCATGTTACCTCCCCGGGATGGTCAGCGTCATGCGGCAGCACAGATCATCCAGGTCGCTGTCGGTGGCGGCGGGAAGGCGCAGGCGTCCCCCGCATTTGGCACAGGTCAGGTCCACCGCGCCGCGGCGTACCTGCATGGTGTATTCGCGGCTGCCGCAGGCGCAGGAGATGCCGCCCCGGGCGGCAATGTCCTTCAGCTCCGACAGCACCTCGTACATGATGACATTGTCAGTGAAGGCCTCGTCCGGCGACGCCTTCTCCTTGGCCACCCGCAGGGCCAGGCCCTCCATGGCCCGCCGCACCTCGGTCTCGTCGCCGACATAGCAGCACAGCTCCTGCTTTACGGGACAGGCCAGGCCGATGCCCCGGCCGCGCAGCAGCGCGTCGGCGCTGCACTCCGCCTGGTGGTGGCCGCCGCACACGCCGCAGGGCACCTGCAGCCGGAAGCGCAGGCCGTCTGTCTCCGCGGTCAGGGCCTCCTTGCCGCATTCACACTCCATCCGCGCCGCCGCGGCGTTCAGGGCGAACACGCTGCGGCTGTGCAGCACGGCCTTGCCGCAGGCGGGGCAGATATATCCAAAGCTACGCATTTCCTCCATGGTATATGCTCCTTTGTCACAATAGGTCACTGTATTATATACCAATTACTGTCGCATTTCCAGTATTGCGGTAAAAAGAGTTTTCGGCTATAATGCAGGCACGATTTTCCCGCAGCAGGAGGTGCTGCCATGCAAAAGAGATCCTTTGCCGCCGCGGTCAGGGCGGCCTTCCCCCATACCATCCCCGTGTTGACCGGCTATCTGGCCGTGGGCATAGCCTACGGCGTGCTGATGGCCGCCAAGGGATACAATTTCCTGTGGTCGGGCTTCATCAGCGCCTTCGCCTTCTGCGGCAGCATGCAGTATGTGGCCATCACGCTGCTGACCACGGCCTTTGACCCCATCCAGGCCTTTGTGCTGAGCCTGATGGTCAATGCCCGCCACCTGTTCTACGCGCTGGCGCTGCTGCCCAAGTACCGCAGGCTGGGCAAGCTGCGGTATTTCATGATCTACACCCTGGCGGACGAGCAGTTCTCCCTGTCCTCCTCGGTGGAGCCGCCGGAGGACGTGGACCCCACGCTGTTCTACTTCTCCATGAACCTGCTGACCTGGTGCTACTGGGTGGTCAGCTCCATGCTGGGCGGCCTGGTGGGCGGCTTGATCACCTTTGATCTCACCGGCATCGACTTCGCGCTGACGGCCCTGTTCGTGGTGCTGTTCATCGAGCAGGTCATCCCTCGGGAGAACCGCGCGCCCGGCGTGGCGGGCCTGGTCTGCTCCTTGGTGGGGCTGGCCCTCTTCGGCCCGGACAGCATGGTCATCCCGGCCATGGTGCTGACCATGGCGGTGCTGCTGCTGGGAAGGAGGAAGCTATGCGCTTAGATACCGTACACTCCCTGATCATCGTCGCCATGGTGGCGCTGGCCACCCAGCTGACCCGCTGGGTCCCCTTCCTGCTGTTCTCCGGCGACCGGAAGCTGCCCAAGGTGGTGGAGGACCTGGGCCGTCTGCTGCCCCCGGCTATGATGGGCCTGCTGGTGGTCTACAGCCTGCGCAGCGTGGACCTGCTCTCCGGCAGCCACGGCATCCCGGAGGCCATCGCCGTGGCGGTGACGGCGGCGCTGCACCTGTGGCGGCGCAACACGCTGCTGTCCATCCTGGCGGGCACCGTGTGCTACATGCTGCTGGTGCAGCTGGTGTTCTGAACGACATGACAACAAAAGGAAACCGGCCTTCTGGCCGGTTTCCTTTTGTTCTTCGCTATTCGTTCTCCAGCAGCAGCGTATAGCGCTCGCCGTCGGCGGCGAACACCCGCTCCACGTCGGTGTCCATCTGCTCCAGCAGCGGTTCCGGGGCCTCGTAGGCCACGCAGGTGCCGCAGGAGGCGCTGAGCTTCCGGGGCACCGGCATCATCCGGGCCGCGATGCCGGCGGCTGTCAGCTTCTGGCAGGTCAGCAGGGCGGAGAGATGGGTGTGGAACGTGGCGATATAGCTGTTCATTTGGTCAGCGTCAGGCGGAAGTCGATGCCCTCCGGCGCCACGGCGACCTTGTAGCCGCTGTTCTCGGCGAACCGGGTGACATTCTCCACGGAGCACTGGTTGTCCACCAGGACCTCCAGCGCGTTGGGGGCGTCGGCCTTCACGGCCTTCTGTACCATCACCACGGGCATGGGGCAGGAAAAGCCTCTTGCGTCAACAGTCATCGTCATATCCTCCTTTACTTGGCGGCCTGCGCGTTCACCGCGGCGGCCTTGGGCATGTTCCACAGGGAGACCACCAGCATCAGCAGGATGCCCAGGCACACGGCCACCTTGCCGTTGGTGGAGATGCCGCCCACCACGATCTCCTTGGCCTCATTCAGGGCGTCGGCGTTGCCGGCCAGACCGAAGTTATGGGCAAAGGCAGCGCCCACGATCATGCCGAACACGGTCACGGCGCTGTCGCCGTTGCCCTCGCCGGCCAGGATCAGCTGACGCAGCGGGCAGCCGCCCAGCAGCACGCTGCCCCAGCCCACCAGGACCATGCCCAGCAGGTTCCACAGCTGGCTGCTGTGGGCGATGGGCTGCAGCTCGAAGCCCAGCTTGAAGCTGCCAGTGATCAGGTTGCCCGCCAGCACCACCACGAAGATGGCCACAAAGCCGTACAGCAGCTTGAAATCCTTGAACAGCATGGCGTCGCGGATACCGCCCACCATGCACAGACGGGCGCGCTGGGCCAGGGCGCCCACCACCACGGCGATCAGCAGGGCGGCCAGCATGGGCGCGTGCTTGGAGCCGGGGCCCTCCTCGCTGAACTTGAACAGGGAGGGAACGGCGATCACCAGGATCAGCAGGCCGGTCATGACGATGGGCAGCACGCCGCCCTCGCCCTTGCCCACGGGATAGGCGCGCTTCAGGGAGAAGCCGCGCTTGAGGAACTGGATGCCAATGAAGATGCCCAGGGTGAAGCCCACCAGGCCCACCACGGCGTTCAGGTCGCCGCCGCCGATGCGCAGGACCATCCGCAGGGGGCAGCCCAGAAAGGCCAGCGCGCCGATCATCACAAAGGCGCCCAGCACAAAGCGGGTGGCGGGGGAGGAGCCGGCCTTGGCCCGGAACTCCTTGGTGGCCACGGACATGATAAAGGCGCCCAGCACCAGGCCGATGATCTCTGGCCGGACGTACTGCACCTTGGCCGCGCCGTGCATGCCTACCGCGCCGGTGATGTCACGCAGGAAGCAGGCGATGCAGAAGCCCATATTGGCCGGATTGCCCAGGTGCGTCAGCACCACGGCGGCCAGGCCGACCACTGCGCCGGCGATGACCACGATCCAACTTACTTTTTTCATTAATGTGTTTCTCCTTCTCGTTATTTCTTTATAAGAATAGCGAAATTATTATACGTCACGCAGAAAGGAATGTCAACCCCGTGACAAGAGGGCGCTTCTGTGGTATCATAGGCGGGAAAACGAGAGGAGATGCCGCTATGGACGCCATTTATCTGGACAACGCCGCCACGTCGTTCCCCAAGCCGGAGGGAGTCAGCGACCGGATGAAATTCTACCTGGACTGCGTGGGCGCCAATGTCAACCGCTCGGTCTATACCGCCGCCCAGGAGGCGGGGCTGGTGACGCTGACCCTGCGGCAGCGTCTGGCGCGGCTGTTCCGCTTTCCGGAGCCGCCCACCCATGTGATCCTGACGCCGGGGGCCACGGCAGCGCTGAATATGCTCATCTCCGGTCTGCTGCGGCCGGGGGACCACTGCATCGTCAGCAGCATGGAGCACAACGCGGTCATGCGGCCCCTGCTGCGCCTGCCGGGGGTGGAGGTCAGCCGCATCCCCTGCGACAGTCGGGGCTTTGCGGACGTGGACGCCCTGCCGGGGCTGTTCCGGGAGAATACGAGGCTGGTGCTGGTGGCCCATGGCTCCAATGTCTGCGGCGCGGTGCAGGACGCCGCGGCCATCGGGCGTATCTGCGCGGCGCGGGGCGTGCCCTTTGCCCTGGACGCCGCCCAGACGGCGGGCCACCTCCCTATCGACTTCCAGGCGCTGGGCCCCAGCGCCCTGGCGGTGCCGGGACACAAGGGCCTTCTGGGCCCCGGCGGCGTGGGGGCGCTGCTGCTGCGGGATGAGCTGGCCCAGCGGCTGACGCCGCTGATCGCCGGCGGCACCGGCAGCGCGTCGGACAGCGAGTACCTGCCCCCCTACCTGCCGGACCGGTTCGAATCCGGCACCGCCAACCTCCCCGGCTACTACGGCTGGGAGGCGGCGCTGCGCTTCGTGGAGGACCGGGGCGTGGACGCCCTGCGGCGGCACGAGATGGCCCTGTGTACCCGGTTCCTGGACGGCCTGACGGACATGGAGCACCTCCGCCTGGTGGGCCCCCGGGACCCGGAGCGCCGGGTGGGCGTCATCTCCGTGGACTTCCTGCGGCGGGACAACGCCGAGATGGCCTACGAGCTGGAGACGCGCTATGGCATCCTGACCCGCTGCGGCCTGCACTGCGCGCCCTCGGCCCACAAAGCGCTGGGCACCTTCCCGCAGGGGACGGTGCGCTTCTCCCTGGGCTGGGCCAGCACCGAAGCCGATGTGGACGCGGCCCTGGCCGCGCTGCGGGCGCTATCTTGACCAAACCGGACGGCAGAGCCGTCCGGTTTTTTGCTTATCGCAGGAAAATGCGCTTGCCGCCGCGGTACTTCCCCACGGTGCCGATGCGCTGGGCGCTGGGCACCGCCGGCTTCAGCTCCGCCAGCAGCGCGTCGGCGTCCGCCGGGTCCACGGCCATCAGCAGCCCGCCGGAGGTCTGGGGGTCGAACAGCAGGTCCTGTATGGCCACCTCCGTCTCCCCTACGTCCACGCCGGCCTCGGCAAAGGAGCGGTTGCGGTACATCCCGGCGGGCAGCACGCCCATCCGGGCGAACTCCACCGCCTCGGGAATAAAGTCGATGGCGCTGACGTCGATGGTCAGCTCCACGTCGCTGCCTTGGGCCATCTCGAAGCCGTGGCCCATCAGGCCAAAGCCGGTGACATCGGTGCAGGCGTGGACGCGATAGCGCACCATCACGTCCCGGGCGGCCTTGTTCAGCGTGGTCATCATGCGGTTCATAAAGGCCACGGTGTCCTCCGTCAGCAGGTCGGCCTTTCCGGCACTGGTCAGCACGCCGATGCCCAGCGGCTTGGTCAGCACCAGCACGTCGCCGGGCCTGGCGGCGGAGTTGGTGAGCATTTTGTCCGGGTGGACGAAGCCCGTCACGGCCAGGCCGTACTTGGGCTCGTCGTCCAGGATGCTGTGGCCGCCGGTGATCAGCGCCCCGGCCTCGTATACCTTGTCATAGCCGCCCCGCAGGATCTGGTGCACCGCGTCCTTCGGCATGCTCTCCGGCACGGCCATGATGTTCAGGCACAGCTTGGGCTCGCCGCCCATGGCGTACACGTCGCTGAGGGCGTTGGTGGCGGCGATCTGCCCAAACAGGTACGGATCGTCGGCGATGGGCGGGAAAAAGTCCACCGTCTGCACCAGCGCCAGCTCGTCGCTGATCTTGTACACCGACGCGTCGTCGCTTTTGTCGAAGCCCACCAGCAGATTGGGGTCGTGGTGTACGCGGATGCCCTCCAACAGCTGGGCCAGCACGCCTGCGCCCACCTTGGCGCCGCACCCGGCGCACTTGGTCAGCTTTGTCAGCTTGATGCTCTGTTCTTCCATACTACTCACGCTCCTGTCACATTATCGCAGTGCGCCGGTCAGGCACAGAATGGCTTCCAGCACGCCGCCGCCCACCGCCAGCGCCTTGTCCGAGGCGGTGGTGCAGTATTCCGGCTTGCAGCGGGGATCCACGTCGCCGGATTTCATCCCCTTGAACACCGGTGTGCCGTCGGACAGCAGTCCCCGCAGCACCCCGTCGATGGTGCAGCGCATGGGCTGGCCGTCCACCTCGCCGGCGATGTCCCCGGCCTTCACCTCGTCGCCGATCTCCCGCCGCTGGACGAAAATGCCGTCCGCCGGCGCGCGCAGCACCCGCTCGCCGGCGTAGCCGCCGATCAGGCCGGGGATGTTGGTGTTGGGCAGCGCGCTGCCCCGATAGATGACCCGCCCCAGGGTGTGGCCCCGCATGGTCTCCACCACCGCGTGGCAGTCCTCCCCGGCGGTAAAGCCGGGGCCCACGGCCACCACCACCGGCGCGTCGGTGATGCGCGTGCCCAGATTTTTTTTGGCCAAAATGGCGTCCACCAGCGCGTCCGGCCGCAGCTCGTCCCGGCATCGGCAGTCCGGGTCGGGCAGCACGGGTATCGCCCCCTGTGCCAGACAGGCCCTGGCCGCCCCGGCGTCCTCCGCCCGAACGGCGCGGACGCCCTCCACCACGGTCTCGCCGTGGGTGATGGCGGGGGAAAAGCACACGGTGCGGCGTATGGCGGTGGGGCGCGGCAGGTCGGTCATGACCACCTGCATGCCGCTGCGGTGCAGCCGCAGGGCGATGCCGGTGGCGATATCCCCGGCGCCCCGTATGAGAACCAGCATAGAATCACCTCATTCGCTATTCTTACCATCGATCGACAAGGGCAAACACGCCTGACAGCGCGTCTTTCCGGCGCTTTTTGCCCTTTTCGTCTTGGCGGGCGCTAGCCCGCCTGCGTCTCAAAAACCAAAAATCACTCGAAAATCCATCGCTGTCAGGTGCGATGCAGTTTTGTCGGAGCGGAAATGTGTCCAGACGAGGAAAGACCCGCAGAGAATACTTGACGTATTGTCAAGGGGCTTGACGCTGTATGGGCGCATTTCCGCCCGTCAAAACCGTGTCTGCCCTTGTCGATCGATGGTAGAGTAACACAACGAAAATGCCTTGTCAATGGCGCAGGATGTCCATTGACGCTGCCCGCCTTTTTTGCTACAATGGACTCGAATATGAGGTGGTTTTGATGGCAAAACTGGAAAATAACGAGACGGCGTATACCCACGGCATTTCCCAGCGGATCACGGTCCGCCTGTTTGCGGAGGAGAAGTGCTACGGCCCCGGTGTCCACCGGCTGCTGCGGGCCGTGGAGGAGCACTGCTCCCTGCGCTCGGCGGCGGCGTCCATGAACATGGCCTACTCCAAGGCCTGGGGCATCGTCCGGGCGGCGGAGCAGGGCTTCGGCTGTAAGCTGCTGCACTCCACCATCGGCGGCAGCGGCGGCGGCGGCGCCGCCCTCACCGACCAGGCGCGGCAGATCATGGCGGCCTACGACGAGTACTGCCGCCAGCTGGAGACCTACGGCCAGGAGCTGTTCCGCCGGCTGTTCGGCTTCTGCGCCAAGGAGGAATAGAAAAAGAGGACCGGTCTCCGACCGGTCCTCTTCCGCTTATTCCTCGCCGCCTTCGATGTAGACGGCTTCGCACGCCTGCTGGGCGCGCATCAGTGCGCGCAGCATCCCCGCCACGCAGGGAGAGTCCACCACCTCCATCAGGTGCTCCCCCGCGATGCGCTGCGCATCCTGCGCGGCATTGAACATGATGTGGTACATCTTCTCATAGTCCGGCATACAGCGACCCCCCTTTTCTGAATTTATTTTGAACGCATAGTGCGTCCGGTTTGAATATTGTACCTGCTGGTGCTATAATAGCTGCAAAATAAATACAAAAAGTAAATATATATGAGATGAAAGGTATGGCAATTAAAAGTCTATCCATCCGTATCGACACGGAGCTGCTGGACAAGCTGCATGTGGTGGCGGACTACGAGGGCCGCTCCGCCAACGGGCAGATCAATATCCTCATCCGGGACTGCGTGGCTGCCTATGAGAAGGAGCACGGCCCCATCCGGGTGGGAACACGGGAGAAGTAAGGCGGTTTCTGCCGCTGTACGTTCATTATACAGCGTTGTGGAGATATTCACAATACCACCTGAAAAATATTGTGGGGATATACACAATATTGGTTTTGGGAAAATTTTCCTATAATGGTCATAGCCGAGGTGTGGGAGGTGAGCAGCATTTTCGACTATGGCCCGCTGTGGGAGACCATGCAGAGGCAGGGCGTCACGCAGTACCAGCTGCTGAAGAGCGGCATCGACAACAAGACGCTGGACTCCCTGAAAAAGAACAAGAATATCACGATGGTCACAATGGAAAAGCTGTGCCGTATCATCGGCTGCTCACCCAACGATATCGTCCATTTTTTCTGACAGTAAAAATTCCCCCTGCGCCGGTACGGCGCAGGGGGAATTCCTTTCGGTCGCTCAGATGGCGGGCACCTCCATGCCCAACCGGCGGTACATGGTCTTTTTCACCGCCCGGAGGATGTTCTCATAGCCGGTGCAGCGGCACAGGTGGCCGCTGAGCAGCTTGCGCAGCTCCTCGTCGGAGTACAGCTTGCCGCTGTCCAAAATCTCCACGGCGGTCATCAGGAAGCCGGGGGTGCAGAAGCCGCACTGGATGGCGGTCTCCTCCATAAATGCCTTCTGGATGTCGCTGGGCTCGCCGTCGGGGCTCAGCAGGCCCTCCAGCGTGCGGATGTGCTTGCCGTCGGCCCACACCGCCAGATAGATGCAGGAGTTGAAGGTCTCGCCGTCGATCAGAACGGTGCAGGCGCCGCACTCGCCCACCTCGCAGCCCTTCTTCACGGAGGTCAGGTGGTAGTCGTTGCGCAGCATGTCGGTCAGGCTGGCGCGGACGTCCACCATCTTCTCCACGTCCTTGCCGTTGATATTGCAGCGGATCAGCTTATACTGCTTGTTCATGCCAGCTCACCTCCTGCCAGTTCGATAGATTTCACGAGACAGCGCTTGGCGATCTCCAGCGCGATGTGCTGGCGGAAGGCGCGGCTGGCGCGCCAGCTGTCACGGGGATTGATGTCGTCCAGCACGGCCAGGGCGAAGGCGTCCACCGTCTCCTGGGTCAGGGGCTTGCCCTGGGCCGCGGCCTCGGCGCTCTTGCAGCGCAGGGGCACAGGCCCGGCCACGCCGTAGGCGATGCGGGCGCGCTGGATGGTCTTTTTGTCCTCGCTGAGCCGCACGTTGACGCTGCACCCCAGGGTGGCGATGTCCATGGCGTTGCGCATGGCGTACTTGATGTAGTGGCCCTGGCAGCGGTCATAGCTCTCCTTGGGGATGAGGATGGCGGTCTGGATCTCGCCGTCCTCCACCCGGATGTCCACTTTGCCGGCCTTGATATAGAACTCGTGGATGGGCAGGCGGCGGATGCCGTTTTTGCCCGTCAGCTCCACGATGGCGTCCCAAGCGTGGAGGGTGGAGGAGGAGTCGGCGGAGGTGACGCCGTTGCAGGTGTTGCCGCCGATGGTGCCGATATTGCGGATCTGGGGGCCGCCCACCATGTCCACGGCCTCGCCCAGCACGTTGATGTACTTCTGGATGATGGGGTCGCGGGTGATGTGGGAGAAGCTGGTCAGGCTGCCGATGCGGATGTTCTCGTCCGCGTCGATGCTGACGCCCCGCAGCTCGTCCAGCCCGTAGATGGAGATCAGCTCCGCGCCGGCGCGCCGTCCCTCGCGCATCTGCACCAGCACGTCGCTGCCGCCGGCGATGATCTGGGCTTCCGGATGCTCCAGACGGAGGGCCACCGCGTTCTCCACGCTGGAGGCCTCGTACAAGGCTTTCATATCATACATGGCTTATTTGCCCTCCTTTTCGTTCCAGCTGTCGTGGATCAATCCCGCCTTGGTGAACTCGGCGAACAGCACATGGGGCGTGATGGGCGTGCGGTCGATGGCCACGCCGGTGGCGTTGAAAATGGCGTTGCGGATGGCCGGCGCGCCGGAGCAGGCCGGCGGCTCGCCCAGGGCCTTGGTGCCGAAGGGGGAGGTGGGCTCGGGATTCTCCACGAACTGCGCCTCCAGATGGGGGTGGTCCATAAAGGTGGACAGCTTGTAGTCCAGCAGGTTGTTGTTCAGGGGCTTGCCGGTCTTTTCG
>ERZ827156.3027-NODE-3027-length-15910-cov-3.662504_pt1 | contig 15910 bp, 14 predicted proteins | sample MGYA00519919_ERZ827156 | MGnify/ENA primary metagenome ERZ827156 (study PRJEB31778, sample SAMEA3449269) | human gut metagenome | biome: human gut; feature: human-associated habitat; material: faeces | place: United Kingdom | collected 2010/2012 ... | reverse complement strand
CGTCCCGTTCGGGGAGCCCGATCGCAAGGAAAAACGCCCGCGGCACGGCGCCCGCCGCCGCCAAGTCCGACAGATTGACAGCAAGCGCCTTGTAGCCGATCGCTTCCGGATCCGTATCCGGCAGGAAATGCGTCCCCACGGCCGTCATGTCGGTCGTCACCGCAAGGCGCCCGGCTCCCGTGTCGATAATGGCGCAGTCATCCCCCACCCCCTTGGAATGCCAGGCGCCGAACGCCGCATGGGTAAAGAATTTGTCAATCAGCGAAAATTCACCGTTCTGAACCATTTTTCTGTTCCTCAAACGAAAAAAGGCGCGTCCGACCCGCGTCTGCGAATGGATCACGCCTCTTTTGAAGAACGCCTTTCCATGCGGGCAGACGCCGCACCGAAAGGCCTTCTTTAATTACTTACCGGCCTTCTCAGCCTTCACCTCGTCCGGACGCACTTCGGCGGCGGTCTTATCAAGCACGCCATTTACCAGACGGTAACCCTTGTCGGAACCGAACTGCTTCGCAAGTTCCACGGCTTCGTTGATGACGACGCGGTACGGTACCTGCGGGCAGTGCATCAGTTCCCACGTGCCCATCGTGAGGCACGCGCGTTCAATGACGGACAAACGATCCAATTCACGATCCACGTGGTGCGAAAGGATCCCGTCGATCTTCGCGCGGTCGGCCATTACGCCCGCCAAAATTTCGCGGCAGAACGCCTTATCGCAGGCTTCGAAGTCTTCGGGCGTCAGATCGCATCCGGCGACGGGGCCGTCTTCGTCCGTGATGACGGAGAGAAGCCCCGCGTCAATTTCCGCAAAATCCGCTTCCTTATTGATGAGGCTTTCATACACCCCGAGAAGCGCAAATTCACGGGCCTTGCGGCGGGCACCCGCCAAAGGAAGGCGCTTTTTATCACTCATGGTCGTTTTCTTCGTAGTCTTCGGGGAAATCCATCGGGAACTGTTCCGCAAGACGCGCCATTTCCACGGCACACTGCGCGCAGTCCTTACCCTTCATCGTGGTACGGGCCTTGCACTGTTCGTCGTTTTCGCAGGTGAGAACGCCGTTGGCGACCGGAATGCCGTAGTCGGCCGTCACACGGGCGATTCCCTCGGAAGAGCGGTCGGACACGATTTCAAAGTGATAGGTTTCACCGCGGATCACGGCGCCCAGGGCGATAAGAGCATCGTAGTCGCCGGTTTCCGCCAAACGCGACAACGCAAACGGGATTTCCAAGGCCCCCGGCACCGTCACGTAGGTGATGTCTTCTTCCGCTACGCCGAGCCGCTTCAGTTCTTCGAGGCAGGCGGCATAAAGCTCTTTGCCCGCATACTCGTTGAAGCGGGACACAACGACCCCGATCGAAAGATCCGAACCGTCCAGATTCTGTTCAATAACGTCGACTGCCATGACTGACACAACTCCAATCTCAAAAAATAACGCACGGGGAAAATTACTTCCCCAAAAAACTGTTACATCGGTTATTTTAACGGGGTTCCCTCCGCTTGGGGCGGCAACTCACGGGTTTTTCACACAAAAATTCGTGCGCCGCCTCGGTAAACTGTCGTTCTTTCCTTCCTGAACCGCCCTTTCACCATGGCCGACCTTTCCGACAATTTCATCAATTCCATCTGCTTTACGCTGGCGCTGCTTTATCTCGCGCTGCAGAGCTGGCGCCTCGCGCGCCCCTTCTGGGCCATGCGGTTTGAAGGGAAACTCGCATCCCTTAAAAAGCTCATGGCAGAAAACGGCCTCACCTTCACCGAAAGTGAGCTGCGTCGTGCGGTGCCCGCGGACTACGCTATCAATACGCTTTTGCACCGGGAACTCACCGACGCGCGCGAACTTGAATGCCGCGGAGCGTTCCGACGGGCGTTGGCGCTTTTTGCGGCGGCACTGCTTCTCACCATGGGTCTCGGGTTCTTTTATTCCGACCCGATGGCCGCTTCCTACGCGAGCGACCTCGTCCTCTTGGCGCTTGCAACCGTCATCGCCGCCTGCGCCCGCTACCGCGTCTTAAAAATCCTCTACTACGTCGCGGACAAGATGGACGAAAAGAAAGCTGCCCGCACCTGAACCTCAGGCCTTCGCGAGAAAAACCGGATCGCCTTTCACCGCCTGCAGACGGTTTTTAATGTCGCGCCCCGGGGCGTCCCCGAAGAGCTGCTTATATTCGCGGGAAAATTGCGTGGGGCTTTCGTAACCCACGGCGTAAGCCGCAGCCGCCACGTCTTTGCCTTCAGTCAGCATCAGGCGCTGGGCTTCGCCCAAACGGAGCCGCTTTTGGTACTGCAGCGGCGACATTGAGGTGACACTCTTAAAGTGGCGATGGAAACTCGAAACCGACATATGGACGCGGTCAGCGAGTTCTTCAATCGTAAACGCCGTACGGTAGTTTGACCTCAGCCAGCTCACCGCCTGCGTGACGCGTCCCGAGCGCCCCGTCTGCGTGAACATGCTCCGCACGCCTTCTCCGGTTTTTCCCAAAAGTAAGAGCGAATAAATGTCCCGGATCAGAATCGGCGCCCGCAGTTTCAGTTCCGCCGGCGAATCAAACATCCGCATGAGGCTTAAGAAATCCGTTTCCATCGCACAGCAGGCCCGGCTCACGACGATCGCGCGGGCGTGCCGGTCTTCGGCGTCTTCCACCATCGGCATTTTTGCGATCATCTCCGTGATCGCCACGCTGTCCAATTTGAGGCTGCAGCCGATAAAGGGCTTATCGGGGGTTGCTTCCAAAATTGTGTAGCGCGCAGGGACGTCGACATTCACCAACATGCAGTCCCCGGCCCCGTATTCGTAAACGCTCTCCCCGCATTCTGAGCGTTTTCTCCCCTGCAGCATCAGGGCGACGGAGGGTTCATACACCGAACACGTGCACGCCCCGCCCGCTTCACTGTGAACCGCGAAAGAAAGGCCTTCCACGGGCGTCGGGTAATAGCCTTCGCGGCCGCCCGTGAACGCCATCGCACGTTCGGCCAGTTCTTCAATCACAGGGGAAATGATCTCACTCATCGCAGGAATCCTCCGATATTCATAAAGCGAATTCTGCTTCCGAATCCTGTTTCAGGCAACTTCCTACGTCGTCCGCCACCACACCCGCCGCCCCCAATGTTTATTGACCTCATCCGGTATTTTTTCAAAGATTTCGGCGTTACAAATATCTACGATTTTTCATTTTTACGACAGAAAAAGGCAAGTTCTAACTCTTCTGCACCGAGGGCGGCTTTTCTCTACAATCCCGGTAACTAAGGCGTTCTGCTTATATCGGGCAGCGCCCGTCACTTTTTAGGAGACCCATCCATGTGCACCAGCATCGTAGTCGGCGAACGTGCCACGGCCGACAGCTCGTTTCTCATCGCCCGAAGCGCGGACAGCTCTTCCCTGAAGGCGCAGCACTTTCTCGTTCATGACGCTTTCGTAAAGGAAGGCGGTTGGACGTACAGCTGCAAGGCGCATCAGGGACTGAACGACTTCACGTGGCCGATGCCCGAAAAGAACCTGCGCTTTACGACCGTCTGCAATTGGAAGACGCAGCTGCATGGCGCTGCCGGTTTTAACGAATTGGGCGTGGGCCTCACCGGCACCGAATCCATCTTCGCCCGCGACGACGCCTTGGCGCTTGATCCCTACAACAAAGCAACGGGCATCAGCGAAGACGATATTCCGGACGTGATTCTTCCGCAGGCGACGTCCGCGAAAGCGGCCTGCGCCCTCCTGGGGCACATCATTGAAACCGCGGGCTGCGCCGAAGGGTTCGGGGTAGGCTTCATTGACGCGCACGACGTGTGGTACCTTGAAACCGGCACCGGACACCAGTGGCTCGCGCACCGCTGCCCGGCTGATCAGTACTTTGCAAGCGGCAATCAGGGGCGCCTGCGCGCCTACGATCCGACGTCCGACGCGATGATGGCTTCAAAAACGCTCGTCAGCTGGGCCAAGGATCACGGGTTTTATGACGAAACGGCCGGCGACTTTGATTTTGCCGCCGCTTACACCCGAAACGACGATCGCGACCGTACCTACAACGATCCGCGCGTGTGGGTCATGCAAAAGCGTTTTACCCCCTCGCTCGAACAGGCCCCCGACACCGGACGCGACTACGCCGTCTACCTCACGCCCGAAAAGCCCGTTACGGTCGCAGACCTCATGGCCGTCATGCGCGATCACTATATCGGCACGGATCACGACCCCTACAGCAACGGGTTAAACGGCAACGAACCCTGGCGTCCCATCAGCGTTTTCCGCACCTACGAAGCGCACGTCCTGCAGGTTAAGCCCGAACTCCCCAAGGAAATCGGCTGCGTCCTTTACGTCGCCTTCGGCATGGCGGATCTGTCGTGCTTCATCCCGTTTTACCAAGGACTGGACGCAGTGCCCGCCGAATTCGGTCTCGGCACTGATCACGCGGACAACGAATCCGTTTACTGGAAGTTCCGCAAGCTGCAGACGCTCGCGATGACGGACTATCCGACGCTCGCGCCGATCGTGCACGAAGCAGTGGCCGCGCATGAAGCGAAACTCTTCACGGCCATGGCCGCCTTTGAAAAGGCCTACGTCGCCGCGAAAACAGCGGACGAAACCGCGGCTCACGCGATGCTACAGACGTTCAACGCCAGCGTCATTGCCGACACGCTCGCGCTCGTCGATTCGCTCACGAACGAACTCTTCACTCAGCGCACGGCCGACATTGAAAAGGCGAACTTCTTCGCGAACCGCAAGAAGAAGGACTGATTCTCCGACCGGCTGAAACAGCAACGGCGAAGACTCGCGAGAATCTCCGCCGTTTGTTTTCAATCGGCGTCCAGCACCCGGAGCGCCGTTTCAGTCCATTGCAGCGCTCGATTCCCTGTGCCCAAATACGTCAGGAATCCAGCGTAGAAAAGGTGGGACGAGAGCAACATCTCCTCTTCAGGTGCATGCCACGCGGCCTTTGCCGGGGTTCCCCCGCCGGCGCCGAGCCGGATTTCAATGCGGTCAAAAGCGTCTCTGAAACGGCCGTCGGATACAGTACGAGAATTTGGTTCAAACGTTGCTTCTGAAACGCCGCGGCAGCGTCCTCCGCCGGCGTTGCCGCGCGTCGAACAACCGTGCTTGAACACCTGCAAAAGCAAAACCGATCCCCCGTCTTCTCACTTTCAGAATCCCGTACGGCTTTTCCAAACAGCGCGGCATACCGAGCGTCCGTCGTCACATTGCGAGAAAGACCGGCGCCCCGACATCATTCCAACAACGCCAAGGGATTCTCTCCGACGGCAAAAACCCGCATCCCCAACAGACTTTGTGCATTTTTCATCGCACCGTAAAACGCCGTCAACCACGGCTTCTCGCCCTCACGTTGCCGGGCCGACAGCACCGCCGCATCATCGCCCGTACCGTCCACATCGTCGATCAGCACCACCAAGCGTCGCTCGCCCATCGGCTGCACCAATCTTGAAAAAACATCCCAGAGACCGGCCGGCGACTTTTCTTCTCTCACCAACGCCGCCTCCGACGCTTCTGCCGGATACCGCGCAAAGAAATCCCGCATACCTGCCCGGAGTCGCTCCAAAAATACGGTCTTACCGTCCGCTCCGCTGCAACCTTGAAACGAGAGCCGCAATACGCGGCGGGCGTTCTTGTGTACCGTCGGATGCGCCGCAATCCAAGTCCCGGAAAACCGTTCTTCAGAGTACGGTGCCGCCGCTTCATCGCAATACGCCTGCAGCAGATCCAACCACGCCGTCTTACCGAAACCAATCGGCCGGAAAATGAGTTGCCACGCTCCCTCTTCAAGCCATTGAGCCACCGCTTCCGTTTTGTCCACGCCGCTCTGCAAATCGATAAAACCAGGAAAAGCCGTCATTTTCTTTCTTCTACGCGGCGTAGCCGCCACAAAGTCACGACCAAATACATCACCGCCAAGAGCGTCATCTGCAGGCACGCGGGCAAAACATCCACAGTCGCCGCCCCCGCCTGAGCCGCGGCTGCCGACGCGGGGATCCCCGGCGTTGAGGGCAGGAGCTGCGCCACGCCCTGAACGACGGGACTCATGTTTTCCAAAGGCCACACGGCGCCCGAAATAAAAAGCGAAGGCGCGGACAACGACACCGTCAAGGGGGCCGTCCACCCGGCGCCCGTCACGGTGGCCAACGCCATCGCAAGTGCCGTCACCGCGGCCGTAAACGTGAATGCCACGAGAAACGTTGCGGGCGGGTTCGCCATCGCGCCGTATTCCCCGAACGAAAAGTCAAAGCCCTGCATGTAAAGGAACCACGCCAAGGCAATAAGCCAAAACGTGAGAAACATCGCAAGGCCCCGCTTCACGGGATGCTTCGCTACGGCCGCCATCCAGCGTTCGCGCCGATTCAGGACGAGCCAATTGCCCAACGCCACCGAAACCCCAAAAAGAATCACCGCCTGCACGATCACCGGCCCCACCATCGGCACCGTGTAGTTGCCGTAGCCGGAAATTTCGTTGTAGCGGTAAATGACCGTCATAGCGGGGCCTGCCAATTTCGCGGATGCGGACATCGAGGAAGGCGTCCCCGGATTCATGACGGACGCAAGCGCAAACCGCGCTTCGGTGTCCGAAGCCGCCGCCCCTGCCGCGCCCTGCACCGCACGGGTTTTCACGGGGTAAGCGCCGTTTCCCAAAATATGCACGGACGCGTTTTCACCGCGCGCCAACCGTTTTTCATAGTCCCCGGGTACCGTCACCAATACGTCGACGTCGCCGCGCCGGAAAGCGGCCAATCCTTCGGCTGCGTCATGAACGATGAAACGCTCGGAAACCGCCGGCGCCGCCGTCAACGTTTCGACGTAGTTCCGAGACGCCGCCGACCGATCAAGATCCACGATCCCCGTCGGAATATTTTCCACCTGCTGGCCGCTGTAAGGCCAGCCGTAAAAGATCAGATAAAACGCTACGGCACCCGCAAACACCGCAATCGTGTCTTTGGAAAAGAAGGCGTGACGCGCCGTCTGTCCCATGACGGACAAAAACGAATTCCCGGACGTATCCGCAACCGCCGAAACGGGGACCGATTCCTTTTTCACCCAGCCGTGCATACGGCGCACCAACATCGGCAAACCGACGCCCCCCATCACCAAGGGAAAAAGCGCGAGCAACCCCAACTGCTTTATAAGTACCGCGGCCGGAGCATCCAATACCCACACCCCCGACTGCAGCTCAAGGTAATGCGTGAGCGGCAGAAAGACGCCGAACAACTGAGCGCCCGGCGACATTGCGTCGAGCGGGAAAGAAAACCCGGTGAAGGGAAAGGTCGGCGCCACCAAGCAAATGCAGGCGGACACCGCGATCACCCAAGTGGGGGCCAGCGACGCCGCAAAAAGCGCCAGCGCCGCCATCGACAGCATGAGAAGCGCCGTACCCAGGAACCAGACGGAAAGACTCCCCGCAACACCCCAACCGGCCGCACCGGCAAACCCCGCGACCCAAACGCCGCCCGCCAAAAACCATACGGCAATCCACGGCGTCAATTTTCCCGCAACCGCCGCCGTCGCCGACCCGCGTGCAGCCGCCAACCATGCGGTCACCCGGCCTTCGCGCCATTCGCGCACGAGACTTGCGACAAACCCCAGCAAAGCCCCCAATGCCATCACGCCCGGTACCAGCGTCGGCAGAAGGTACGCCGAGAAATTAAAGGCCGGATTCCCCAAAAAATACACTTCGGGCATAGAAAGCCGCAGCCGTCGGGCGTTTTCCGCAAACGTTCCGCCCCCCCGCGTCAACTGCACCGCCGTTTCCGCCGCCTTGAGGTTCGTCAACGCCGTCTTGAGATCCACTTCCAGAATCGTCCCCACGGCGTAGTAGAGCTTATTAATCTGCAGCACCACCGGGGAACCGGTACCGCGCCGGCGATCCGCTTCAAAATTTTCCGGAATCGTGACGACTCCGTACACCGATGCCGTTTTCAACGCCCGCTCCGCCGCGGCAACGTCTGCAAACGGCACGAGACGCACCGAGGGAAGCGCCGACAGCGTCTCAATCACTTCGCGCGACGCCGCCGAACGATCCGCATCGGTGTACCCCACGGGGATCTGCGTCATGAGACCGTCGCCGAACGCCGCTATCAGCATCAGGCACCAAACAAGCGGCGCTGCAACGGCGGCGAGCCACTCTTTGGGATGCGAGAGAACCCACGCGACTTCAAACCGCGCGGCCGCGGCTGCTTTTGAAAACCACGCCCGCATCGCTCTAGCGCTTCACGACGACCGTCATGCCGGGCCGCAGATCCGCGACCGGCGCCGCAGGGCGCGCACGCACTTCAAACGTACGGATGTCGTACCCCGTGGACTGGCGCGTCGCGCGCCACACGGCGTAATCCCCGCGGGGGTTGATCCAATAAACGGTCATGGGAACGGTTTTCTCGAGTGCCGGTACAAAGACGTCGATTACCGCCCCCTTCTTGATGTTTTTAAGTTCATCTTCCCGAATATTGAAAACCGCCCACGCTTTTTCAACGTCGGTCACCAACACCACCGGGAACCCCGCGGGTACCACTTCCCCCGCATGCATCACGACGCGCGTCACTTCGCCCGTCACGGGGGTTCGGATATCGGACTCGCCGGCCAAGGACGAGGCTTCCGCCACGGCGCCCGACGCTTTATCCGCCATCGCGGCCGCCGCCCGTTTTTCCTGCGTGCGTGCGCCTTCGGTAACGGCGGAAAGCTTCGCTTTCGCCGCAGCCAAGAGTTCTGCCGAATTCTTTTGCGCGAGCGCTTCGTCCCGCTTTTGCACGCTCACCAACCCGTCCGCAAACAACGCGGCAACGCGCTCATACGTCTTCTTGGCAAGATCCGCTCCGGCCTCAGCGCGAATCACGTCCGCCTTCGCCGCTGCCACGGCCTGTACGCGGCTGCCTTCTTCGGCCATTTCAGCCTGGGCCCCGGCGGCGGTCTGAGCAGCCTTAGCCTGCACCACCTTCGCTTCGATTTCGGGGACAAGGAGCCGTGCCACCGTATCCCCCGCTTTAACGAGCGTACCTTCTTCCACGGTCACTTCGCCGAGCCGTCCCGGCACCTTAGCCGCAACCGACACCGTTCTCGCGTCCATCATTCCCTGCAGCGGCACAGGTTCCGGCGTCACCGCCTTCCACACGCCCCAGGCAATAAAAAGCACCGCGGCGGCCGCAAGCGCCAACCCCGCCGTCATCTCCAATTTGGCCTTCTGCATTCTTCGTCCTTTCGTTTTTTTATTTCACCGCCCTCAGGTCCGCGCGCTTTAACGAATCACTGAATTCGGGCATCGCCCCTGAGGACGCATGCAGCATCGCCCAAGACACCACGAATTTGTAGGCCGCCGCCCGCTGCGCGATTTCGGCCCCCGTCAGCTGTGTGCGGGCTTCCCGAACGTCCAACGCCGTCGAAAGCCCCTCACTGAAACTCTTTTCCCGCAGACGCAGGTTCTCAGCCGCAAGTGCCACGGTGGAGACCGTGAGGTCGTATTCCTCCCGAGCTTCCGTCGTCCTTAAAAACGCCACTTCCACAGCGGACATCAGCTTGTTGTCCGTTTCTTCGCGCGCGGCGGTCGCCTTCGTCACCAAGGATTTCGCGGCCGAAATGTCGCTCATGCGGTCTTTGTTGTCCCAGAGCGTGAATTTGACGCCGATCCCCGCCATCCAGTCGGGTTCCACCGGCGTGAGGTAGTGCTTCACAAGATTCTTCATGCCGAAGGCAAAGACTTGCGGGTGGAAATTCCCTTTCGCGGCCCGCACGCCCTCTTGGGCCTGCTGAATCTGCGCGTCCGTTTTGCGCAGGAGCGGCGAATTCAGACGGGCCTTTTTCTGCCAGCCGGAAAGCGTCCCCAAGTCCCCCGTCAGCACGAATAAGGGTGTCGAAAGTTCGGGAAGCGTTTTTTCCCGCAGTTCCGCCATCAATTCGGCTTCCGCCACGCGCGCGGACGTTTCCGCGGCCGTGGCTTCGCGTTTTGCGGTATCGCGGGAGACTTCCACCGACATCCGTTCGAGTTTGGAAATGAGGCCCTTCGCTTCAAAGCGTTTGGCACGCGCCACCTGCGCTTCTTCGTCCGCGAGACGCGATTCCCTTAACTGCGCCACCGAACGCGCGAGCTGCACACCCCAGTAGCGTTGCGCCAATTCCGCGTCCTTTTCTTCAACGCGTTCGCTCTGCAGGGCTTCGGCTTCACGTACTTTGTGAGCTAAGGCGTCCTGCTGCGCCGAAATGCGTCCGCCCGTATAAAGGGGCCAAGTCGCCTGCACAACGGCTCGCGGGCCGCCCAAGTCGTAGTTGATTCCATAAGACGAAGGGATAGACACCGGTAGGTTATATTGCCCGAGCAACTTCCCCGCCGACTGAATCTTTTCCGGCACGTCGATCTCAATCTCTTTTTTGCCTTCGACGTGCATGGCGATCAAGTCCACGCGGGGGCCCGACAAAGCTTTGGCGCTCTCGGCCGTCGCCCGTGCGCGCTCAACTTCCGCGGCATCCACCCGAAAAAGAGCACTTTTTTCCCGATATATCGCCCGGGCATCGTCAAAGGTCATCGCGGCTTGGGCAGCGGGCCACAGCGCGAACCCCGCTGCCGCAGTCAAAAGAAATCGTCCTGCTGACATGAGAAGAAAAGACCGATCACTAGGAGTCGGTCGAAAAGTTTTCAAATGATTTGATTTTAACGGAAGAATCCGCAGCGGACGCCCTTGAAAATCCGTGTTTTCACGAAGGGCTGTCCGCTTGACTCAAACGATCAGAAGAGATCGTCAGAATCTTCGCGCAGCGCCATCATGCGTTCCACATAGCGCGCAATGGTGTCGATTTCGAGATTCACGCCGTCCTGCGCCTTGAGGTTCTTCAAGGTCGTCACTTCCACCGTGTGGGGAATAAGGTTGATCGTGATGCGGGAACCTGCCGCCGTATCTTCCACGGAATTGACGGTAAGCGACACGCCGTTCACCGTGACGGATCCCTTGTAAGCCAAATACGGGGACAACTTCTTCGGCGCCAGAATGGTGAGTTTCCAGCTTTCCGCCACCGGTTCCATCGATTCCACCTGACCCACGCCGTCCACGTGGCCGCTCACCAAGTGGCCGTCCACGCGGTCGCCCAACCGCATCGCCTTTTCCAGGTTGATGTAACCGAAAGTGTTGAGTCCCACGGTCTTACTCAAACTTTCTGCGCTCACGTCGACGTTGAATTCGTCACCGTTGATGCCCGTCACCGTCATGCAGGCGCCGTTGCAGGCGATGGAGTCGCCCACCTTCACTTCATCCAAATGAAATTCCTTCGGAGCCACAATCGTGAGTCTCACGCCGTCACCCAACTTTTCGGGTTCGCGCACCTTGCCCACAGCCTGAATAATTCCGGTAAACATAACGTTCGTCCTGCAAAAGAAAATGAATGAGGCAGGAGATTACCCGCGTTTCGGACGGAGAACAAGCTTTAAGTCGTCCCCTGACCGCGTAACGTTCTTAAATTCCCAACGAAGCACTTCCGACATCGCGTCAAAATGCGGGAGTTCGGCTAACTTTTTGCCGTGTCCCATCAGGGCGGGTGCGGCATAAAGCACCAATTCGTCGACCAGCCCCCGCCGGATCAGATCGCCCGAAAGCCGCGCTCCGGCTTCAACGTGAAGCACGTTGACTTCCCGACGCCCGATTTCCGAAAGGACGGCCTGCATGTCAAGCCGTCCCGGCTCAACTTCAGCGACGGTAACTACGTCCGCCCCCGCGTTTCGCAAAGCGCGGCAAGCCGCTTCCGGCGCTTCCATGCCGACGAATACCACGCAGGGCGCGCCCTGCAGAATTTTTGCCGCGGGCGACATCGACGCCTTCGCGTCGCACACGAATTTCACCGGATCCTTCCAGTCGCCCGGCAGCCGCACGTTCATCTGCGGATCGTCGGCCTTCACCGTGCCGACGCCGGTCAAAATCCCCTGCGAATACGCCCGCAGCAACCGCCCGTCTTCGCGGCTTGCTTCGGACGTAATCCACCGGCTTTCCCCGTTTTCAAGCGCCGTACGCCCGTCAAGGCTTGCCGCGAGCTTCATCCGCACCCAGGGGGTCCCCCGCTTCATGCGAGTGAGAAATCCGATGTTGGATTCCACGGCTTCGGCTTCACAGACCCCGGACACCACGTCAATGCCGGCATCCTTGAGCATATTAAGTCCGCGCCCTGCGACCAAGGGATTCGGATCCTTCACCGCCGCCACCACGCGTCCCACCCTTTCCTTGATGAGCCGCAGCGCGCAGGGCGGCGTCCGTCCGTAGTGCGAACAAGGTTCGAGCGTCACGTAAACCGTTGCTCCGACGACGCTTTCACCGGCCGCGGCCGCCGCATTGAGGGCCTGAATTTCCGCGTGAGCGCTTCCCGGTGCCTGCGTAAAGCCCCGGGCAATTTCACGTCCGTCCTTCACGATGACGCAACCCACGGCCGGATTCGGGGGCGCAATAAGCCGCGCGCCGACGCTCGCCTTGAGGGCTTCCCGCATCCAGTGTTCGTCAACGGATTCCGTTCGATTCTCAGTCATGGCGCTTCACTTCCTCCAGTTCCCGCATAAGGCTCTGGAACCCGGCCGGATTTTCGATGTTGAAATAAACGCTCGCAAACCGCACGTACGCCACGCTGTCTAATGTCTTTAATTCCGCCAACACGAAATCACCGATTCGGGAACTTGCGACTTCCTTTTCGCCCGTGCGCATCAGCTTGAGTTCAATGGAGTCCAACGCACTTTCAATCGCTTCCGGCGTCACCGGACGCTTTCTGAGGGCAAGCTTCATGGAGGCCCGCAGTTTGTCCCGATCAAAATCCCGTCGTTCTCCGGTACGTTTCACCACCATCGGCAGATTGAGTTCCGCCCGTTCAAAGGTCGTGAAGCGTTTGCCGCATTCGGCACACTGACGGCGCCTGCGGATGGAGAAACCGTCTTCGCTCGCACGCGAATCAATGACGGCGGAATCTTTGGCTTTGCAGAAAGGACATCGCATCGGAAGTGCATCCTAAAAAATGATCGGGCGAATTGTAAAAGCTTGGAACGTCGATTTCAGGCGACGGTTCTGATTCGAGTCCCGCAAACGACCGGCCCGCCGAAAGTTTCCCTCCGGCGGGCCGATCTGAGGCGTTAAACCCCCCTATTACTTCGCGTTCTTCCCCCAGCTGTCGCGCAGGCCGACTGCGAGATTGAAAACCGGTTTTTCTGCCGTGTGATCCACACGGTCAGTCACAAAGTACCCGGTGCGTTCAAACTGGAAGTGCGTGTCCTTAGCCGCTGCCGCTGCCGCCGGTTCCACGTACCCCGTCACCACGGTCTTACTCTTCGGATTTAAAGCCGTCCGGTAGTCTTCGGCGGCATCCGGATCCGATTCGGCGAACAGTCGGTCGTATAACCGCAGTTCCGCAGGCACCGCGGTCGCGGCATCCAACCAGTGAATCGCCGCCTTCGTCTTCACGGAGTCCGCCCCCGCGCTCCCCGTCTTCGTTTCGGGGAGATACTTCGCGTGCACGCACACGACCTTACCCGTTTCGTCCTTTTCAAAGGAGGTCGGCACGATGACGTAGCCGTAGCGCAGACGCACGGGGTTGGCTTCGCTGCCGTCGGCAGGAATCGTCAAACGGCGGTAGCCCTTCGGCGGCACTTCCGCAAAATCCTCTTCTTCAATCCAGAGCGTGCGGCTCATCGTGAGTTCACGCGTGCCCATTTCGGGTTTCTGCGGATGGTTCGGCGCCGTCAGCGTTTCGCTCGCGCCTTCGGGATAATTGTCGATCACGAGTTTCAGAGGATGCACCACCCCGATGCGGCGCTCGGCCCCTTCCAGGTCTTCCCGCAGGCTCTGTTCCAAGACGCCGTAGTCAATCCAGCCGCCCGCCACACGCGACACGCCGCACTTTTCCACGAAGTTGCGGATCGATGCCGGCGTATAACCGCGGCGGCGCAGCCCTACGATCGTGGGCATACGGGGATCGTCCCAACCGTCGACGAGCTTCTCGTTCACGAGCTGAATGAGCTTACGCTTGGAGAGCACGACGTACGTAAGGCACAACCGGTTGAATTCATGCTGATGCGAAAGAAGGAAGAAATTCTTCCTGACCACCGCCGAAAGCGCAGCCTGCAACAAGGGCGTAAAGTGATCCGCGTGCTGCGTCAAGAGAAGGAAGAACGTCTGCCCCGCCTGATCCGCCAACGTTTCCGGCCCCTCCGTCGTCTGCCACTGATCAAAGACTTCGGCCATCGCAGCTTCAGGCGCACTCTGCCCCAGCTTTTCACGGGCATGGAAGGCCGCGCGGGCAAACGCGAGAGCACGGTCATCGTCCCCCGCCGCCATCTTCGCAATCAACGCCTTCGCTTCTTCAAACTGCGGCGTACGCAGCACCGGCACGACGCGCTCCAAGGCCCAATCGTAGAAAGCGCGCTGATCTTCGAATTCGAGCGTGCAGATCGAATGCGTAATGTTTTCGAGCGTATCTTCGATGGGATGCGCAAAGGTGTACATCGGATAGATGCACCACTTGTTGCCCGTCGCCTGGTGTTCGGCAAAGCGGATGCGGTAAATCGCCGGGTCCCGCAGGTTGATGTTGGGGGACGCCATATCAATTTTGGCTCGGAGCACCATCGAGCCTTCGGCGTGCTTGCCGTCCCGCATCTCGCGGAAAATCCGCAGGTTTTCTTCGGGGGAACGGTCGCGGAAGGGGGAATTCTTGCCGGGTTCCTTCAAGGTGCCGCGGTTCGCGCGCATTTCATCCGCGGACTGTTCGTCCACGTAGGCGTAACCGGTCTTGATGAGGTGTTCGGCGAATTCGTACATCCAGTCAAAGTAGTTGGAGGCGTAGTAAAGGTTCGTTTCCGCCGGGTGCTTCCAGTCAAACCCCAGCCAGTTGACGCTTTCCATGATGCCGTCCACGTACTCCTGGTCTTCCTTCACCGGGTTCGTGTCGTCAAAACGCATGTGGCAGTAACCGCCGAATTCCTTGGCAAGCCCGAAATTAAGGCAGATGCTTTTGGCGTGCCCGATATGCAGGTACCCGTTCGGTTCCGGCGGAAAACGCGTACGGATCTTCGCCACGTCTTCCGTGCCTTCTTGTTCCTGCACGCTGTAGGGCGCCGGGTGCCCGCACCACTTACGGGGGCGGTTCGCATTTTCAGCGAGGTCGTTTTCAATCAGGGTACGGATAAAGTTGACGGGCTTCACGGCCGCGTCCGTCGTTTTGGTTTCTGTCATAAGCCTTCTTTCGTAAGCACCGGAAAACTTTTCCCTGTGCAAAAAACCGGATATTTTTGAATTTTAGACGGATTCCGCGCGCCTTATGCGACGGACACCACCCAATGGCCGGATTTGCCGCCGTCTTTTTCCAAAAGTTGGATGTCGCCGATCACCATAAAGCGATCCACGGCCTTCAACATGTCGTACACCGTGAGGAGCCCCACTTCCACCGCCGTAATGGCTTCCATCTCCACGCCGGTCTTTCCGACACATGATGTGGTGCACACGGCTGTAATAGAATTTGTATTCTCGTCCGTGGTAAATGTCACTTCGCAGTTCGTCAGCGGCACAATGTGGCACAGCGGAATCAACTCCGCATTCTTCTTCGCCCCCATGATTCCTGCAATCCTTGCCACTCCCAGCACATCACCCTTTTTAGCCGTGCCCGTAGATACAGCCCTGTATACAGCGTCATTTACCTTTATCGTGCCGCAGGCTTTCGCCACGCGGTATGTGTCATCCTTTGCGTGCACATCCACCATGTGGGCTTCCCCTGCCTCATTAAAATGTGTGAGCTTTTCTTTATTTTGTTCCTGATTATTGATATCTAATCCGTTTTGCTGCGTCAATTAATTAATCCTCATTGTAACTGTTCAGTTACCATAATTTATTATCTATTAGTAACTGCACATTTAATAAATCCTTATGCCGTGCTCAAATGCCGATACCGCCTCAAGCACACTGCCTGCTATACTCCTTGCC
>ERZ827156.3022-NODE-3022-length-15948-cov-4.877682_pt1 | contig 15948 bp, 16 predicted proteins | sample MGYA00519919_ERZ827156 | MGnify/ENA primary metagenome ERZ827156 (study PRJEB31778, sample SAMEA3449269) | human gut metagenome | biome: human gut; feature: human-associated habitat; material: faeces | place: United Kingdom | collected 2010/2012 ... | reverse complement strand
TCATACTTCCGGTCACCGACCATCAAAACGGTGGGCTTATCCGCATCAGTCAAGCGCAGGCGGCGCATGGCTTCCCGAATGACATCCACCTTTTCCCAGTCGGCCCCCGCAGGGCTGCCGGTCACAGCGGACAGAAAGGGTGTAAAGCCAAAACGCCGACAGATGCTCACGCACAGCTCCTCCGGCTTGGAGGAGGCCAACGCCAGAGTGTATCCCTTGGCCTTCAGCCGTTCCAGAACGTCCCGCATACCGGGGGCCGCCTCGTTTTCATACTGTCCCACCGGCACATAGTGCTCCCGGAACACCCGAACGCCCTCCACCGCCTTCTCCCGGCTGTAGCCGCAGTGCTCCATGAAGGATTCCTGCAGCGGCGGACCGATGAATTTCAGAAGGGTCTGGGCATTCGGCATGGTCCCGCCCAACTTTTCAATGGTGTATTTCACGGAGTTGACGATCCCCTCCCGCGAATCCGTCAATGTACCGTCCAGATCAAATAAAATCGTGTGAAACATCCGTCTCTCCCTTCTGTAAGCAAAACGAAGCCGGGCCAACAAGCCCGGCTTCGCCGACTGTTTTGTCCCTTTACAGACGATTCTAACATGAATTCAAAGGCTCCGCAAGGAAAAGCTGCACAAAAATCGCAAATTACAGAGTTTCCACCGGCTCGTAATCCAGCAGCTCAATGCGGGAGCTCCACATATCCGCCGTTTCCGCCGGGGGATTGGAGAGCATGGTGGTGAGATACTTCTTGCTGTCATCGGCAAAGACGGTAGTCACCTTCCGGCCCGGCTCCAGATTCTGAATCACAGCGCCAAGGAAGTTAGCGCCGGAGGAGATACCCACGCCAAGGCCCAGTACACGGCCGAATTTCGCCGCCATGGCAATGGCGTCCAGATCGTTGATGTCCATTACGCCATCCACCAGAGTCTGGTCCACCACAGCAGGGATAAAGTCGTCGCCGATGCCCTCAATGTGGTGAGCGCCCTTGACAGTCCCGCCGGAAAGCAGAGGCACTGCATCCGGCTCCACAGCCACAGCCCGGACGGCGTGATCTGCCTTCAGGCGGCGGGCAGTGCCCATGAGGGTGCCACCGGAGCCGACGCCGGCCACGAAGTCCGTCACATCCGGAAGCTGGCGCAGGATCTCAACGCCGGTAGTAAGGTAGTGGGCCTCTGGGTTATCCTGATTTTCAAACTGCTTGGGCTGGAAGCCGCCGATCTCCTCCGCCAGATCTCTGGCCCCCTGAAGGGCTGCGTTGAAGCCGCCGGCTTCCCGTGAGATCAGGTGCAGGGTGGCACCGTACATAGCCATCAGCTTTTTCCGCTCCTCACTGGCCCAGTCCGGCATAAAGATGTGGACGGGATGGCCGGTGAACGTGCCCAGTGCGGAGAAGGCGATGCCGGTGTTTCCGCTGGTCATCTCCACGATGGGCTGGCCGGGCTTCAGGGTGCCGTTGGCGGTGGACTTGGTAATGACGTGGGCCGCCAGACGGTCCTTGATGCTGCCGGAGAGGTTGTATGCCTCCAGCTTTGCCCAGACAAAGCCTTCCCGGCCGTCCAGCTTGTAGCGGATGCGGATCATGGGGGTGTTCCCTACCAAATGTGTGAAGTTCATAACGTATCCTCCTCATCAATACTGATCATGTTGAATCTTTCCATCCTCGGAAACACGGCTGCGCAAAACAAAAGGAGCGATGTGCGCTTGCACATCGCTCCTGAAAGCTCTTCATGCAAGACACAGGCACGCTGAAACGGACGCCTGTATCTGCGATCAGCAGTTCAGCCGCCCTATGTCTTACAACAACAGGTTTTTGCAAATTCATTTCTCATAATGAAGTTAGTGTAGCACCTCTCTGCAGGAAAGTCAACCATCTTTCCATTCTACGAAAAAGCGTCCGTTTTGTTACCGGAAAATGTTCGTATGGGCCAGCACCCGGAACAAGCAGGCCGCCGCCACGCCCGTCACAGCTCCGGTGATCAGGGAAGCACCCAGCAGGATCGGCAGATAGTACAGCGGGGCCATCGAGCCCAGCGTCAGGCAGGCCGCCGCGATCTGGCCGCAGTTGTGGGCCGCTGCGCCGCCGACGGACACACCATAGATAGACAGATGCCGGGATCTGGACAGCAAGATCATCACCAGCATGGCGGAAAAGCCCCCCAGCAGGGAAAAGATCAGGGCGTTCATGTTCCCGGCAAACACCGCCCCCAACAGACACCGGCCTGTCAAAATCAGCAGCGCCTGAGCGGGACCAAGGGCGTACAGGGCGAATACCGTCACAATATTAGCAAGGCCCAGCTTGATGCCGGGGATGGGAATGGCCAGAGATAATGGGAAAAAGTTTTCCAGATAGCTGAACGCCAGCGCCAGCGCTGTCAGCACGGCGCAGAGGGTCAACTGCTTCGTTGTCAGCTTCACAGTCACCCTCCTAACCGATCACAATGTCCACATCGTTGCTGTCCGCCGCACCGCCGGTGAGCTGAATGATGATCCGGGCCGGAAGGCACACGATGCTCTGTCCGCTGCGGGAAATAGTTCCGGTGCGGACGCAGTCCTGGGTGGGACAGTCGGAGGAACTGACCCGAAGGCCGTTTCCGTCCTCCGCCGCCACCGTCAGCGTCACGCCGTTATAAGAATAGGTGCGTGGCGCGTCCAGCAGGTCCGCCGGGGCAAAGCGGTCGATCTCCTGCCCGTCAGCGGTGACCACCGCCGTCAGAGCACCGGTTTCGGTTCCGCCACGCCAGACCGTCATGGCCGAGAGAGCCGCCAGCGCAATGACCGCCAAGACCACGATCACATCCCAGAAATTGGGCTTCAGCTCAGGAAACCGTTTCATAGGTGTACCCACTGTCCTTCACTTCCTCAAACCGGTCCGCCAGTCCGGCAGTGATGACCACCCGGCCATCCTCCGTCACCAGCACCAGATCGAAGTCATACCCACTATTTCGCCAGAAGTCCAGCGCCTGCTCCTCTCCCATGACGAACAACGCCGTGGAAAAAGCGTCGCACATAGTGCCGTTTCCGGGCTGATCCCATTCCTGATCCGGCCCGTTGGCATCCGCCACCACCGTCACTGACAGCAGACCGCTGTCCGCAGGATAGCCGGTGGCGGGATCAATAATATGGTGGTAGGTTTTTCCGTTTTCCTCAAAGTACCGCTCGTAGCCGCCGGAGGTGATGGCGTAGGCGTCCCGCAGGGACAGGATCGCCGCAAGGCCGCTCTCATTCCGGGGATCCTTAATGCCCACCCGCCAGTCGGAGCCGTCGGGCTTGGTCCCCAGCACGAACACGTTGCCGCCCAGAGAAATTTTCCCACTTTCAATGCCGTTGGCCCGGAAGGTCTGCTCCACCCAATCGGAGGTATAGCCCTTGGCGATGCCCCCCAAGTCGATAGCCTGCCCCTCCCCCAGCGTTACGGAATAGGACGGCTCTTCTTGAACTTGGATCTCATCGCTGTTGACATGCTTTAACAGCTCATTCAGTTCGGACTGCTCCGGAACGCGAAACTGATCGCCGGTGAAGCCCCACGCGTCCATGATGGGGGCGATGGTAATATCAAACGCGCCGTTTGTGGCGTCCCGGTATTCCAGCGCCGCCGGAAGCAGCGCCCGCATCCCGTAAGTCAAGCCGGTGGTGGGGGTTGTGCCGTTATGGTTGACGCGGGACACATCACTGTCCGCCTTTGTGCGGGAGAGTTGGTTCTCCAAAGCCTTGATCCGTCCCTTCGTCTCTTGGACAGCTTCCTCCGCCTTGGAGCCATAGGCCGCAACCTCCATCACCGTGTCCATGGCGAAGATCTGGGCCGTAGCCTCCGTTGTTTGTTTTCCGCAGCCTGTCAGGCACAGGCACAGGGTCAGTATCAGAATTGAGAACCGTTTCATGGCGTCCTCCGTTAGAATTTGATTCGATTTTTTCAGTATACCGCGAATATTGTAAAAAAGCAATGAAGGTTTTCCTTGCAAATTGGAAAAGAGACTGGTATACTATGAACGTGTGTCGGCGGGAAACGGTCCGGAATGGACTGCCCGCATTTTGGGAAATATAACCCTGGAGGTTTTAATAGATGGCAAAAAATCCGAATAAAGAGGTCGCTCCGAAGGACGAACCCATGAATGGAGCAATGAAATTTTTCCTGGCTGGCTGCGTAGCAGAACTGTATTTACTGATCCTGCGTCGTTTTTATATCAATGCCGACTCTGAACTGACCCGGATCGCCTGGTATGATCACTACCTCTGGACTCTGGCCGGGATCGGCGCGGGTGTGTTGGCAGTGGGCGTGATCGCCGCTCTGGTTTTGCGGGGCAGCGCCAAGAAACAGAAGTCCGCTTGGATCCTTGCTGCGGCAGGTGCCTTTGTGGGTGCAGCTACGGCTCTGGTCCGCTGGAATATGGCCACCCTCTCTTTTATGACAATCGTTGTGCCGGTCATCATGCTGCTGGGAATCCTCTGGGCGCTGTATGACCGGGAATGTGCACTGGCTCTGACGGTGCTGGGTGCCTCCCTCTTTGTTCTGTGGGGCGTGCGCCGGTACGGCTCCAGCATGTATGTGGGCACCACCGTTAAGGTCTGCGTAGTGATCTATTTGGTTCTGCTGGCAGCTCTCGCCGTACTGACCAAGAGCGGCAAGCTGAATAAGCTCCTGCCCCCCAAAGCAGATAAGCTGCCGGTATATGCAGCCTGCGGTCTTTCCGCGCTGGCTCTGCTGGCCTCTCTGCTGGGCGGTGGCATCTCCTACTACGCCATGTGGGCACTGGCAGCGGTGGTCTTCGCACTGGCTGTCTACTACACGGTCAAGCAGCTTTAAAATGTAAGCAAACAGCTCCGGTCCAGTACGGACCGGAGCTGTTTTTTGCTGCAGCAAGTTCCAATCTGCACTTTGCTCCCCCGAAAGTACAGGGGACACCTGACGCCATTGGATACGATCTCAAAGCGGAACTGCATGAAAAGCCCCGGGAGAAACCGCTTTCTCCCGGGGCCTCTTTCCCATAAAATAATTGCGCGTAAGGAAAGCAGATACCCGATCAATCCGTAAAATCGGGATAGCCCTCCTTCAGGGTCTCATCATAAACGGCGCGGTCACCGCCGATGAACTTGGGCCGTACCCGGGCCGCCAGCACAATGGCCTGACCGATGTGATCCTGCTCCAGCCGCACCGGCACCGCCACCTTTTTCAAGTGCATCCCGATGAGGGTGCCGCCGATGTCCAGTCCTGCGTCTGCCCGGATCTCCTCCAGCGCCACAGGATGCCGAAACGCCTTGTAAGCGGCGGTAGCGAAGGAGCTGCCCGCCTTGGGCTGGGGCACCACATTGACGATCTCCCCGCCGGGGACCGCCTCGTATTCCACGATCAAAGCCCGGTTCAGATGCTCGCAGCATTGGGCGGCCATGTAGACGCCCATGGGGCCGAACACACTGTCAAGGCCCCGAAAAATGGCATCCGCCACCTCCGGTGTAGACCAGCTTCCCACCTGATGCCCTACCACCTCACTGGTACTGCATCCGATGACCACGAGCTGTCCCTTCCGCAGATGGGCAGTCTCCGCCAGTTGGCGGGCCGCAGCGGCGGACTCTCGCTCTACCTGTTCCAAAAGCTGCTGATTCTCCAACGTATGTACCGTTGTTCCTGACATATATAAGCCTCCCTTTTGTTTTACGCACAAGGCGCCGTGTGAGAATTTTTCTCACACGGCCGCCTTATTTTTTCGTTTACAGTTCCAGACCGCTCAGCGCAGGCGCCTTTGCCTTTTGCAGCAGCACAGCCAGCGCAAGGCCGATGGCGATACCGGTGATCCCCTGAACGATATTGCCGGGAATACTGGCGGCTGCCGCCAGACCCTTGCCCAGGATTATGGAGGCGTAGGCAAAATAGCCCAGGACCATGATGGTCTCCCCCACGATGCCGCTGACCAGCATGGCAGTCTTCCCGCGGCCCAAGGCCCGGAAGATCAGCGCCGCTACCAAGGCGTCAAGACCCTTAATGATCAGGGTGCCGGGAACATAGTGTCCGTAGCCGCTGAGCAGATCCACCAGCATGGAGCCGATACCGGCCGCCGCCGCACCGTACCAAGGCCCCAACAGCCAACCGGAGAGCAGCACGAAGCAGTCGCCCAGATTCACATAGCCGTTGACGGGGGACGGGATCTGAATGATGCTGGTAGCCACATAGACAAGGGCGGCCATCAAAGCACTGAGAACTAACTTTCTTACCTTCTGATTTTCCATTGCACTTCACCTGTTCCGGCGTGTACCGCCTGTTCTTGCATTCATTATATCCCAGCTTGATACTATCTCAATATTCAGAATTGCAAAATTTTATAAGGTCAGTTTAAGGTAAAACAAAAAAGGACATCCTGACGGATGTCCTTTTGTTTGGCCTATTAACCGATCTTGTTGAGCTTCAGGGTCATAGCGCTCTTGCGGTGAGCAGCCGTGTTCTTGTGCAGAACGCCCTTAGCGACAGCCTGATCGACCTTCTTGACCGCGACCTTGTAAGCGCCATCGGCCTCGGTGCGATTGCCTTCAGCGGCAGCCGCCTCGAACTTCTTGATGGCAGTCTTCAGATCGGACTTCGTAGCCTTATTGCGCGCGTTGCGGACCTCACCGATGAGGACACGCTTCTTGGCAGACTTGATATTCGGCAAACCAAACACCTCCTCCTGGCATTTCTTGGCGCGGTTTCATAATTTCCACCGTGCAGAATGATATTTTAGCAGAGAAGTCCAGAAAAAGCAAGCCTTTTTTTAATATTTCTATATTTTTTTGTATAACGCGAATATCTCCGCAAAAGCTACCCTTAATACCACAAGATTTTGTGTCAGGAGGGCAAAATGTTTACAAAACGGACGGATCTGGCAATCGAGGCCCACGAGCTGTGGCAGGAATCCGCCGGGAAAACCACCCGGCTGGCAGGCGTAAAGGCCACGGAGAAGAAAATACAGGGATATCCGGTCACACAGGTGGATATTCTGGACCGGGAAGGGGAGGCCGCACTGGGAAAGCCTGCGGGCAGCTACCGCACCCTTGACCTCACCGCCTTCTGGCAGCGGGGGGATGGGTTTTTCGACCGGGCGGTGCGGGCCGTTGGTCAACAGGTCAAGGAGTTGACCCCGGACAGCGGTCCGGTGCTGGTGGTGGGCCTTGGAAACCGGGCCATGACGCCGGACGCTGTCGGTCCGCTGGCGGCGGACAGCATCCTCATCACCCGCCATCTCATCGACGCTATGCCCCAGCACTTTTCCGGGTTCCGCCCGGTGGCGGCCCTGCGGCCGGGGGTGTTGGGGACCACCGGCGTGGAATCTGCGGAAGCGGTGCGGGGGCTGGTGGACCGGCTCCATCCGTCGGCGGTCATCGCCGTGGACGCGCTGGCCTCCCGCCGGGTGGGGCGGGTGTGCTGTACCATCCAGTTCAGCGACACCGGCATCATCCCCGGCAGCGGCGTAGGCAATCACCGCTCCGCCCTGAACCGGGAAACTCTGGGGGTACCGGTGCTGGCCGTGGGCGTTCCCACGGTGGTGGACGCCGCCACGTTAGCAGCGGATCTATTGGAAGAATCCGGGCTTCCCGAGCCGGATATGGAAACGCTGCGGAGCCGCCCTGAAAACCTTATGGTCACGCCAAGGGACATCGACCAGCAGGTGCGGGACCTGGGTAAGGTCATCGGCTACGGCATCAACTGGGCCTTGCAGGATCTGGAGATCGAGGAGATCAACGCCCTGCTGTCATAGGGTCAGAGGTCCAGCTCCAGCACCACGGGGCAGTGGTCGCTGCCCGTGACCTCGCTCCAGATGTCGGCGCTTTTGATCTTGTCCTTCAGCCGGTCGGAGACGATAAAATAGTCGATGCGCCATCCGGCGTTGTTCTTCCGGGCATTGAAGCGATAGCTCCACCAGGAGTACGCGCCGGTCTTGTCCGGATAGAGATACCGGAAGGTATCCGTAAAGCCGCTTTCTAACAGCTGGGTCATTTTAGCCCGCTCCTCGTCAGAAAAGCCGGGGTTCATGCGGTTGGACTTGGGATTTTTCAGGTCGATCTCCTGATGGGCCACATTGAGATCGCCGCAGTAGACCACCGGCTTCGTTTGATCCAGTTCCATCAGATAGTCCCGCAGATCGTCCTCCCACTCCATGCGATAGTCCAGCCGGGAAAGCTGGTCCTTGGAGTTGGGCGTGTAGCAGCACACCAGATAGAATTCCGGGTATTCCGCCGTAATGACCCGTCCCTCGTGGCGGTGGACCTCCTTGCCGAAGTCATAGGTGACGGAGAGGGGCGTCTGCCGGGTAAACACGGCGGTGCCGGAATAGCCCGCCTTGTCGGCGCTGTTCCAGTAGCGCTCATAGCCCGGCAGGTCGAATTCCGCCTGTTCCGGGCGCATCTTCGTCTCCTGCAGGCAGATCACATCTGCGTCCGCGAAGGCGCAGAAGTCCAGAAAGCCCTTGCCGAGACAGGCCCGCAGGCCGTTGACGTTCCAAGATACCAGTTTCATAGAGGCTCCTTCCCCGCCGCCCGGTCCCGGCGGCGGTTTTTGACGGTTTTCCCTCATTTTACCCGGTTTTCGCCGGGAAATCAACTTGCCCTTTCCGGCGAAAAGGAGTACAGTAAAATAAAAATGATTAGAGGTGCATCGTGGGGACGGAAAGCGGAATCCGGAATATGACGGTGGGCAGTCCCTTCCGCCATATTCTGATGTTTACCCTGCCGTTGCTGGCAGGCAATTTTTTACAGCAGTTCTACAATATGGTGGATAGCTGGGTGGTGGGCAACTATGTCAGCGACGGAGCCTTGGCCGCCGTGGGCGTCGGCTTTCCGGTGATTTTCCTGTTCACATCCCTGTTCTCCGGCATCGCCACCGGCGGCACCGTGGTCATCGCCCAGTCCTTCGGCGGCGGGAGACCGGACCGGGTCCGGAGTGCCATCGACAGCCTGTATACCGCCTTTATCCGCAGTATTCTGCCCATCACCGCCGCCGCGCTGCTGCTGGTGCATCCCCTGATGACTGTTTTACGGGTGGACCCCGCCGCCTGGGCAGAGACCCGGACCTATCTGCTGGTTGTCTGTGCGGGGCTTGTCGGCAGCATCGGCTATAATCTCAACGCCGGTATTTTAGGGGGCATGGGCAACAGCTCCACCACACTGCTGTTTCTGGCGGTGTCCACGATTTTGAACATCTTTCTGGATCTGGCACTGGTGCTGGCGGTACCGCTGGGGGTGCTGGGTGTAGCGCTTGGCACCGTCATCGCCCAATTATGCAGCTGGCTGTTCGGTATCTGGTATATCAACCGCAGGTATCCGCAGCTGGCCATCCATCCCTTCAACGGGATCTTCGACCGCAAACTGTTCTGTGAGATCATCCGCATTGGCCTGCCCAGCGGTATCCAGATGTCTCTGGTGGCCCTGGGCGCCATGGGCGTACTCTCCAAGGTCAACAGCTACGGAAAGGCCTTCACTGCTGGCTTCAACGTGGGCAATAAACTAGATACCCTGTCCTTTCTGCCGGTCCAAAGCCTGGCCGCCGCTGTGATCTCCTTTGTGGGGCAGAATATGGGGGCAAGCCGGGAGGACCGGGTCCGTCAGGGCGTCCGGATCACCGTGACCATGGCCGTTGTGTGGACAGTTCTCAGTTCCGCCCTTGTGGTGTGGCTGTCCGTCCCTCTGTCCCGGATCTTCTCCCCGGACCCGGCGGTCATCGCCGCCAGCGCCCGGTATCTGCAATGTGTAATGCCGCCCTACGTGCTGTTTGCCATTCTGTTCGTACTGAACTCCGCCATGCGGGGCGCGGGCGACAGCTTGTATCCCATGGTGAACGTGGTGGCCTCTGTGATCCTGCTGCGGGTCCCCTTCCTGTACCTGCTGGCAAACCGCTTCGGCCCGGACGCTATGTATTGGAGCTACGGCATCGGCTGGGCCGTGGCCTGCGCTCTGTCGGTCTATCACTATGCTGCCGGAAAATGGCGGGGAAAGTACCACAGCGAATAAAAACAGCGGAAATCGGAAATATTTTGACCGGATGATTGACTAATCGTTTAAAATATGGTATAAGTGAGTGCAATCGAGAATGCAATGAAGGGGAGAGTACGTCCTCGCGGCATGGTTCAGAGAGTCCCGGCAGCTGAAAAGGGACCCATGCGGTAGACAGAACATGGCCCCGGAGCCGCGCGGCTCAGCGCTTTGGCGCAGGCTGCGATGGGTGCGCCCATTACAGCGTCAGGGTATCGCGTGCCGGTTTCGGCAGGCTTGTACCCGCAGAGGCCCACGCCGCGAGGTGTGGGTGAATCAAGGTGGTAACACGGCTTTCTTCGCCGTCCTTGAGCGTATGCTCAGGGACGGCGTTTTTATTTGCGATCACTCAAAATTTATCATAAAGAAGAAAAGAGGAACCGGATATGGAAAAGGACACTTTTTATATCACAACCCCCATCTACTACCCCTCAGATAAGCTGCACATCGGCCACACCTACTGCACCGTGGCCACCGACACCCTGGCCCGGTATCACCGGCTGAAGGGCGAGGACGTCATGTTCCTCACCGGCACCGACGAGCACGGCCAGAAGATTGAGCAGAAGGCGGAGGCCGCCGGCATTACCCCCAAGGAATTCGTGGACCGCATCGTGGAAGGCCCGCGGGGCGTCCGGGATCTGTGGAAGCTGATGAACATCTCCAACGACCGCTTCATCCGCACCACCGACGATTACCACGTCGAGGCCATCCAGAAGATCTTCAGGAAGATGCACGACAACGGCGACATCTACAAGGGCAAGTACGTCGGCAAATACTGCAAGCCCTGCGAGAGCTTCTGGACCGAGAGCCAGCTCGTGGACGGCAAGTGCCCCGACTGCGGGCGTGAGGTGGAGGACGCTGAAGAGGAGGCCTACTTCTTCAAGCTGAGCAAGTACGCCGACCGCGTGCAGCACCTGCTCGAGGACACAGATTTCCTCCAGCCCGCCAGCCGCGTGAACGAGATGGTGAACAACTTCATCAAGCCCGGCCTTGAGGATCTGTGCGTTTCCCGCACGAGCTTCACCTGGGGCGTGCCGGTGGACTTCGACCCCGGCCACGTCGTCTATGTCTGGGTCGATGCGCTGTTCAACTACTGCACCGCTCTCGGCTTCATGAACGAAAAGTACGACGATTACGATAAGTTCTGGCCCGCCGACGTCCACTTCGTTGGCAAGGAGATCGTTCGCTTTCACTCCATCATCTGGCCCGCGATGCTCATGAGCATGGGTATGCCGCTGCCCAAGCACGTCTACGGCCACGGCTGGCTCGTCATGGACGGCGGCAAGATGAGCAAATCCAAGGGCAATGTCGTCGATCCCTATGTGCTTGCCGAGCGCTTCGGCGTGGACGCGCTGCGCTTCTTCCTGCTGCGTACCTTCCCGTTCGGCTCCGACGGCAATTTCAGCAATGAGCTGCTCATCAACACCATCAACGTCGATCTTGCCAACGACCTCGGCAACCTCGTCTCCCGCACAACCGCCATGGTCGAGAAGTATTTCGGCGGCACGCTGCCCGTCGAGCGCGCCGAGGGCGAGTTCGACGCCGATCTCATCGCGGCAGCCTCCGCCCTGCGCGGCAAGTACGAGGCCGAGATGGAGAAGTTCCAGTTCCAGAACGGTCTGGAGGCCATCTTCAAGGTCATTCAGCGTGCGAACAAGTATATCGACGAGACCGCGCCGTGGGTGCTCGCCAAGGACGAGGCCAACCGCGCGCGCCTTGCCAGTGTGATGTACAACCTCCTCGAGACCATCCGCATCTGCACCATCCTGCTCACGCCGTTCATTCCCGCCTCCTGCGAGAAGATCTTCGCGCAGATCGGCGCGGCGGCGGACTGCCGCGATTGGGACAGCGCCGCCGAATGGGGCCGCCTGAGCGCAAGCGTCACCGTCCACAAGGGCGAGGCCATCTTCCCGCGCATCGACATGGAAAAGGCGCTCGCCGAGCTGGAGGCCATTCAGGAGGCGCAGAAGAAGGCCGCGCTCCCCGCGCTGGAGATCGAGCCTCTGACGGAGGAGAAGGTCGATTTCGACACCTTCTGCAGATCCGACTTCCGCGTCGTCAAGGTCAAAGCCTGCGAAGCCGTGAAGAAGAGCGATAAGCTGCTGCGCTTCACACTTGACGACGGCACCGGCACCGACCGCCAGATCCTCTCCGGCATCCACAAGTGGTACGAGCCGGAGCAGCTCGTTGGCAAGACGCTGGTCGCCATCGTCAACCTGCCGCCGCGCAAGATGATGGGTCTCGAGAGCTGCGGTATGCTGCTCTCCGCCACCCACACCGAGAAGGGGCAGGAGGTCCTGAACCTCATTATGGTGGACGATAAGATCCCCGCCGGCGCAAAGCTGTGCTGACCGCACCGGTCATTAAGGACAGTCGGAATCCGTGGTAAAATCACAATAGACAACCACGCTCCTTTGCGGTACAATGGTTGCAAAGGAGCGTGATTTTTATGCTGACACTGTTGGTCAAATACACCGCCAAACCGGGCTGCCGCGAAAAATATGCGGATCAGGTCATCTCCAGCGGATTGCTCGATGCCATTCGCGCCGAAAACGGATGTCTCCGCTATGACTACTATTTCTCCGTGCAGGAGGAAAACGTGATTCTGCTCGTCGAGCAGTGGGAGAGCGAAAAGCTTCAGCAGGAGCACATGCAGCACCCGAATATGACCCGGCTGCAAGCGCTCAAGGCGGAATATATCGCCAACACCATTCTGCAAAAGGCAGAGCTGAAGCAATGATCTTCGACACCCACGCGCACTACGACGACGAGGCGTTTGACGCCGACCGTGAGGCGCTGCTCGCCTCCATGCCCGAACACGGCGTGGGGCTGATCCTCGACCCTGGCTGTGATTTGGAGTCCTCCCGCCGCGCGGTGGAGCTGGCGCGGACCTATCCGCACGTCTACGCCGCCGTCGGCTGGCATCCCGAGAACTGCGCGCCCTACACGGAGGACAGTCTGGACGCGCTCCGCGCGTGGGCGCGGGAGCCGAAGGTCGTTGCCATCGGCGAGATCGGGCTGGACTACTACTGGGAACAGAACCCGCCGCGAGAGCTTCAGCAGAGGGTGCTGCGCGATCAGCTCGCGCTGGCGCAGGAGCTGGACCTTCCCGTCATCGTGCACGACCGCGAGGCGCACGCCGACAGTCTTGCCATCGTGCAGGAATTTCCCGCTGTGCGCGGTGTGTTCCACTGCTTCTCCGGCAGCGTCGAGATGGCGCGCGAGCTTCTAAAGCGCGGCTGGTATCTCGGCTTTGACGGCCCCGTGACCTACAAAAATGCCCGCAAAACGGTCGAGGTCGCGCTCGAGTGCCCGCTCGACCGGATGCTGCTCGAAACGGACAGCCCCTATATGGCCCCCGTCCCCGTGCGCGGCACGCGCAACGACTCGCGCAACGTCCGCTATATCGCGGAAAAGCTCGCGGCGCTGCGGGGCCTGGACACAGACGAGCTGATCCGCCTGACCGCCGAGAACGGCAAACGGCTGTTCGGGATCGGATAACGGAAAGAAAGACTCCATCCGGCGGACGGAGTCTTTCTTTTATGCTTTTTTCTTGAGCACACAGGCCAGCACCGCGCATATAATGATCCCCGCTGCGAACGGGATCGCGTACAAAAAGGCAACGCCGGCCGGTGCGCTGTAGCAGTCGTGCGCAATGCCGCAGAGCATATCCCGATAAAGGTACGCCACCACGGCGCACATCACGTCGGAGAGCAGCACGGCAAGCGCGGCAAATACGATGCTCCATGTTTTCATAGCAGTTTCTCCTTTTACTTTTTCCGGAGGATCAGCACCAGACCTGCCGCCATGAAAAGGACGCAAAGCACCAGCAACAGCCCCGAGCCGTTGAGCGTGACCGCAGAGGACTCGTTCAGCCGATCCGCGGCATCCGGTACAGCCAGCATGACCGCACCCACCGCCAGCAGAAGGACCGCGCCAAGCACACATAAGCCAATGCCGACCTTCTGCGTTGTCTGCCGAAAACCGTCCGTCTTTGTCCGCCGCACCGATCCGGTATCCGCTTCGCACGGTGTTCCGCCGGTCAGCTCATCCAGCGTAACGTGGAAGCATTCGCTGAGCGCCAACAGCTTATCCAGCTCCGGCGTGGATGTTCCGCTTTCCCACTTAGAGATCGCCTGTCTGGAAACGCCGATGGTTTCCGCAAGCTGCTCTTGGGAAAGTCCCGCCCTTCGTCTGAGCCGATAGATCGTTTCTGACAGCATTTCTCGTTCCTCCTTATGGGGAAATTCTACGGGATTTGGGCGTTGCACACTATCAACTATGGCTGGAACTTCCGCTACCGGTGGTAGCAAGCCCCGATTTTCTGCCTGAAGTCATCCTTTTGCAAACAGGGAACGGCGCAAGTCGTTCCCTGTTCTTTTCCATTTACTTCTTGCCGCCGTGGGTGGCCTTCATGCGCTTTTCGTGGTTGAGGATGGTCTTGCGGATGCGCAGCGCGTGCGGCGTGACCTCCAGCAGCTCGTCGTCGGCGAGGAATTCGAGGCACTGCTCCAGGCTCATCTGCTTGGGCGGGACCAGACGCAGCGCGTCGTCCGAGCCGGAGGCGCGCATATTGGTCAGCTGCTTCTTCTTGCAGACGTTGACGGTGATGTCCTCCTGCTTGGGGCTGACGCCCACGACCATGCCCTCGTACACCGGCACGCCCGCGCCGATGAACAGCTGGCCGCGCTCCTGCAGCGTGCCCAGGGCGTAGGCAACGGCCTTCTCGGTGGTCATGGAGATCATAGCGCCGTTCTGACGGTTGCCGATCTCGCCGGCGTAGGGGCCATACTCCAAGAAGGTGTGGTAGAACACGCCCTCGCCGTGGGTGACGTTCATGATGCGGTTCTTAAGGCCCATGATGCCGCGGGTCGGGATCTTAAACTCGAGGTGCGTCACGATGCCCGAGGTATCCATGCTCGTCATGATGCCGCCGGAGGTACCGAAGACCTCAACGACCTTGCCCGAGTACTCGTCCGGGCACTCGACGACGGCCTGCTCGACGGGCTCCATCTTGTTGCCGTTCTCGTCCTTCTTAAACAGAACGCGGGGACGGCCAACCTGGAACTCAAAGCCCTCGCGACGCATGGACTCCATCAGAACGGACAGGTGCAGGATGCCGCGACCCGAGACCTCGACGCCGCTCTTGTCCTCGAGCTCCTCGATCTTCATGGTCACGTTGTTCTCGGCCTCGTTGAACAGGCGTTCCTTGAGCTGACGGGCGCCCACGATGTCGCCATCACGGCCGACGAGCGGGGAGGTCGAAGCCTCAAAGACGATGGACAGGGTCGGCGGGTCGATCTCGATGGGCTCGAGCTCAACGGGGTTCTCGGGATCGGTGTAGACATCGCCGATATCGGTGCGGTCGATGCCCACGACGGCAGCGATGTCGCCGGCGCCGACTTCCTGGCACTCGGTGCGGCCCAGGTAGTCGAAGGTAAAGAGCTGTTTGACGGTAGCGGTGGCGCTGGAGCCGTCGTTCTTGACAACCAGGATCTGGTCGCCCTGGTGGATGGTGCCGGAGTACACGCGGCCGATGCCGATACGGCCGACGAAGTTGGAGTGGTCGATGGTCACGCACTGCATGGCGAGCGGGGCGTTCTCGTCAACCTCGGGTGCGGGCATGTCGTCGATGATCATGTCGAGCAGCGGGTACATGTCCATGTTGCCGTCGTTGGGGTCAAGGCGGGCAAAGCCATTCATGGCGCTGGCGTAGACCACGTGCTCCATGGCGAACTCGAGCTGGTCGTCGGTGGCACCCAAGTCGGCCATGAGGTCCAGGCAGTCGTTGTAGGCCTTCTCGGGGTTGGCGCCCGGACGATCGATCTTGTTGATGACGATCATGATCTTGAGGCCGGTGTCGATAGCGTGACGCAGCACAAAGCGGGTCTGGGGCATGGGGCCCTCAAAAGCGTCAACCAGCAGCAGGGCGCCGTCGGCCATACGCAGTACACGCTC
>ERZ827156.3015-NODE-3015-length-15975-cov-3.714573_pt1 | contig 15975 bp, 14 predicted proteins | sample MGYA00519919_ERZ827156 | MGnify/ENA primary metagenome ERZ827156 (study PRJEB31778, sample SAMEA3449269) | human gut metagenome | biome: human gut; feature: human-associated habitat; material: faeces | place: United Kingdom | collected 2010/2012 ... | reverse complement strand
ATATTGATTTTATATAAATTTTCTGGGCAATTTTTATGTATTTTATCCGCTTCTGCTAACATATTAGCAATTATATGCCCGATAAAAATGTCTAAATTATCAAATTTTTGAATTATTTGTTTTTTTTGCTCAAGTTGTTCCTGCTTTAGCTTTTCTAATTTTTCTCGTTCAAGTTGTTCTTGCTTTAGCTTTTCTAATTTTTCTCGTTCAAGTTGTTCTTGTTTCAGCTTTTCTAATTTTTCTTGTTCAAGTTGTTCTTGCTTTAGATTTTCTAATTTTTCTTGTTCAAGTTGTTCTTGCTTTAGCTTTTCTAATTTTTCTTGTTCAAGTTGTCTCTGCTTTAGCTTTTGCTGCTTGACTTCTTCTTTAACGGATATAACATTCTTTAAACGTAACAGTTCTAAGCTTTCTTTCTCTAATAATTTCTGCTGAATGTTTTTCCATTTTAATTTTTCCTGTTCAGGTTTTTCCTGTTTGCGTTGCTTCTGCTGGAACTTTTGTTTTAATAGCAATATTATTATCCAGTACGCACTTATGACAAAAACTGAAACTAATAAATTATCAATTCCTAAACAAATTATAATTACGAAAAACAAACCCGTACCTAAAAATATTTTTCCAACTACAGAAAACTTTATTTCAACTAAATTGCATAATTTGTCAAATACGGGAGAAACTAAAACACCTAAAGAAATAAAAAACAAACTAAGTATTTTATGGCTGTTGTAATCACTACTGAATATAAGAACTAAACTATCTAGCAAAAGCCAACCACATATTATATACCGAATTAATTTTTTCTTGTCTGTCACGAAACGCACCCTCTCTTAACTGTTTTATAATCATATTTTAACATATTTTATTAAAATATGCAATGCTATTTTCCATTTTCTGTCTTTTGTATTTACTTACTATAGTACACTTTATTATTCTATATGAAACTATCTTTTGACATAATTTATAAACTGGAAAAGAGCAAAAAATTCTCGTAAAAATGAAGAGAATTTCAATTAAAAAAACTGCTTTTAAAGGTAAGTTTTCTCTTTTGAAATATCATAAGCTATTCGTTTTAAATTTTAAAAAATTATAGAAATATCCACATCTATGGAAGATTATTGGTGGTAGTTTGGATTGCATAAGATTGGTAACATATCGCAGAAACAAGAAATAACAAAATCTGTCAATATTTTAATTGATAGATTTTATATTTTTAAACTATGGGTGCAAATTTGTAACGATTATAGCTTTTTATACTTTTAAAAATGCACCCATACAGAAAAAATTGTAACGATTACTCCTAAAAATTCAAAAGTAATCGTTACACAAAAACTACATTGTATCTAGATTTCCGTATCGGAATGAAGTTTTCAGAAATCGAAAATATACTCATACCTCTTGTCAAAGAGGCATATAAATATGATTCGTTTTGGGGTAAAAAAGGACAGATGATTTGCCAAGTGCATGGTTTTAAAGTAACAAATGTTAATTTTTGCAGGAGAGCGCATAACTGGGATGTGGCATATAAAACACTGTCATATGCAAAAAAGCAGAGTAATATGAAAATTTGCCATATCTCTTAACATAAGCATTTATACTAAGACCAAAAAATAAGTATACCCTTTGCAGTTCACCTCTACAGGGTATACTTTTAAATTTTATTATTTATATCAGCATCGAGATTACCTTTAAGTTTACCGCCGACTTCCAATTCAAGTTTCATAACTCCGCCACGTTTTATCACGTCAAAGCCATACCTTTTACGCAAAGTATCAATAACCTTATCTACTCTTTCATCAGATTTTTTGCTTATTTCTACTCGTTTGCTCGACCTATCAAAAAATGAAAGTTGCCTACAACCGCTAAACTTCGTTAAATTCGTAAGAGATATACTTATAAGCCTAATTGGTCGTCTGTCTTTCCAAAGCTCTCGGAGCAACTTTTTCGCAGCCTCATACACCTCGTTTGTTGTGCTTAGAGGCTCCGAAAAACTCGTTTGATGAGAAATGTTTTTGAAATTTAAAAACCTTATACCTACCGAAATACTATGTGCTTTATTTCCGTCTTTTCTCATGTGCTGTGTTACCGCATCAGCAAGAGCAAGAAGTACAGCATTCGCTTCGGTTATTGAAGATAAGTTTTCCTCAAGTGTTACAGAGTTACTATATCCCTTTGGCTCAGGCCTTTCAGAAACAACAGGTGAATCATCTATAGCATTTGCAAAGCGGTGCATATATAGACTTCTCTTATTACCAAAATGCTTTGACAAAAACTCTATCTTTGCATTTGCCAATTGACCTATTTTATGTATCCCTATAGAGTTTAGCTTTTTAGCCGAAGCTCCGCCCACAAAAAGCAAATCTCCGACAGGTAATAGCCACATTTTAGTCGGTACTTCACTTTGAAAAAGCGTATGCACTTTATCGGGCTTCTCAAAATCACTCGCCATTTTGGCACATAACTTATTTTCTCCAATCCCAACATTAACTGTGAAACCAAGTTCATTTTTTATTCTGTCCTTTATTTCATGTGCAAGGTTGACCGCTCGATTGTAATCACTAACTATCCCGGTCATGTCGAGAAAACACTCATCAATCGAAAACTCCTCCATAGTTGGAGAATAGAGCTTGCAAATATTTTTAAATGCTCGTGAGCAAGACTTATAAAGTGTAAAATCAGGCTTAAAAATCTGTAAATGAGGGCATTTTCTGAGCGAAAAGGATAGAGGTTCGCCTGTTTTTACACCATACTTTTTAGCTTCATTGGATTTGGCAAGAACCACACCTCGCCTTGTAGTCGGGTCTCCGCCAATACACGAGGCTATTTTTCTTATATCCGATTCTCCGTTTTTAACTCTATTTGCAGCCTCCCAAGAGAGGAACGCACTATTTACGTCAATATGAAAAATTATCCGATTCATAAATGTTTCCACCTGCCTTTCTTACCACGTAGTTATGTCCTTGACAATTGTAAACACATATCTAGTCTGATATGTCGAAATTACTAAATACTCGTCAATTGGTTTCTAAGTAAAAAATATACTAAAAAGTATTATATAAAAATAAATTGAGCAAAACAAATATACTATATTTTTAATGCAAAAATAAGCTAAATAAAGTCCTATTGTGGAACTCAATATTTTTTTAATTTTATTATTAGTTTTTCGGAGGAAAATAAATTCATGAGTGATCATACGGCAGAAATCATAAATCATGCGCACCCACATACGATAAAAAAATTTGAGTTGATTTTGAAGTACGTAGAAGTTTGGGCACAAAAACTGTTGCAAAATAGTTATTGCAATAAAATTGTCTTCATTGATTGTATGGCAAATAGTGGAGAATACATAGATGAATGTGGAAATAAGGTATTTGGAACACCTGTTAAAGTGGCGAAATATCTACGCAAAGTAGCTGGACAATACCCCAAAAAACAAATTGAACTATACTTTAGTGATTTATCCGTAGCCAAAACAAAACATTTATCTACTCTTATGCCACGAAGCAAAAACAATTTTAGTTACCATATTTTCGCACAAGACGGAAATAAACTTATTAGACAGTTAGCTAAAAAGTTTGAACCAAATACCCACTATCTTTTGGTATATGACCCTTTTGATGCATCAATAGATTGGGAATCTATAGCTCCTTTTATCAACCATTGGGGCGAGGTCATAATCAATCACATGGTTTCGGATCCCATGCGTGCTATAAAAATGGTAAAAAGTGATATTGCCAAAAAGAAATATGAAAAAACATATTCAACTGAACTTTGCAATCTTATTCCATATGGGAGTAATAAAGATGCCTACAACAATAGAATAACAGAAATAATATACCGTATTCATCAAAATAAGGATCGTAAATATTTCATATCTGCTTTTCCTTTTTTCAATGGAAAAAATGCCATTGTATATAATTTGATTCATTGTACTGGCAATATAGAAGGCTTTAAACTATTCAAAAAATCTGCATGGCAAACATTTAGGGGTAAATCATCTACTAAAAATACCTATGGAAATGAAAATCAGCTTGTTTTTGATTGCGAAAAAACGGGTAATATAAAAACTTTCACAGATGAATATTGTTACTATGTCAAAGACATTGCGGAATACTTACAAATAGAATTTGACGGGAAAAAAGATGTACCACTTAGCAAAATATGGGATTTGCTTGACAAACACCCAATATTTCCTTCTGAAGGTTTCCGTCAGCAAATAAAAAAAGAGTTAAAGGATACTTATCACGCTAAAGAAACTAGAGGTAAAATCAGTTTTACGAACACTGGAAAGGGGAAAAATGAAAACAGTTAAAGGCTATATAACAAGAAAAACAATGCTCTATAAAACAGGAGTGGAATATGGAGATTACACCATGAACCATGTTCAAGGTTGTGCTCATGGCTGTAAATACCCCTGTTATGCTTTTATGATGAAAAAAAGATTTGGACAAGTACACAGTTATGAAGAATGGGTAGAACCATATTTAGTAGAAAACACAATTGAATTGCTTAACAAAGAAATTCCTAAATTGAAGAATAAAATTAAATCTGTTCATTTATGCTTCTCAACAGATCCGTTTATGTATGAATACCCTGAAATACAAAAAATGAGTATTGATGCCATTAAAATTCTTAATAACTATGGTATTAGATGTTCGGTATTGACCAAAGGAATTTTGCCACTTGAATTATCTAATTTTTCTAAAGATAACGAATACGGAATTACTCTTATATCGTTAAATAAAGAATTTTGTAAAACTTTTGAACCAGGCGCTGCACCAGTAGAACAAAGATTGCAATCATTAAAAGCCTTGCACGATGTCAAATGTAAAACGTGGGTAAGCATAGAACCATATCCGACGCCAAATATCTTGGGGCAAGATTTACAAGACTTACTAGAAAAAGTTAGCTTTGCTGACCGTATTATTTTTGGAAGAATGAATTATAACAAATTAGTTACCGCATATTCCGACCATAAGTATTTCTTTAATAAAAAAGTTTCAGAAGTCATCGGTTTTTGTAATAAATATGGTATTGATTATCACATAAAACAAGGAACCTTATCGTAACAAATATTATAACTTTTAGGAGGTATAAAATATGGAAAATCTTTGGTTTCTTACAGAAGAAAGGCCAAAGCCATCAGTTATTGTTCAAATTATAGAAATATACTGTACGGATTTCAATGACAAAATAGAAATCTGCAAAGACGTGAAAATTAGACCAATTATAGAAAACGGCATATTTAAATTTATTTACAAAGTAGAAGGTTTAAAAGTTATAAACGCAGAAAATATTTACATAAAAACTGTTAGTGGGAATTCTAGCTTTCTTGATTTCTTAGTTTTTAAGCAATCTAAAGCACCGACAGAAGGCGATTCCCTAGACAATCTAATTATGGCTATTGAAGAAACCAAAACAAGTGATGATGAATCCAGAAATACCGGTGTTTATCAGAGAGGATCAAAATTTGTTTATATAACTCCGTACTACAAAAACGTTAAAACATATATGTTATATAATGAAGAACTTAAAGCTCGTGAGGAAAAAAAGCCTTCAGACACAAGCATTTTTGGTACGAATATACTTTTAACGCTTGGTGTAACAATAGTGGGCAAAAATGTTTCCAAGTGGTTTAAACCTTTTTCATCGTTAGATGAACTTATCCAGTTTAAATCCAGTATGAGACAACCTCCCGCTGGCAATGTCCCCATTTCAATTAAAAAATATGAAGATAGAATAGAAATTTCTGGACGATTGTCTAAACCTGCAAACGCAGGCAACATAGGTCATGATCCTAATATAGGAGCTTTATCTATGATATCAGCGTGCATACGTAAGCTGGGGTGGAGAAAAAGTATTGTTATTACTCTACATGGAGTAACACAAAAGTACATCAATAGCACGCAAGGGAAGAACAAATTCCTCTACATATGTAAAATTCTTGGAATAAAACTTGATGGAATCATAATGCCCTCCAATTCGGTACTCCCAAATTTGTATTGGCACTATGAAACACGCTCTGAGAAAATGGCCGATATTCTTTTGCACGTGCAAGCAGTATATAAAGGACTATACTGTGTTTACGAAAATCACGCCGGTTGTGAAAGAGGGTACTTTAAAACCAAAGAAGGGCAACTTATAACGCTACCTAAAAAGGACAAAAATGGTGTCAATCTATATCTTCCAGACGTTGTTCTTTACGATAAAAAAACCAATTGTATTATTTTGGTAGAAGGAAAAATGTTATCAACATTAGCAAATGGCATTGAAGAAATTGAAAACTATGGTAGCATAGAGCGAGAATATATCTATCCAAACTATCCTAATGCTACTGTTTTACGTTATATCAGTATATTTGGTGGTAATTGCCAATCAATACCACACGAAAAAGTTTTATTCTATCTTGCCGATAATGGTCACATAATTATTAATCCAAATGCACCCAGTTGCATTAAACAGTGCTTTTCGGGAATAGGTATAAAAATATAAGTACATATCAAATAGTTGTAAGTTTATAAAATTATTTACAATAATCAAAACCTATTTATCAAATAAACGTCATTTGCTCACACGTTGGCTGTTTTAATGTATAATTTGTTATTAGTACTTCAACTGTTTTTTCATCACGATTTTTCAAGTGATAACTACAATTCGAATATGTCTTGTCGATATAAGTAACATTATAACGCTTACTCCATTCAATAAGCGCAGTGTTGGTTTGCCCTTTATGAGAAAAAACATTAGATAACGCAAACATTATACCCTTTTTATCCATCGCATCCAATAATTCGAGTAACGCAGCATCTTCTTCTATTGTCCAATCCCTAAATCCACGTTTACCATCATTATACGAGCCGTTTGTTATTAAATAAGGGGGATCGCAGTAAACAAAATCATTTTCGCTAAGAACTGAAAAGTCAAATTTTCTGAAATCATGGGTAGAAAGGACGATATTTTTACTATGGAGAGCATTACAAAACATAACAAGGTTTCTCTCTATGGAAGCATTAAAGGAACTTCGTTCCTTGCCAAATGGTGTATTGAATTCGTGCTTACTATTAAATCTTATCTGGTGATTAAACGAATAACAAGTTAAAACAAACAAATCTAAAATTGATTTTGTGTTGTTATACTCAGAACGTAATTTATTATACCCCTCTGAATTAGTTTGTGATAGTTTAAAATAATCAATACGAGAGTAGACTAGATCTAACAAAACTTTTATATTAGTATCTTGAAAAAATTTATATAAATCAACGAGATAGGTAATTTGATCGTTTGCATATATAGTTTTAGCATTAACATTTATACCTACATTTAGCCCTCCCGCAAAAAGATCTACAAAATTATTTATTTTTTTTGGAAAACCCGGAATTATGTGTTCCAAAATTTTAAATTTCCCACCCATATAATTCAACGGACTTTTTATATAATTACCCACAATCACACCTCCTTCTGAATATAAATTAGCATTTCTTTGAGATCTTCCACCTTTGCAGATGAATTACTTCTACTTTTAAATCTACGATATGGAATATAATTCACTTCATATGTTGAAGCTATCCCATATTTTTTCATAACCGTTTCTATTTCATCAAGCCTCATAATACCGTCAGTATTATAACTTAGAATGATGTGTTTAAACTTCGCATTTGCCATTAACGTATCAAATGCACTAACTACAGTACGCTTAGAACAAAAACTAGACTTTTGCAATTCATATGGTCGCTGACCAGTAATCCCCCTAAGTGTTGGGTAATCGTATTTTGCAGCTGTTTCCAATACGTGATAATTAGGAAGATATTGACGTTCATTATAAGGAGGATCAATATACAAAATATCACCCTTAATTCTTTGTAAAAGCGTCACCCCATCTTCGTTGAATGCTCTATTACTCTTTCCATTGTCCAAAACAGGTAAATCAACTAATTGAAATAGCTTGTTTGAGCGTATATCCCAAGTTTTATTAAAAGCACCGTATGTACCTGAAATGTTTGATACAAACGGAATACCTTCAACAATACAACTTACAAGGTAAAAATACTCATAATCTAAAATATATTTATTGTTATGCCACTCTTCAACTTTATTTCTTGAAAAGTCCACTCTTAAAGCATTTGAATTAGTAATATACATTCGCCCACCATTAGGCGCATAATTATTCTGAAAAAATCTTTTTTCGGAACTAAGGATTTCCATATCATTGGTATCCATCTCATTTAAATACAAAATAGGATCTGCAATATCTAATGATGATTTTAATCCTTCAAAACTAGGCTTATTGGGATTTTCGATGGTTCCCTTTTGGAGACAGTACGAAAAATACAATAAATCATTTGAATATACTTCATACCATTGTTTAAAGTATCTTGCTACAGAAGTAGTACCAGAAAAAATATCGCAAAACGATAATGCACCCGATGTATGCTTATCAACAACCTCCTTTATATTTTCAAGTAACTGTGTCTTGTTTCCTATAAAACGCATTCCCTTTATTTTTCCTCCGTGTTTTTATTAAGTTTAAGAATTAAATTTTTACTTTTTGCATCAAAATAGATGTCAAACTTGCTACTGCCCCTCTTTATACTGAGATTGGCTAGAATCGATTTTGGTAACCTAATTCGCATATCCTGCTGTAACACATAAGTATCTAAATATATAACTTCAGTATCCATAACCGTCCTCCTTACAGGCTAGTATTAGACTAATTATGGCATAAAACCAGTCTAAAATCAAGTCTGACAACAAAAGGTAATTTTTTAAAATAATTTTTTAACATAATAAATGACAAAACAATTTTTTATTTAGTTAATCAAATATTGTTCTTTAACGCCTCGACCGCCTGTTTTATTTTGGCAGACATAAGTATGAGGCGTTCTGCCAAAAATTCTTCGTAAGACATATTTCCCCATCCATGAGGTAATGCGTTCTCTTCTTCAATTTTGGTTATATCTTAGGGGTTTCTTTCTTTATAGATTATTGGATAATGCAAATACGGCTATGAAGTTTTCAGAAATCGAAAATATACACGGAATACCTCTTGTCAAATAGGCATATAAAACTGCTTTTGTCAATTCAAGTTATATTCTATACCTAAAACATAAGAATTTTGCACCCCCTGTTACAAAGGGTGCAAAATAAAAGTAAAAAGTGTAACGATTACAGAAAATTTAAGGGTGCAAACTTTAATTTAGAAAAATCAGAATAAGAGTTGTAATTTTCTAAAAAACGTGGTATTATTTTTTGTAGAGAAGCTGGAAAGCTCAGTAAAGGTGAAGGTTAGAATGGTATCTAAATAGGTCACCTTTGCCATGTCTCAATTAGACGAATACTTAAATTTGTCTAATTGAGTTTTAATTTTATTATGTGCCATGATGTTCGTATTTGGTGTAATCTGCTCCACCACCATACCGAAACGGCGATTTAAATACAAAAATTTTATTACTTATAAAATTGGGGTGCAGTGAGATGAAAGATTTTGAGATGACCTCTGATAAGGTTTTAAATTTATATAGTTGGTTTCAAGAAAATGGTATAACAATCTGGGTTGACGGTGGTTGGTGTATTGATGCGTTATTGAATTTTCAGACTCGTAAACATGATGACTTAGATATCGCAGTTTCACGTAAAGATAATATTAAGCTTCGTGAGTTACTTGAAAATAACGGATGGAAAGAAGAAAAGCGCGATGATTCCTGGGAATGTAACTACGTTATGAAAAGTGAAGATATGTATTTGATAGATGTACATGTTTTCGAATATGATGAACAAGGCAAAAATATTTATGGTGTTCCTTATCCCTTTGGTTCTCTTAACGGAAAGGGTAAAATAAACGGACAATGGGTAAATTGCGTAAATCCAGAATGGATGTTTAAGTTTAAGCTCTGGGCGGATGAAGCTTTTTGTAAGCCGAGAGAAAAAGATGTTATAGATGCGCAAATACTTTCTCAAAAATTTGGATTCCAATTGCCGGAAAATTATAGATAACCTCATTTAGATACAATACATATTTTATGTAACGATTACTTTTTGATTTTTAGAGTAATCGTTACAATTTTTTGCTTGGGGTGCATTTTTCATAAAGTGGGGTGCAAAATTTTAAGCTGGGGTGCAAATTTGTAACGATTTATAAATTCGACAGAATCTCTTACGAAAAATGAATTTAAAAACAAGTCTAAAGTTGCCGGATTTTTGATTTTCTTTGTCCTTTATTTGATACCTCTGGTGGGCTTCATAAATTTTCAAAGTTATGGTATAATGAGTAGTAAGAATTTAAACTTTAAGGCGGTGACATTTATGCCATATTTTTTAAACAGCATCACACCGATAAACCAGTTTACTAAGACTACAAAAGAAAAGTACTTTGTAGATAAATCAGAACTGATAGAAAAAATGAATGAATTAGTCGGTACGGCATCTCAGTATGTGTGCATAACGAGACCACGCAGGTTCGGCAAAACAATAAATGCCATGATGCTCGCTTGTTATTATTCAAAAAACGCTGATTTTAAAAAGCTCTTTGACAAACTTGAAATTAGTAAAAGCGAGTCGTATTTAGAGCATTTAAATAAGCACAATGTAATCTACATGACGCTTAATGAATTTCCTAAAAAGAATTGTACTTATGAAGAATTTATCGATAGATATACAAATTTACTTTTAGAAGATTTGAAAGAGTTGTACCCAGAGGTAAAAGTAAATTCTAATTTAGCACTGTCCGATGTGCTTAAGCAGATTTATGATAAAACTAGAGAAGACTTTGTGTTTATAATAGATGAATGGGATTATATTTTTAATAATAACTTGTTTTCAGAAGATGATCGAAAAAACTTTTTGGAATTTTTAAGAAATTTATTAAAAGATAAACCATATGTAGAACTTGCATATATGACAGGAGTTTTGCCGATAGCTAAGTATTCCTCAGGTTCTGCACTTAATATGTTTGATGAATATACCTTTTTAAATGACGAAGATTTTGATAAATATTTTGGATTCACAAACCAAGAAGTAGAAAAACTGTGTTCTAAACAAAATAAAATTTCTATGAATGAACTAAAAGAGTGGTACGATGGATATAAAACCCAAGGTATGCATGAGGTCTATAATCCGCGGTCGGTGGCATTTGCTCTTAGAAAAGGTAGATGCCAAAGTTACTGGACCAATACTGGACCCATGGATGAGATTCTATATTATATAAATCAGGACATAGACTCTGTCAAAAACGATATTATTCAGATGACATCAGGAATACCGCTTGAAATAAAGTTAAAAGGCTACGGAGCAGAGCAAATAGAACTTAACAACAAAAATCAAATTCTTTCTGCAATGACGATTTATGGCTTTTTGAGTTATCACGATGAAACACTCGTCATTCCAAACAAAGAACTGCACATAAAATTTGATGAAGCACTCGAAGATAAGTCAATGGGCGCTGTTTCCGAAATTGTTATGAAATCGAACGAGATGCTCAAGGCTACGCTCAAAAAAGACACAAAAACAATGGAAAAATTGATTCAAGAGGCTCACGATATCAACATTCCGATCATAAAATACAACGATGAAAATTCACTCGCTTGTATAATTACGCTTGTGTACTTAAGTGCCAGAACAAAATATAAAATTGTGCGTGAAATGCCAGCAGGAATCGGATTTGCAGACTTCATTTTCTATCCAAACGATAAAAATAAACCGGCGTTCATCATTGAACTGAAAAAGGACTCCACTCCTGATGAAGCACTCAAGCAAATTAAAGAAAAACGCTATGCTTTAGCACTCAAAGATTACACAGGGCAAAAGTTTGCTGTTGGAATTTCTTATGATAGCAAACAAAAACAACATCATGTTAAAATTGAGGAAATTTAATCTCAATACAAATAAAACGGACTATAAAACAGCCTTAAAACTGTGATATAATCCGTTTTTATTTTATATAAAAAATAGATTCATTTATTAATTATTTTATTATCTGTTCTACCCGTGAGATAGTCTAACGAAACGTTATATGCATCTGCTATTCTTATTAAAATTTCTAACTTAGGTTCGCGTGACATAAGTTCATAATTCTGATATGTTTTTTCAGTAATATCTGCATAAATAGCAATTTCTCTTTGCGTTAGTTTTGCATTTTTTCTACATTCTTTTAAACGATTTGCTAAAGTGTTTTTCATTTTAAATCACCTACAATTGTTATTGACAAAATAATTATGACACTTTAAAATAATTTACATACCAACGATTGTAGGTATGTATTCGAAATAATTATTAAAAAGGAGACTAAAAATGAACATCTTTAAAAACATGGAAGTAATATTTATCGGACCGAGCCCAGAACACATCACAAAATATGTAAGCGATTTTTGGAAACTAGCCGGGAAATTACGGGCTGACCTTGGTAAAAACGGGTATTACTTAGATGAGTATTTATCAAAGGTTTTTGAGGTTTTGTCAAATTTGAATTTGAATAATGTGGCTACAATTGCAGACGACATGTGCTGGAACATTCTTGGAGATTGCTACACGATATTCGAGCTTGATACTGCTAAAGAAAAAAGTAAATTTTTTTATTTGGTAAAAGAATATGTTGACACACATCCCGTTAAATTCGAGCACAAACATACTCGGTGCGAATTTTATGCAGCCAACATTTTAATAGAACACTTAAACATTTTCACTGACAAAACAAAATTTATTTCTAGGAAAAACACTTTATCTCAAATTGATTATATTGTTTCTAATAAGATGTACGAAAAAATATCTTATCTAATTGGCGAGAAGCGTATGGAGATTTTGAATGAGAACATGTGCGAAGCATTTGTTTTTGGTCCGATTATGATGGCAGCAGTACAGCAAATCGTAATTCGAGCAGTTCAAATGCTCTGCTACCGAGATCCGGAAAGTTCAAAACAGTTATACCAATTTATGCTGGAGGAAAAATTAAATGGATAAATTAAAGACTGAATTTCAGGACTTTATGAGATGCATGATTGAGGATACGCTTTCTAATCTCAAAGCAGAAGATGCAGAATACGGAAGTTGCAGAGAAAATGAAAGAAATAATGTGAAAAAAATCGGAGAAATTTTTAATAAGTTATCTTCAGATGATAAAAAATTTATGGAAAACCATGAAATGAATGTATTTAATATAACAGCAATAGAGCAACGCCATCTTTATAAACAAGGATATATTGATTGCATTAAGCTGTTGAAAATCCTCGGTATTATATGAAATAATATAAAACTTGAATATTACTCAATAAGAATAAGCCTATCTCAAAGCAATTTTGCTTAAAAGATAGGCTTAAATTAAAATTATTAGTTCTATTTATACTCCTCTAAATTTAAAGATAATTCTTGTCCGTTTCTAAATACAATAGTGACCTTGGTATAAGACTTCACAATAATTTTGTCTAACACACTTGTAAAAAGTTTTTCATCAAAGCTGTCGATCAAATTTTCTTTTGCCAACATCTCATTTAAAAAATTCTCGATAGATAAAATCCTCGCTCTTTTATTTTTAAGTTTAGTGTCAGTTTTCTCGATTTTTTGTTTTAATTCTTCATATTCATTTGATAATGTGTTATAATGTTCCCTGTATTCATATTGATTTAAAGTTTCAGTGGCATTTTTGTCTATGTAATTTTGAATCTTATTATAGAGAAGCCGACTCTCTCCACAGAGTTTGGCTTTTTCTATTTTCAGCGATTCGATGTCGTCAATTGATTTTATAAATTCTTTAGAATTTTTGATTATTTCACTTTTGTTTTTAAGCAGCTTATTAAAGCTGTCAATGAACATTTTTTCGATGTTCTCTTTATAAAGAAGCGGTACCTCGCATTTCGTACCTTTTTTAAGGCTCGTTTTGCATTGCCATACAATTCTTCTGTATTTGCTGTTTGAATGAAATGTCCTCGGTCCGTAGAACTCGCCGCACTGACCGCAGACAATCTTGCTTGAAAACACGCTGTTCCCACTGTGGGAGCCTTTTAGTCTTTTTCTTTTCTCAATCTCGGCTTGGACTAAATCGAACACTTCCGGCTCTATTATAGCCTCATGGCTGTTTTTTACGTAATACTGCGACACTTCGCCTTCATTTCGCTTTGCCTTTTTAGTCAGATAATCCACAACAAACGTCTTCTGGAGGATGGCCTCACCTTTGTATTTTTCATTCGTCAGGATACTCAGTATAGTTGTGTCGCTCCAGTTTTTATTGCCCCTCGGACTCAAAATTCCACGCTCTTTTAGAATCTGACCTATCCCATATGGAGTCTTGCCTTCGAGAAAAAGTTTATAAATAAGTTTTATGGTCTTTGCCTCTTCGGGTACAACCTTAGGCAAACCATCTTCACCTTTCTCGTATCCTAAAAAGTTGCCGTAAGGTATCAAAACCCTGCCTTCTGCGAATCGCTTTCTGTATCCCCATGTGACGTTTTCTGAAATACTGCGGCTTTCTTCCTGTGCCAGCGAACTCATAATTGTAAGCAAAAGTTCACCCTTAGAATCAAGCGAATATATATTTTCTTTCTCAAAGTAAACTTCTATCCCCTTTTCCTTTAGATTCCTGACTGTTGTCAGTGTGTCTACTGTGTTTCTTGCAAACCTCGATACTGACTTCGTAATTATTAAATCGATTTTACCGTTCATCGCATCTTCGATCATTTCTTTAAAGCCATCTCTGTGCTTGGTGTTTACCGCTGAGATTCCTTCGTCTGTATAAACTTTTACAAAATCCCAATCCGCATTTGAGTAAATATAGTTTGTATAGTACCTTACTTGCATTTCGTAGCTTGTGACTTGCTCAGATTTGTCCGTTGATACCCTCGCATACGCCGCGACTTTTTTTCTTTTTGCTTCGGTCTTTGGAACAGCCGAATAATACTCAAGCGTTGCAGGTATAACTGTTACATTTTTTGCTGTGTTCAATTTTACTTTCCTTCCTTTAAAAAATTAATGGCACGTTCTCGTGCCGCTTGCCTTTTTTCTTCGCTCCAACTCTCACTTCGAGACTTATTCTGCCACTTTAAAGTGACCTCATTTCCATCATGAAACACAAAAGTCAAGAGTCCGCTTTCCGGCACAATAATATGTTTGATTTTTTCCTTAAATAAATCCTCGTTAAAATCATTAATGCCTAAAACTTCACAAATCTTAGACATTAATATTTCTTCTGGTATTTGTTTTGAACTACACACATTTCTGCCTTCCTCGGCATAAGTTTGGCACATCCAATAAATCTTTTTGTTGTAAATTTTACGCTTATAATTCTTGCCACAATTCATACACTTAATTTTCCCTGTAAAAATGTATCTTTTAGGTGTTCTTCTGTTGGTTTTAGCCTTTTTACGATTTTCCTCAAGTATCTCTGTCGCTTTATCAAACGCATCTTTTTCAACTATAGGTTCATGCGTACCTTCAGCATAATACATCGGTAGTTCGCCTTTGTTTTTCTTGAGAGCTTTTGTTAAGTGATCTGATACAAATTTCTTTTGTAAAAGCGCGTCGCCTTTATATTTTTCATTAAGGATTATGTTTCTCACTCTATCTGCAGTCCATTTGCCACCACGAATAGTCGGAACACCAAACTCTCTCAGCATTTCTGCAATCTTAGTGCATCCAGTTCCACTCGTATACTGGTCAAAGATCCACTTAACGATGGCGGCGTTTTCCTCGTCAATTTTTATTTCACCTTTTGATATTTTGTATCCAAAAAGAAATCTTAAATTCGCAAGCTCTCCGTTTTTGAACTTATTACGGATCTGCCATTTGCAGTTTTCACTTACAGACAGGCTTTCTTCCTGTGCAAACGAGGCAAGTATAGTTAGCATTAGCTCTCCGTCAGGGCTTATACTGTGTATTCTTTCACGTTCAAAATAAACGTCTACTCCTAAATTTTTAAGCTCCCTTGTTATCGTCAGAGTATCGAGAGTATTTCTTGCAAACCTTGATATCGATTTAGTTATAACCATATCAATTTTACCC
>ERZ827156.3012-NODE-3012-length-15984-cov-5.464248_pt1 | contig 15984 bp, 23 predicted proteins | sample MGYA00519919_ERZ827156 | MGnify/ENA primary metagenome ERZ827156 (study PRJEB31778, sample SAMEA3449269) | human gut metagenome | biome: human gut; feature: human-associated habitat; material: faeces | place: United Kingdom | collected 2010/2012 ... | reverse complement strand
TTGAAGTCTGGCACTAGAGAGTACGCTGCTAATGGTCCTTTCCCCAACTCGGAGAGCTTGCAGTACTGTAATACTCCAACCACTCTTCCTCCTACCACTCTTCCTCCTACCACTCTTCCTCCTACCACTCTTCCTCCTACCACAAGTGTTCCTACTACTATTCCTCCTACTCCCACTTCCGAGCCCTGGTTCCCCATCTACGATCCCTACATTCTGGGTGATAACTGCAACTACGAGAAGCAGACCACCTGCTACTGGGATGTGGTGAAGGATGATAACGTGACCCGTCTGTACCTGTCTGTGCGTGACGCCTATCCTACCAAGGCTTTGGCTCACACTCGTGTGCTGGCTCTGTCTGGCATGACTTCTATGTCTCTGGAGCTGTTCCACGAGTCGCTGTCGAAGCAGATGAAGAACGAGGCTCCCATTGATACGTACTTCTACTCGGATGTGTTACTGTCCCGTGGTCTGGATGTGGCTCTGATTCCTCGTCTGATGGAGTTGTTGCAGTACACGTATCCTTCTCGTCTCGTCTTCATCCAGGGAACCTTCATGAGGGATGGATTCAAGACGATGCTGGACTGGATGATCGCCAACGCCCATCATGGTTACTTCAAGAACCTGAAGTACTTCCAAGTGAGTGAACACAACATCCAGTCCTCCATCAATCCTGAGGACGCTGCTACGCTGCAAGCTGCCATTCTGTCTGATTTGAAGACGATTTGCGAGGACAAGGAGCATTTCCCTCTGCTGGAGACGATCAATCTGGATAACAATGGTTACAATGATGGTGGTGGTAATGGCGTTTCTGACTTTGCCATACGTCTGATGCAGGCTTGCCCCGCCAGCACGGGTGTGCGTGTGCCCGCTTATATGAACCAGAGTAGACCCTACACCAAGATGTGCAGTCGTGCTGATGACAGCTACTACTACTACGATCTGAATGACGAGAGAGAGATTGCTCAGTGCCGCTACACTTGGAATTGGGAATTGAAGTCTGGCACTAGAGAGTACGCTGCTAATGGTCCTTTCCCCAACTCGGAGAACCTGCAGTACTGTAATTCGGAGTAGTAAGTGGAGTTCTTGTTTGTTTCCATCACATGAATCACAAACATACACACAATTCACATACAAGTACCACCTTACTCCCATTCTCCATACACACAACCACAACACAAAAACACTCTTGCCAATGCAGTTACACACCGATGGCATTATCGAGTCCTTGACATTCCGTGTCATCAAAATCGTATCCTATCCAGCGATAAGAGCTCACTTCTAGGAGTATTACCTCAAGCCCACTCCATACCACAACCATTCCAATCACCTCATTTCAAATGCACATATTCTCGTCAAAGAACCCATTGTTCGAGTCGTGGGACGAAATGGAGTTGCCATGGACGTGTGTATTCACATTCACAATGTACACCACTCTACTATCCTTCAGGAATAGTACTATCCGTACTTCTTTGTGTGTGTGGAGAAGTTGTTGAAGACGGTCAAGCTCTGCGATTGGCTACTGGAATTCGAGAAGGGGATTGAATACTATCTTCGTGAGCGTGATTCCGAGAGGGACAAATCGAAGTCTTTCAAATACGTCCACTCTGTTGTCTTTCGAGTATCTGTATTGACTGTGTAGCTCCAATTGGTGCGTGGACTGTCCATCTATGGTTATCACAATCACGAGGAGTTGTTTGTGCGAATTGCTCTCTACTCTCCCAACGATATCATTCCTCTGGCTCGTCAAATCGTGGACGGTAAATTGGCACGTCCCTTGCGAGGTGAGGACGAGTGTTTTCCTCCCCTGTTGGCATATGAGCACAAATACGGGTACAAGTTGAAGTTCCTGACAGACAACAACATCAGCGTGTTGGGAATGATGAGTGTGACGAATGTGGTGGTAGTGTCGCTGGAGGGTGTATAGCGTAGTTGCGAGGAGGCGAGGAGGAGGCGTGGAGTCGTCACTCCGTGTGCTCTGTGGAGGGCGACATTCTGGTGAGCAACATCGTGCGGCGAGAAGAAGGGAGTGGCGAGTACCTGATTCCGTCACTCCAGCAGCTGAAGAAGAAGGTGGAGCGCGTGTTCGGCGTGCAGCCGAGTGTGGTGCTGAGCGAGGCGCGCGAGGGCGTGAGCGAGGACACGTGTGGTGACGCGTGTGGGAAGAGGCAGTTTCGCGCGTATGGCGAAGTGTTGTTGAAGCAGCATGGGGTGGAGGTGTGTGCGAAGGGAGACATTGAAGAAGAGAAGGCAGAGAAGGGAGAAGTTGAAACAGAAGGGAAGAAGGAAACAGAAGGGAAGGGAGAAATAGAAGAAATGGAAACAGAGAAGGCAAACGAAAAGACAGAACAGCCACTCACCTGCTTCCCTCTCCACACACTCCCTTATCGCTTCCTCCGCCACCCGCCGCCCCACACCGCCTCCCTTCCCCTCGCCCCCACACCGCCGCTCTCTGCCCGTCTGTCCTTCTGGAGAGACCTCCTGCCCGCCCCTGCCCACACCCCCTTCAACCGCTATCACTACCGCAGAAGCCCGCCACGCCTCCGCCCACCAGCCCCCACGCCCTCACCGCCAGCCCCCTCGCTCGAGGAGTCCTTCGTGTCCTCCACACTCACGCCCTCACAGCCTGAGATGATACTGGTACGCCTCCTCCCTCTCCTCCACACTAGCCGCCTCTTCGCCTCTTCAGCCTCGAACTGCTCTGCGACGCACCCGCGGGGAAGAAGCCCAATCCCGCAGAGGACGCGATTCTGGCTGTGTGCTACGCCTTCTCCTCCTCGTGTGGTTCATCCTTTCTACTCACTCACAGAGACGCGCACAACAACGACCGAACGCCCATCCACGACGGTTTGATTTTGGGTGGTCCCCCCTGCGCCCCTTCACACTAGACATACGACTGAACTGTCCCCTGCCGCCTTTCCTCCAGCGCTCCTTCCACGCCTGTCGCTTCGTGGAGGGCGAGGCGGCGCTGATCACAGCCACCATCAACGCGCTGCTCTCCTTCAACCCCGACCTGCTCGTCGCCATTGAGACACAGCGCGACTCCGTCGGCTATCTCGTGGACCGCTGCGAGTTCCTGCACATCCCCGCGACTCTGCTGCTGAGTCGCTGTCCCTTCGCGCTGGTGGTGAACGACGTGGCGGAGAGCTCGCAGCTGGCGCCACACTTCTTCGTGGACGAGGCGACGCGCGAGTACCGGTACGACGGGCATGGGGACCACCCGTTGTGGGAGAGTCGAGTGGGTGTGGCGAACGTGAACGAGGCGAACACGGCGTACAACCAGGCGAAGGGCAGCACGCTGTCATTGCAGGGGCGTTACGGTGAGCGTGGGTCGGTGGGGTGAGGCGCAGTTGTGTCCCTGTCCCGCGTGCTGCGACGCAACGGGTTCCACGGCGAGAACAACACAGACTTCAGCGCGATCGTGGCGAACCTGTACGGCATGACAGTGCCGCGACTGACGAACACGACCGTGTTGGCGATGTGGGAGTGGTGTGTGGGTGTGAGGCGCAGGCTGCGACGAGCGAGCACGGTGGAGGCGGGCGTGGCGTACCTGCGCGAGAAGAGCTTCTACACGCTGCACGCGCTGTACCACGCGCACCTGCTGAACCGGGTGGTGGAGAGCTGCTCGATCCAGGGCATCGACGTGACGGACGAGCTGGTGCGCGGGTCGCAGTACAAGATCGAGAATCTGCTGCTGCGCATCAACAACAGCAGCGAGTTCAACTTCATTTGTCTGAACGCGACGGAGAAACAGGTGAGTGTGAATGAGAGGTGTGAGTGAGAGGTGAGTGTGAATGAGAGGTGTGAGTGAGAGGTGAGTGCGTGAGAGACACGTGAACCCCAGCTGGCACAGCAAGTACCCGCCGTGTCGATCCCGCTGGTGATGGAGCCGCGGTCGGGGCTGTACCGGTCGCCAGTGGTGGTGATGGACTTCCAGTCGCTGTACCCGAGCGTGATGATCGCCTACAACCTCTGCCTCTCCACCTGTCTGGGCAGCGTGGACCGAAAGAGCGGCGTAGGTGTGGTGCGCGGCACGGGGTTCGACGGGGAGTACGCGGCGGGCGTGAGCGAGGTGAAGGCGGCGCTGGAGAAGGGGTTCCACGTGGCGCCGACGGGTTGCGTGTTCGTGGACAAGAGCGTGCGCGAGGGCATCGTGGTGAAGATGGTGTCGGAGATCCTGCGCATGCGGTGAGGGCGGGGGCGTGGCGTGAGGGGCAGCGTGCTGCTGAAGAACGTGCTGCGAGCCAACCGGCACCACCCGCTGTACGAACACTACGCCTCCATCCTGGAGTTCAACCAGAACGCGCTGAAGATGGTGGTGAACACGACGTACGGGTGGGTGAGTGTGTGTGGGGTGTGAGTGGCAGGTACATCAACGCGGGCTTCAGCGGGCGCATGCCAAACGCGCAGATCGGCGACGCGATCGTGGAGTACGGGCGTGTGGTGCTGACGCGGTCGATCGCGTTCGTGCGGCGCGAGCACCCCGAGGTGGAGGTGGTGTACGCGGACACGGACTCGATGTTCCTGCACTGTCCGGGCATGCAGCGCGAGCAGGCGTTCGCGCTGGGTCGTCGGCTGGAGGGTGGGTGATGTGTGTTGAAGTGAGGGCAGAGGAGGTGTCGCGCCTGTTCCCCGCGCCGATCCGACTGAAGTTCGAGAAGGTGTACCAGCCGTGCGTGCTGGTGACGAAGAAGCGATACACGGGCTACTGCTACAGCGGGGAGGGCGAGGCGCCGGTGTGGGCGAGGCGTGCGGGCGTGAGGCGTAGTGTGGAGGGCAAGGGCATCGAGATGATCCGGTCGGACCAGTGCGCGTACGTGAAGTGGGTGAGCGAGGAGGTGTTGCGGCGCGTGTTCGGCGGGTGTTCGGAGACCCAGTTGCGTGAGTGGGGCATGTGTGGGAGGGTGAATGGCAGGTTCGTGCAGGGGGAGTTTCGTCGGCTGTTGGCGAACGAGGTGGCCGTGCCGGAGTTGGTGTTGTGGCGCGAGGTGCGGATGGGTTCGTACAAGGAGACGGGCGGCGTGAACCATCTGCCTCCCGCAGCGGTGGTGAGTGTGGACGCGATGGCGCAGGACGAGCGGTGCGTGTGTGAGAGGGGGCTGAGGCGCAGCGAGATGCCGCTGTACCGCGAGAAGGTGCCGTACGTGGTGGTGGTGGGCGGTCCGAACGTGGGCGTGGCGTGGGGGCTGAAGGGCAGAGTCGGCTGCGCGACCAGGTGGTGTCTCCGAGCGTGCTGCTGGGCGAGGGTGGAGCGAGCTACCGCGTGAACAGCGAGTACTACATCACGAAGCATGTGGTGCCTGTGCTGAACCGCGTGGGGGTCGTGGGCGGGCTTGAGGGTAGTTGTTGGAGGTGTTTCGCATGGACGCGGGCGTGTGGTTCCGCACACTACGCGACCTCCCCGCACCGCTCTCCCTCCCCACTCCCGCGGGACAGACGAGTTCTTCGCGGAGCAGTCGCGAGAAGCGGATCGACGGGTTCTACGCGTCGGGCGTGTGTGTGGTGTGTGGTGGGCGTGGAGGCGAGGTGGTGTGTGAGGCGTGTGCGAAGTGGGTGAAGAGGCGAGTGTGAAGAGTAGGCGAGGGGGTGTGGTGATGGGGATGGTGTGTGAGTGGATTCGTGATGTGGAGGAGAGGTTGTGTGTAGGAGAGAAGAGGCGTGTGAAGGGTAGGTGGCAAAGAAGAAGTGTGCGTTGTGTGTGGGTGTGGAGGACATCGAGGATGTGGCGTGCGAGAATCTGTACTGCCCGAACTGTTTTGCTCGGCGTGAGTTGGAGAGGAGGCATGAAGAGTGCGTGTTCCTTCAGCGGGTGGTGAATGAGGTGTTGGAGCGTGTTTGAGTTTTCCATTTTCCTTACGTGTTTGTTTGTGAAATGAAAGGGAAGCAGTTATTGTTCCCTTTCACAAGAGCGCATGTTGCTTGTTGTGAAGGATGCGGAGAGGAGCATCGCGACTCTACGCAGTGCGAGTCTCCAGCTGTCGATAGTGACTGTGTTTAGCCAACTCTGAGGAGTGACTCCGATGAAGAGAAAGGTACTAAGAATCGATGTGGAACGATTGCTATGATGATTCTACGGCTGAGTTCAAAATGCTCTTCGGAGTATGATGTAGAGACTTCTGTTGGTACATTGAATCTGAGCAACATGCGTTCTATCTATTCAAATACTTCTTTGTTGCATTCGTTGGTCATTTGGTCTTGTCTTTCTTTCTTCCCAATGGGTGTGCCATATGCACTATTGTGGTATTTACAATCAGTCAGCATAGCAGTAACGCATGAACACAATTCCGAGCTCATTTCCACCCTTTCTATCCACTCACCAAAAGCACGTGTGAACCTTGAACAGGCAGCAATTACACTTTGTTTCCCACCATTCTTTCCTCATTGCCTTCTTTGTTCGGTTATGGTCGTTGGTCATTTTGCGGTTGTTAAGGGTAGTCATCAGATCGGGATAGCGAATCCTCTCCTCTGTTGACGCCGTAAGCGATGTGTATGGTTTTGAGGAATAGGGATCGTGGCGATGAGTTGAAGCCTCCGCAAATCAGAATTGTTGAAAACAGGTATCTCCGGCATGAGTCGGAGAGGAGACGCGAAGAGTACGTGATCCTTCAGCGGATGGTGAATGAAGTGCTGGAGTGTGTTTGATTTTTCCATTTTAATACCCTGTTTGTTGGATGATATGTACGGAGTGGTAGTTGTTGGATTGAGTCCACATAGTAGCTGTAGTGTAGCAATCCGCATTCATTGACTCATATCGTGCGGGTACACAACAACTTCCTGCCGCAAGAACCAAAACGGGTTCGTGGAATAATCGTGCATCCAATCAAAACGATGTCTCGTAAACACGCCAAATAATCGCTACAAATGAAGGAAGAATACGTTTGCCCTATGCCTTTTGATGTGGACACCGCCAACATTGGCCTGAGATGGTGGGCGTGCCAAGCGCTTCAGAATTTCACGGGTGCTGGAGAGGGTGTGGAATGGGCTGTGAATGAGCCGTTGTTTCTGCTGGAAGAGGTGATATCTAGTTTTGACAACACCGACGGCCATATGGGTATTTCGGAGATAACGGGTGTTGAAATCCCCCACGAGAAGGGAATGTACACGAAGAAGATGTGAATTCTGCTTTTCAACCGTGATTGAGTAGTTACCGCATGTACAACAGCCTTCCGAGGGCGGTAACGATGTTTTTGTCGAAGGGTGTGTGCTCTATCTGTTGTATTATGCTCGTAGACATTCTGACCTTCACCGAGGAATCCTGGCTGTTCGGCTACGAGCGTTTTTCTGTGTGGGTGAACAACTATCTGGACAAGAAGAAGTTCAATATTTTCATCCGCTTTGCGGTGGCTCCCGACAACGTGAGAATGCCTTTCTGGGTTGAGGGTAGGGCTCGAATCCGAACTACTACGGCCTGTCGTTGGAGGAGAGAAAGGAGATTCCGCAGAGATTCATCAACATTGGCGATCATGCGAAGAAGGCGTCCAGCGAGGAGAACGTGTGGGAGTACAAGTCGGAGAAGTTCACGCTGCCGAACTTCGAGGACAAGGACTGGTACAAGACGTGCCAACCCGTCTCGAGCCTGTATCGCATCTTCGACATTAACGTGAACTACTTCGGTTTGAAGACCATCGTGGAGAGAATGGTCTGCAACGCCCAGTACAACGGCACCTTCCAGCTGATCCGCCAGCTGGTGTGCCATTGTGATGGCTTCTATGGGTGGAATATGGACCAGGTGGTGGTGCGTGAGAACGAGACGAAGGCGAAGCTGCTAGAGAAGATCAACAGACCCCGGACGGAGGAGGAGAAGAATCATTTGTAGGATTCGTGATGCGGCCTGAGCTGTAGAGTGAATGTTCTTGCGGATTAGAGTTGTTTTGTTAAACAAGCACGCTACACCTTGAAATAGAAGATAGGCGCCTTCTTCATGTTGAATGCTCTTCCCATCCTGCTATAGCCACTTCTTCTCGTCAAGAGAAGATAATCGCACTGTCCTAAAAGATAGAGGTCCATGTACGAGCGCATGAGCGACTCCTCGCTTGGGTTCTTCCCAACATGGGATCGAGGGAATTCCTTCACATAGATCAGTTTCTTCCCATATATTCCCTTGGCAAACGCCTCCACCTTGTCCGAGTCCGTGGAGAGGAATATCCGCATGTTCGGGTGCTTTCGGAGAATCGAGTGAATCAGGGGCTGGTGCTTCTTGACGACACTCGTGGTCACCTTGAAGTAGTCTCCGTCCTTCCAGTTGGCTGTGTTGCCACCACTCCGCACGTGAATGCCCAGCACCTTGTGCTTCTTGAAGATGTCGAGGTAGGGTTTCAGAAAGCGCAAACTGTACTCGCTGGGCTGGAAGAGGCTGGGAATGCAAATGTCGTACCAGCGATCGGAGGTGAGGATGGAGTTTGGAATGATCCCGCCAAACATGATGCGCAGCTTGGGCTGGTAGACCTCGAGCGTTGCGGTGTGCATGGCAAACATGTGGAGGGAGGAGATCATCAGGGAGCCAGGATACACCTTGTTCAAAACGCCCTCCTCGAAGATGCCGACATAGCCGAAGTCGAGGTTGTCAAACTCGATCGTATGACTGATCGTAGCGTTCATATCGCCTCTGCGGTTGAACATGCGCTCGCTCACTAGGAATGAGGAAACACGACAATCATCGACCAGAATTCGATTGCAGCTTCACCGGGTACGTGATATTGAACAAGGGGAAGGAAAAGAAGTGCGGCGGCACTCCAGGGGAGTAGTCTACACATCACAGAGAAGGGACGCATCTACACTTGAAAACGCGATCGTTGAGAATCGACAGGAACAGGACATCGCACATTCCCGAGATCTGGCCCGCCATTCCCGTTGTGCCTCTCTTTGCGTAGACGATTATGTTCGAGGAGTCGTTCGCGTGCTTCTCCACGAACGGAATGTACTCCTCGTTCATGTACTTGACGAATTCGGCTCCACCCGTCATCCACGACGTTCTCGGTCGTTCAATGCGTATAGGGAGGGAAGAGCGATCGCGGTAATACGAAGAGAAGTTGAATCCCATCGACGACACCACACTATCCGATTCCATTTTACTCGTCGGCTCCTGCATGTCTGTATGCTGCTGCATCGTTGGCTGGGTTGGTGCAGGAGTAGGAGGCGATGTTGAAGAAACGAGGGGTAGAGAAGGAGTAGGGGTGGCTCGCTCGTTTTCACTCGATGGTGCAATGCGTTTCTCCAGAATGGCAGTGGGATTTACCCCGAGACTGGAAACATCAGAGGATACTGTGCGTTCCTTCCATGAGGGTATTGGATCTGTCTATGCATCAGAAATGCAAGTCAATTCCATGCTTTCAGAGAAGACAGCAGCGATCGGCTGTAGAACTGGGAGAGGGCGATCAGCAGAGCGATACACAGGCTTAGGATGCAGCGCTGCCAATGCATGGGAGATGAGGAAAACAAACAGGAGAATGAAAATGGAAGGAGTTAATCCAAACTGATCATCTTGGCTCTCTTCTTCTCCTTCGGCGCGGGAACGGGAATGGCGGCTGCGATCGACTCCATCTCGGAGGGTCTCATTTCCTCCAAATCGTCCTCTTCCTCGCTCTCCTTCTGCAGCGGAACAAACTCCTGCGACACCGTCTCTTCGATTCCCCCCTCCTCGGGCTTCGCCTCCATCGCTTCCTCATTCGGGACAATGATCGCCGGAATGGCCTCGTTCTTGTTCAGCACGGTGATGCGGTAGTCAAACTCCATGCGCCGGTGCTCCTGCACGAAGCACTCCAGGTTCTTCCGCTCCAAAAGCACGGGCACGATCACGTTCCTAAACGCATCGCGCTGTCCCAAATCGAATAGGGTCATTTCGATGGTGTTGTACCCATTTTCCATCGCCACCGTCTTCCCGCTCAGAATCACCTCCAGCCAGTTCAGCGCCTCGTTCACGTGCGACTGTCCCTTGTTCTTCCCCCACGCCGAGAAGACGTTGTTGATCTCCGTGTACTGATCCGTCTGTGATGGTGTGTGCGCCGCGCCCGCGGGCTGTACCAGGTGCCACTGAGCTTCCACGCGCTCCTTCGCCTCCTCCGCCTTCTCCTGCTCGTGCTCCGCCTTCAGCTGCGCCACCTCTGCCCTCAGCCGCGCGTTCTCCTCCTGCTGCGCGCGGAGCTGGGCCTGCGCTGCGAGCAGCTTCGCCTCCTGCACGCGGAACTGTTTCTCCATGTCGAACAGCTGCTGCTCGCTCAGGAAGGAGAGCTTCTCCGCGGCCTGCACCGCCTCGGCCGCCTGTTCCACCGTGCGGTCGGCGGCGTCCTCGTTGGCGTCCACGCGGCAGAGAAGCGAGTCGCGTTCCTGTTTGGTGTTGGCGAGATCCTGATTGAGCGTGGCGACTGTGGTGATGCATCCGTTGAGACAGGTGTTCAGGGTCTCCTGCTGTTCCATCAGCGTGTTCATGCAGTCGTGACACAGCACCTTCTCCTCCTCGTGCTAGTAGTCACTCCACGTCCCAACACACACCATCGCCTTGAAGGTCGTGGACAGGGCGCGGTAGTGCTGGAGGTGCACCAACTGCTGTGCCGCGATCTCCATCAGCGTGTCGCTACGCCTCACCCCCTCCTTCTTCGCTCACTGCGACAGTGTCTGGAACTGTTCCATTGACACCTTCACCTTCTGTTCCATGTCCGGAATGGCCTCCGTCACCACCTCGCAACTCGCCTTCACCTCTGCGCCTCACACGCCCATCACACACCCACTGTTGTACCGCGAGCTCAGACTCTGGAAGTGCGTCACCAGGTTGTCCAACAGCACGCGCGCCTCGTCCACCGTCGCATTGTACTCGCTCATCTTCTTCTCCATCTTCGCGTTCCGCATCTGCCGCGCCTCCTCCTCGTCCACCTTCTGCTCCGCCTTCAGCTGTCGCCGGTCCTTCACAATCCCCAGCTTCTGCCTAAACTGCTTGCTGTCTTCTGTTACTGTCTTCATCAGCTTGATGATCTCGGACCGCTCAGGGAACGGTCTCAAAGACTCTTCCGCGGGTGCTGGCGGTAGAATGGTCGTTTCGCTGGCGGGCGTTTCGCAGGTCTGCATGTGGGACACGTCGCGAAGGGAGTTGATTGCAGCGGCGGAGAGGGTCAGGTAGGTGATGGGCGCGATGTTCACCGCGGATAAATCGGGAGTTTGGCAGCTGCCTTCGACGTGCTCCAACTCGTACACCTTCTCCTGCGGCTGGGCCAGCGTCGACGCGCGAAGCACGTCCTCGGAGACATTGCCGCTGACGACGTCCTTGAAGGATACCAGCTCGCGCTTGCTCTTGCTCGGAGTTGATGTGATTGATGATGAGCGCGACTTCGCTTTTGGCGCCTCCACCGTCTATAGGTGATGGAGGGGAATCGGTTGTACAGCGCTGCTTTGAAGAGGCTGCGCATCCTTTGCTCTAGATGTGAGTGTGGAAACGGCACCCCGACTCGTCCATCTTCACCGTCCATATCTTCTTGTCGAGGTCCAGCACCATGTACGGGTTCTCCTTGCAACTCCAGCTTCCATCTTCCCTCTTCATACAGCCGAAATCCGGGTACTTGATGGGCTTGCCACAAGGAGAGCCTAGCATGTGATTTCCAATTCCAAAACGGTACAGTAGCCCTGATTGGTAATGAGGTCCCACTGGTCTCTTCTTGCTAGTGAATCATCTGTCGCGTCACATGCAAACCCTTTTCCGCGGCGTAGCAGTCCTTACAGACTCGCTCCATGGAACCATTGATCGGAAGACGCTGGGAAGAGCAGGAGTCGCAGAACACCTTCTTGCAAATCTAGAATCGTCACTGAAACACACGAAGAGCACTCGGCAATGATGCTTTCTTCTCAGCGCTGTAAAAGGCACGTTGCACCTCATACAATTCTTGACCGTGTCATCCTTCACCCAATCCATCGTAGATTGCTCTTCTGGGAAAAACGAAATGCCTGTAGAGTGTTTGCAGAATGCTCTGTTTGGCTGCGTTAGTGTTCGTTGTCTGTACTGAACAGCAAAACGCAGTCTCGCAGGAAGAGTTGTGCTGCTATCCGAAATAGCCCCGTTTTTTGGCCATCCCTGTTGTCATCAGGTGCTTCGTCAGTGCTTTTTTCATTTTGTTCTTTCTGTATGTTATCGCATTGTCTATCTCAGCGTGGATTGATACGGATGTGGAAACAGACCGCTTCTCTCCCTTCCCTCCTCTCCTGTCGCTTTAACTCCCCGTCCCGCTCCTTTTCAATGTAGGTGACGGTGGTGGATGTGAGGCGATAGTTCACAGAGACCCGAGAGACTGACCATTCTGTACGGTTCCGAATCTGGCAATACGGAAAACCTCGCAAAGCAGCTTTCGGAGGATCTGGAGAGAAGAGGCATTGACTGTGATGTGGAGACGATGAACGATTTTGGTATCGACAAGCTCCAGAACGGGAAGCACTTCCTGTTCCTCACATCCACGGCGGGTCAGGGTGAGTTTCCCCGAAATGCCAAGAGCTTTTACGAGTCTCTCTCCAAGCTGAAGGAGGGCAGCTTGAGCGATATCGTTTACGGTGTGTTTGGCTTGGGCGATCACGGATATGTGAACTTCAACAAGGCGGCGAAAGACTTGGAGAAGATGCTCCGTGTGCTCGGCGGCAACAACCTCCTGGCCATGGGTCTGGGAGACGACCGCGATGATGAGAAATACGAGACCAAGTTCTACGAGTGGCTGCCCTCTCTGTACAAGGCCCTGCACTGCGAGAAGGTGGTGAAGGAGGTTCCTCCCACTCCCAAGTACACCGCGACCCTGTCCAAGACGCCCCAGGGCACGCTGAAGCCCTTCAAGCCTCTTCGTTCGCACATGCTCCCTCTGATCTCCACACATCGCCTGACGCCGGAGGGGTACGATCGCGACATTCGCCAATTCACGGTGGACCTCACCGGAACGAGAGTGAAGTACAACGTTGGCGACACGCTCGGAATCTACCCGCAGAACCACGCCGGCGACGTGGAGGCGCTCCTGCGCGATCTCTCCCTCAATGGGGACGATTTCGTCAAGATCCAAAAAAGCAGCCAAATTCGCCGCTCCCTCCTTCCCGCCAACACCACCATCCGCACGCTGTTCACGGAGGTGCTGGACGTGTTCGGCCGCCCCACGCGCCGGTTCTACAGTCTGTTGAGCCGCTTCGCGACGGACCCCAAGGAGAAGGCGGAGTTGGAGTCCCTGATGACCAACGAGGGCGTTTCGCTCCTCAAATCCCTCATCGCCGAAACGGTCACCTACGCCGATGTGTTGCGCCGTTTCCCCTCCGCGAAACCGTCACTCCCGTTTTTGTTGGAAATGATTCCCACCATGAAACCGCGGTTTTACAGCATCGCCTCCAGCCCTCTCATGAGCCCGACCGCCATTGAGCTGTGCATCGTGGGCGTGGACTGGACGACTCCCACGGGGAAGCGGCGCCACGGGCAGTGCACCTCGTACCTTCACGACCTCCACGCCGACGGCAAGACGGCCATTCGCGCGGTGGTGGCGCCGGGAACGATGCACCTACCGGAAGACACGAAGACGCCTGTGATCATGGCGGGCCTGGGTACGGGCATTGCGCCGTTCAAGGCGATCACGGAGCAGAGGGTGGCGCAGGCGCGTGCGGGCAGCGAAATGGGCGAGACGGCGCTGTTTTACGGGTGTCGGTACAGAAAGGAGTTTGTGTACGGGGATTTATGGAAGCAGTACCACGAGGAGGGCGTGCTGACGCACGTGATCCCCGCGTTCTCGCGAGAGCAGAGCTACAAGATTTACGTGCAGGACAAGATCCGAGAGAACGCCGAGATGGTGACGGATCTGCTGATGCACAAGGGAGGGTACTTCTATTACTGCGGTCTGGCGGGAAGAGCGCCCGACGCCATCCGCAAGGGCCTGATGGACGCGTTTGTGAAGGTGGAGGGCATCAGCGAGGACAAGGCGGATGCCTATCTTTCCCAAATGGAGGACGACGGAAGGTACAATTTGGAGTGCTGGTAAAGGCCTGTTTGTTGCAGCAATCTCGCAGGGAATGGGGACGGGACAACGGATCCCAACAATCCCAACAATTGGAATCCACGAAAAAGCGCCTCGATTCTCAGATTTCAAGGGACGATAGTGAGTAGTGTGTGGCGCATTTGCTGCTTTTGCAACGATTCTTGTGGGAGAGGACCTCCGTCTGAATCGGAGTGGGAAAGACTCTCTGCTCTCAGTTGATGCCTATGCAAGCGTGGGGACAAGTGCTAACCATTTCAGTAGAAATGAAAGACGAAGACCTGAAGTACTTTGAGAATCTGTGCAACATGCTCTATGGGCCTTCATCGCAGCAAGAAAAGCAGAAGGCGGACGAAGAGCTGACGAAGATCATGAAGAACCCGTCGTTCGCCAACGATGTTGAGTTCCTTTGCCATTTGGGTGCGTAATGCGATAGGTACGTGCTGAAGTATTCCCAGAATAACTACGCCTTGACCTGTTTGTCTATTTCGCTGAAGCACATCATCCTGGACAATTGGGTGTCTTTCAACGCCGATCGGAGATTGGAAATCCGTACCGGACTTGCGTGTGATTGTGAATGCCTAGGCAACTCGCTGATTGACTATATTCGCAACAACGGGCCAAAACTGAATTCCCTTGTTTTCCGCAGTCTATCTCAGGCCATTTCGCTCATCACCAAATTGTCGTGGATTTCCGATAGGAGACATCGCTCTCTGCTCGATTCCATCGAGGGCATCATCGAGATGGGTCCCGCCTACTCCATCATCGGCTTAGACATGATGAGCGACTTCGTCGAGCAAATGAACCTTCCGAATACCAGTGGTCGCGGGACATCTTCCTCATCGTTAGTGGACAGCACAGAGCACCGTCGCACCGCGACGCAGTTCATCTCGGAGAATCTCCTGGACATCTTCGAATACGCGCTCTCCGTCTTCCGTCAGATCCACAATGGCGATCCTCTCTACTCCGATCCTTCCTATCGTAACGCCGTCCTGGAGAGCATCTCCAGCATCGTGTCGCGGTGCCTGCAGTTCGACTTCCAGGGCTGCACGGGCGACGAGGGCAGCGACGAGGTATGGGTGTTGCAGTTGCCCGCGACATGGGAGGGTCTAGTGTGCAACAGCAACATGCTTCGGATGCTGTTCGACATGTGAGAGTGCGTGGTGGGAGTGAGGGTCAGCTACATGTCGGTGGAGTCGCCGCTCACGCGATCTGTCCTTGAGATCATCATGTTGTTTGCATCGGTGCGACGATCCCTCTTCCGCGACGGCACGGCTCGCCTTGAGTTTTTGAACGTGTTGATTCAGGGCGTGCAGAAGTGCCTGGAGATGGGCTACGGGCTGACGGACGAGGACACTTACAACATGATGTGCCAATTGCTGGGCCGTCTGAAGGCACTTCTCCCCCTCTCCTGTTATCTCTAGTCCAACTTCCAACTCTCGGAGTTGATGAAGACGCCGGGCTACGCTCCGTGCTTCGAGCTGATCGCGAACTTCACCTGCACCTCGCTGCGTGACTGGAACGCCTGCAGCAACTCCATCAACTTCCTGCTGACGCTGTGGTCGCGCATGGCGTGCGCCAACCGCTACGTGCAGCTGTCCGAGGCGATGGTGCCCAACTCGCTGGTGTTGCATCAGTTGCTGCCCAGAGTGGTGGAGGCATACGTGGAGGGTCGTTTGAACCAGGTGAGTGATGAGAATGGGAATGGGAACCCGCTGGACGATCCGGAGGGACTACATGAGGAGATGACGCAGTTTCCGCAGATCGTAAGGTTTGTGTATACGGAGAGTGGGGCGTATTTGCTGAAGAAGATGGAGAGTATGATGAGTGAGTATGATGTGAGGGTTGTGGGTAGGGGTAAGGAGTAGAAGATGATGGCGGAGATGGCGGAGAAGGGCGTGAAGGATGAGGCGGCTCTGACCAATGTGGAGAGTGGGTTGTTGTGACTTATGATTGTGCTTTTGATGAGTGATGTGATGAGTGATGTGATGAGTGATGTGATGAGTGATGTGATGAG
>ERZ827156.3007-NODE-3007-length-15998-cov-4.196262_pt1 | contig 15998 bp, 14 predicted proteins | sample MGYA00519919_ERZ827156 | MGnify/ENA primary metagenome ERZ827156 (study PRJEB31778, sample SAMEA3449269) | human gut metagenome | biome: human gut; feature: human-associated habitat; material: faeces | place: United Kingdom | collected 2010/2012 ... | reverse complement strand
CACACACACTGAATAATCAGAGAAAGAAAACCGATAGCCAATCCTCAATTCTCTCAGATTATCACAATTCTTCAAATAGAAATGACCATTTGGATTAATGGGCCGAGGCCATTCATAATAACACGTTGTGAAGCATTTCTTTCCAATCACCACTCTCTCCAATCGATTCAATCCAATCAATTTCACTTCTTCCACGTACTCAAAACACTCATCCCCCACTTCAAACATCCGCAAATTGGACATGAAAGACAAATCCAGTACACTCCAATCTAACTCATTACAACTGTTATCCTCCACAATAAGCTCTTCAATGTGGCTGTGAAGCAGTGGATTCTCTTCATTCAGCACTATCCGCTTCTCCAACTCATGGCTATCATTCATCCACTCTCCATCAAACACAGTCTTGCCAGTGCGATCATATTGAACGCCTCTTCCCCAACGCTTTCCTTCAAACCACTCCCCTTCATACTCCATCACTCCAACATCAGAGTAGTAGCTTCTTCCATAGCACACATTCACTTCACCAATTCGGAATCCCTCGTACACCTTCTCCCCCTCACTGTCATACAACACGCCCCAGCCATAGGGTTGATTGTTCAGCACATCGCCTTCCCATCTCTCTCCATCATCACTCAAGTTCAACACCTGAGCATGTTCAATGCCACTCACATCCTCTCCATTCACTCGCAACAACGCATGCGAGTCAACATTCACTATGATCACTCGATTTAAACTCACTTCCATTACAACAGAAGGGGATTCCTCAATTAGTCCTTCATAATACAAGTACAATCCATCATGCTCATACAACACCAGATAGGAATCCTTCACATCCTTCTTCAGTATCCATTCACAGTACTCTTGATACTTCAGGATCTTCACCAACGGAACCAGCACTTCATTCCTTTCTCCTTCACACTCCTTCACAAATGAATACTACTCGTCATTCTCCATCCATCACACTCACATCCATCAACTCGTTCACACCCCATCTATCCGGTCTTCTCCGTATGTCTGTCTTCTCAAAGCACATTTCAATTAAATCAGCCAATTCTCCCGATTTGATGTCACAGTAATCATGTGGTAACTCACCATACTCATCCGTTATGGGTAGCTGGTCATTTCTATACCCAGTATACGGTGTTTCTCCAATCATTTCGATCAAAGCAATCCCAAATGACCACACATCACTTGACATCTCATACCTTCCTTTAAAAACTACAGGAGCAAAACTGCGAATACCATCACAGTTCTTCTTTTTAATGGAATAGCACTCTGCTTGGGTTATTAGTCCATAGTAACCCAGTTTCAACACACCATCTTCAGTCAGAAACAGATTCACTGGTCTCACGTCCTATTCACTCATCATCACTTTAGAATGTTCACTCCGTGTTCTATGCCTCTCTCATGCAGATACTTCAATCCCAATAAACTGCCACGAGCGATCTCACGTACTTGGTCCTCAGTCATGTAATCCTTATGCTTTATAAATTGTGTGAGAGAATAGTAATCACAGTTCTCCATTACAATCTATTCTGTCAACTCTGAACGGAATCACTACCCACAACTCGTCATCCTTCTTCACAATGTCTATATATCTCACAAGATGCTCATCAACGCATTCCTTCAATTGTGGAAAGCGTGATTCGATTCTCTTCCCGTCCAACCCGTTCTTTACTCTTGCCATCAATACAATCTCATGGGTATTCTGATTGCGAGCTTTGTACTCGTCAAAGAACTCTCTATGCTTCATTCCCTCAGTTTGTTTCATACCGTTCTTTCTGCTTCCCCAATAACTTATAATCACCTATTCTAACCAATTCGTTCATTAATGCTTCAATGGAGGCTGTATTCTGAGTCTCTAACACATAACTTCGTTATGTCAACAAACAAGAATAACAGGTTTTCTATCATTTGTTACTGCAATCCTTTCCTTGTGTACCGCCAGCACAAACACACAACGCCCGCCACTTGTCCACCAACAGCTTCTCTTCGCGTCCTTCACACACTGCCAAGGACATTTCATCCCCGTCATGCTGGGAAAGCTTGCCATGAGGGGAACATGGACCACTCGATCGCCTTCACATTCACACCCTTTCAACGCCTTCGCACAGCCATGGAGCCGTCCCTCATTCCTCTCATGCCGCTAACAACAACACCCACGTCGTCACGGTGTTGAAGGACCCTAAGGACCAATGCCACTTCATTCATCGTCCTTACAGTCCCAACGGTGTCCTTACCACTGTGAATACTGCTGCACACCTCATTTCATCCCCATGCTGTCGAGGAACAGGATGCTCGTCAATGTCAACAGCAGGAGGCGGATCGAGCAACATATACGGGAGTGGTGAACTCTGCATGCATTCTGACATGCAGGATATCAGCAATGAAGCAAGAATCACAAACATGAGAGATAAAGCCATCATATAGGAATTGGAATACAGGAGAGGAGTGAACACATCAAATTTTACAGAATGGTATGAATAGTCGAATAGGAGAAGGGATTACGGTCAAGATCGTTAGGAGACAAGAGATAAAGCAATATTACATACGGATTGTATACCAGCAGTTCCATAAAAGCAGGTCATGAAGTAAATATCAGATAAAAGCGCAGGAAACAGAACATGTCGTTAGGAATACGATGGAGAGAATTCAAACATTCCAGAGTGTTGTCATGGAATAGAGAAGTTCATTCTACAGGATACACTCTTCACTAATTGAACACAGACAGAGAATAGGAATCGTCACTCCAATTGCTTTTCATCCTCCTTCTTCCATTCATGTCAATCATGCATAATCCAAATTCCATCAAAGCAGCTAATCGCACCCAATACTGCTTTCCTCCTCTTATGGATTTGCATAATTCACTCTCACACACTCATGATTCCAAATCCGTCCTCTTTTGGATAACCAGAAAGAAAGAAGTGAAGTGGCACTCCTTTTCTTCCCTTGCAGTGAAGATGGACTGTTTGTGATGAAGGGAATGCGAACTGGATTCGAGGAAGAGGTGACAGAATTGCATTGGCTATGAAGGGTACTTGATGGAATTGAAGTGATAATGAGTAGAAGAATCTAGAGAAGAGTTAATGAAGAGGGTATTGATGGATGGATACGTTACTGAGCGGATTGAAAAGAGAACTGTGAATGATGAAGATGTTGAGATTGTGACGTATCAAGGAGAGCATTGTAATGAGTTTTTGCTTCGAGAAGTGGAGAGTGGCCGATGTTCGTTGTTCTACAAGGGAATTCTGAAATTGAGTTGGAAAGAAGTGAATGGAGTTAATGTGGGTGGATTTACGTTGTATGAAAAGGGAAAGGCGATGATTCGGGAGAATTGGACTTCTCTGTGGAATGAGAAGGAGCAACGTTACATTGAGAATTGCAAGAATGGATTGGAGTTGGTAGTTGAGGGAAATGGAGTGGTTTACAGAGGCGGCTTTGATGATGTGGAATCGATGAGAAGAGAAGGAAGAGGAATGGAGTTTGATGCGAAGAGTGGAAAAGTGTTGCGATGTGGAGTGTGGAAGAATGATGAGCTGTTCCAAATCATTCAGGAGTGCGAGAGTGATGACGAGATGATTGAGTATGCGATTGACGAGGGCAAATCGAATCTTGATGTGCTGAATCGTCATCCTGTGTATGAAGGAGGATATGTGTTTGATGAAGCGATATTGAGACATGGAGAGGGTTGTGAGATGGAAGATGGAATCGCAGTGAGGGAAGGGACGTGGGAGAGAGGTGAATTGATAGAAACTACAGAACTGTTTGATGGCTGGTATGTGAAGATGGAAGAGAAGGAGCTGAAGGTGGAAATCACCCATTTGAATGACTGGTTGAACTTGGATGAGAATCTGACGATCCTCACCATCCCATCAAACAGTTGCAATGAGAGAGAATTGAGTATATTTGATGTGAGTGGATTGAAGCATTTGAAAACTATTGAGATTGGCGATGATTGCTTTGAGAATGTGAATGAAGTACGATTGATTGGATTGAAACAATTAAAAAGCATAGCAATTGGAAAGAACAGCTTCACAAGATACAAAAACGAGAAAGGAAAGGATCCAAGTCGCCATTTCCAACTGAAGCAGTGTCCGATGATAAAAACACTAAAAATAGGTCGTGGCTCCTTCTCTGATTATTCTGTGTGTGAGATTGAGAATCTGCCTTCCTTGGAAGGGATCGAAATGGGAGATGTGCATGGCGATGATAACGATGAGTTTTCCTACAACTTCTATTACGCAAATCTGGAACTTCGAGGTAATTATTCCACATAGAAGTGATGATTAGATCTCCCAAAGCTGAAATCCCTCCTATTTGGCGTCATTGCATTCCGTAATTGTTCCCATGTCGTATTTGAGAGTATCACCCGAATCAAAAGGTGATGACGTAGACTTGCCCGAACTAACGTCCATTCGACTCGGTGCGAGTGCCTTCTGGTTCCATGGAAGTGGCGATGACTCCGAGTTGGTTATGCGGGGTGACTCTCTTCCCCCTCGATAACCACCAGATTTGCCGAAACTCAATTCTCTCGTCGGTGATACGGCTTGCTACGAGTTTGCTTTCCCGCATCACATCCTTCTGGACAGTGCTCCAATTCCCACCCCTTTACAACTAGATATTCCCTCGCTCACGCGTGTTGTGTTATCTGAAAAGCACGCCTTCCAATTCAAGGACAATGCGACGATCATCGGCAGTTCCCCTTCTTTCCATCACTAACCCATAGACGTGGGTGCACTATCTCGCTTTTTCAACTCCCTTCTTTGTTTTCACACAAAACGCCCGCAATAATCCACTCAAACCCTTCGATGAAACGCCCATCCTCTTTCTTCAAATTCACACTCGCCAAGCCAAATGAGCAAGGAACGGGAGAGTGATTTGGAGAAGAGACTGCGGAAGGTGGAGAAGAAGGATGTCGCCGTGTCGCTTTATCCATAACCCCTTAATCCTCGTAGAACAGCCAATCGGATGGTGGAGAAGTGCTTCGACAAGTGCGTAGACACGCTGCGGTCAAAGCACCTCGGCGAGGGCGAGATTCACTGTGTCGAGAATTGCACCTCCAAGTACCTCGAGGTGACGAACCGCATGTACCAACGCTTCCAGGAGATCCAGGAGAAGGAAATGAAGTCGCAATGCCCTGTTTTCTAACAAACACGCGGAAATGCAGTTACACGCGTGACTCCTTGGCAATTCCAGATCGGTGCACGCCCGCTCTCGTCAGTTTTCTGGAACCGTTCTTCGACTTCTTGTTCTTCAGACGCGTCCACAGGTAGAAGGCGACCACCGAGGCGACGATGAGGAACAGCACCACCAGGAGGAAGATGATCCAGCCGTTCACGCGGCCCAGACCCTTGTACTGGTTGAGTTCAGGATTCATGTAGAACGCGACGACCAGACGCTCGTCGAAGAGTCCGGAGAAGTACTGCAGCAGCAGCTTGCGCACGCTCTCCTCGGACGCGGCCATCGAGCGCAGCACCTTCGAGGAGTCCTTGTTGTCGGCCGTGATGCGCACGTACACGCCGGCCTTCTGCATGTCGGTCATGTCCACGTGCGAGAAGGAGGAGGTGATGTCCTTCGACTTCCACACCTCCACGTTCTTCGCGTTCACGCCGGTGATCTCGCTCACCACCAGGCGCAGGCCCTCCATGTAGTCCGTGCGGTAGAACTTCGCGTAGTCGATGGGCGCGATCGCGTACGCCGTGTCGATGTACGAGATGTCCTTCGAGGTGGGGTACTTCGAGCGGCACTCCGACTCGTCCGCCTGCTCCCACGACGGCTTCAGGTCCTGCGCCTCGCAGCGGCGGTGACGCTCGCCAATATAACCCTCGGGGCAGTCGATGGTGATCATGTGGCCCGCGTGCGTGCCGGGGTAATCGCCGTCCTTCGGGCAGTACACCAGACGGCAGGCCTCCAGCTTCAGCATCGAGACGGACACCTGCGCCACGCCGTTGCGCGACTTGTTGATCTCGAACTTGTACTTGCCGTAGGAGTTCATGTGGTCCATCATCATGAAGCTGCGCGCCGTGCTGCGGTCGTCGAACATCGGCTGCGAGCTCGTCGCCTCGTAGCTGTACAGGCGGTCCCAGCCCACGCCGTCGTTGCTGCCGTACACCGTGAACTTGGCGGGGTCGCGGTTCTCGTCGTCGAGCGACGGGCCGACGGTGATGCGGTTGATCCACTCCACGTGGTCGAAGTTGTAGCTGTACACCGTCCACGCGGGCAGGCCGTTCTCGATCCACTGCGTGTCCCCCTTGCCGTCCCACGCCTGCTGCGCCGTCTGGCCCTCCTTGTTGTAGAACTGCGACTTGGTGATGGTGCCACCTACGGAGCGCAGCACGCAGTCGCCCGCCGAGTAGCTCACGTAGGCGCTCCAGTCGATGGCGCCCTGCGTGGACTGCATGCGGTGCAGTTCCACGGCGATCACGTTATCGCCCGTCTTCAGCATGTAGCCGGGCGCCGTGCCCACGCGCATCAGCGCGCCGTCGAAGGTGGCGGACGCGGGCGTGTTGGAGCTGGTCGTGGAGGGCAGGTTGCGGCGGTAGACCTCGTTGCCGTTCAGGTACACGGCGCAGCCGTCCTTGTAGTAGACGCCGAACTCCACGATGGGGTAGGCGTCGCCGTTGTCGAGCGTGAAGTGGTGAAGGAAGTAGATGCCGTTCTGCGACCACGAGCCGATGTTGCCGTTCTGCACTGTGCTCCAGGCGGAGGCGTCGAAGCCGGGCTGGTTCCACTTCTTGTCGGGTCTGCCGTGTAGCAGCGCCTTCCACTCGGTCAGCGTCACGTACGGCTCCAGCGTCCAGTTGATGGTCTTCTTGCTCTGGCCGGAGGAGGCGGGCTCCAGGATGTACTCGCCAATCTCGCTCTCGTTCTCGTCGAACACCTTCAGGTACGCGTCCGCCTTCCAGCCGTCGCCCCAGCTGTCCAGCAGTTCCAGCACGTACTCGCCCGGCTCCAGGCAGAAGGTGTTCGAGTACTGCATGTACGACACCAGGCGGCCCGAGTTGAACACCTCCTGGTTGTCCTTCAGCAGGCGCCACGACTCCTCGTCGCCCACCGCCATCGTCGTCTTCTGGAAGGTGATCGAGCGTCTGCCCGAGCCGGCATTGCACTCCGCGTAGCGCACGCGCAGCACCGTGCTGGCCGTGCCCGCGGAGCCGGTGGCCGTCACGGTGTACATCTGTTCGCCCGAGCCGCTGGCCACGCCGGACAGCAGCGGGTACGCGGGGTCGATGGTGGCGCCGGGCAGCGCGGGGCTGAACGTGAACTCCTTGTAGCAGCCGTTGGGTGTGAAGGACACGAACTCGAAGGACTTGCCGGCGTAGACGGTGATCTCGGAGGAGGACGCGGTCAGCGCCGACAGCGGCGTCAGCGTCGTGGGGTAGGGCATCTCGTCCAGGTACGGCGGACGCGCCTGGATGTCCACGTAGGCGAAGCGGTAGGGGAAGCGCATGCCGTCGTCGTGGCTCACCTGCCAGCGGCAGCCCGCCAGCTCGTTGCAGGACACCTGCAGCTTGGCAGTGGCGGCCACCGTGGGGTTGACGCAGATCACGGCGGAGGGCACCGCGGCCTGGCCGGAGATGCCGTAGGAGCGCAGCGTGGTGGTGCAGGACATGGAGTCGGCGGAGCCGTCGGCCTTCATGGTGTTGAGCGAGCACTGCTGCACGGCGCTGCCGGACACGAGGCTGACCGTGCCGTAGCCGCTGAGCATGTGGATGTGGAGGAACTCGCCCGTCCACTCGTTGTTGGGGCCCTGGCAGCCGCTCACGGTGATCGTCACCAGCAGGATCATGCTGCCCGCGGCGTTGGAGGCGGTGACGCTGAACACCGTCGCGTCCATCTTCCGCAGCGGCTTGCCGCTGATTCTACCGCTCGACTCGTTCATGGTGAGGCCCTCGGGCAGCGCGGGGTTGATGGAGTACTGGGAGACCGTCACCTCGTCGGGGTTGGAGATGGTGATGGCGGACATCTCGCGCAGACCCACCAGCGAGATCACCGACGACGGGTTCACGAGACTGCCCTGGTACATGTACACCAGGTTGGTCGGCACGGGCAGCGCCTGCACGTCGAAGCCCACCACGGTCTGCTCCTTGCGGCTGCCGACGTTGGCGGTGATGGTGTAGAAGGACATGACTTGCGTCTCGGTGGGCGTGCCGGAGATGCGGCCGTTCTGGCGGTTGAGCGACAGGCCCGCGGGCAGCGCGGGGTGCACGCTCCAGCCGCTCATGGAGGACTCGCCGAAGAAGACGGGCACGTTGTCGGTGATCTCCACGTCCTTGTAGTAGTGCGTGCGCTCGGACTTGTAGGTCAGCACGCCCACGGGCACGTAGAAGATGCTGCGCTCGGGCACCACCTCCCACGCGCCGTGCGGGCTCTTCCACTCGAACTTGATGCCCTTGTTGCTGTTGGCCTGCTGGTACTCCACGCGGAAGTAGTAGTAGCCGATCTTGGACACAGGGAAGGAGGTGTCGCGCGGGCTGTAGTAGTGGCAGCCCCAGTGGTTGATCAGCTGCTGCTCGTCCGCGCCGATCAGCTTGCAGCCGTCGTCGCAGGTCAGGCGCAGCTTCCACGAGCCGATCTCGTTCATGTACAAAAAGCCCTCCCACTCCATGTAGAAGTAGTCGTTGAAGTTCGACGGCGCGCCGGGCCACACGAAGGCGGACGGCTTCTCCGCCGTGTTGATGCTGCTCCACTTGTCGATCTGCGACAGCTGCAGCGTGTTGCCCGCCAGCATCGGGTACTGGCACAGGCTCGTGTCCGTCACCTTGTAGTACGTCGCGCGGAAGCCGTTGATCGGCGTGCTCGTCACCACCACGCGGATCTTCGCCGACGCCACGCCGTTCACGCCCGTCGCCTTCACCGTGTACTCGCCGGAGGAAACGCCCGAGGGGCGGCCGGAGATGTAGCCGTTCACGGGGTCGATGTTCATGCCGGCGGGCAGCGCGGGCGACACGGACCAGTCCACGGGCGCGCCGGAGCTCAGCTCGGGCTTGAACACGGCGGAGTCGGTGTTCTCGTAGGCGCCGATGAAGGGGTAGGAGATGAACGTCGGACCGCGACCGCCCACACGCAGATCGTCCGCCTGCACATAGTCGGTCTCGATGCCCAGCGACACGGAGCCCACCTTCACGTAGAGGGAAGCCCACTGGTTGAACTCGAAGAAGCGGATGATGAGCAGGTGGCGGCCGCGCGTGAAGGTGCCGCTCTGCTTGGTCTCGGACTTGCCGCGGCAGGCCTCGCGTGAGATGAAGGGGTGCTCGAGGTCGTCGATGTAGAGGAAGGCGCCATCGTCAGAGGACAGGCGGAACTCGTACTCGCCCTCCATCTTCAGGAAGATGTAGGAGTAGAAGTAGGCGGAGTAGTAGTCCACGAAGCGGCGGTCCAGGCCGGGCCACGTGTTATCCACGTTGTTGTCGGTGAAGTGAATGCTTCCCACGGTCTGGCACAACTGCGCGGGGTTCTTGTAGAAGAAATCGAAGTCGGGCACACGACATTCGGTGATACTGTTCCAGTAGCAGCCGATCATGCCCTTCGTCACCATGTCGCGCTGCGTGCGCGTCTTGAAGGTGAAGGAGGTCGAGACGGAGCCGTAGGAGTTGGTGGCCGTCACGGTGTACTCGTAGCTGGCGCTCTCCTCCGTGGCCAGACGACCGCTGATCGTACCCGACGCGGGGTTGATCGTCATGCCCTCGGGCAGGGCGGGAGTAATCGTGAACTCGGAAATTGCACTATCACAGTGGATGGGGATGGGCTCCATGTCAATCTCGGTGTACAGGGTCATATCGTCGAAACCGTAGCTGCAGAACGTGGGCTTGGCGAACACTACGCGTGATCCGAACGTTTCGCAGCGTACCGGCAATCTCCACAGTACTGATCCAAGCGTTGTAGCCAATATAGAAAAGACGGGGATTCAACCCCTCCTTGGGAGTGCCGGAGATGGTCACCGTCACGGTGTTGGAAACCTTCGTGATGGAGTAGGTTAAACCAGCAGGCAAGTCTGGAGTAATACGGGGGTTAATGTTGGCGTTGATGGAGCAGGTGATGTGATTCATGGCCTGGTCCACCTGCAGCTGGACGGAATCTGTAGAGCAAGTGAACTCATACAAGATCTGCGAAAAGGCTAGGGGTCATCCAGCTACACGACGCCCACCGATTGAGAGCAGCAGAACAGAAAGCAAACTCTTCATCGTAAGATGTTTTTGAAGAACGGGTCTCCCTATCTTCTACGATTTGGATGTCGACCCAATTATTCAATTTTACACAGCGACATCCCATATAAATAGCCACCATTCGTTCCTCTCCGTCCCAGTCATTATCGACGGTCCATTGGTTCCTTGTTTCAGCGAAAGACAGACTGCGACTGCTCTTAGGAGTCTCGTGAAACGTTTGCTCCTGCTTCCATCGATGTTTCTCCACCTTCTGGTGCTCCGCCACCCGGAATAGAAGACCTTCCCATTTCTTCACCACTCACGAAAAGAGAAGGGGGATTGCTTTTTCTTGTGTTGTTTTCCCTTTTCCACGATTGGCGGCAGGAACCGATAGACCATCACTCATGATCACCTTCGCATAGAAGCCATCTTTCACAGAAAGAGTAGCCATGCGCTTGCCGTGCCTTCGATGGCCTTTCTACTTCCTTCTGGTGGTCTCTGTGCTGTGGCCCGGCACTCTCGCAACGGAGCATGTCACGGAGAATGTCCGTGCAGAGGGAACGATTAGTGCCGGCGCGGCGGAGGACTTCGTCGTCACATCCCAGGTCGACTGGAATAAGTACCAGTTCTCCTTTTTGATGGTCATGTGCGTTTTACTGTTGAATGGCTGAGTGGTAGGGAGAAACAGGAAGAGCCGAGCGTAATCGCGACACTCACGCTTTCCTGCGCCGATATTACAAAGTCCACGTTTCCATTGTGAGTTGACTCTGACTGCAATAGCGTCCTCTTCAACAACAACACGGTGAACTTCTTTCACAGAGAAAGCATCTGCTGGGACTCGGACACGTCCTTTCGCATCGAAAACGCGAGCAACGATCGGTTGACGTACTCGGTTATCATCCAGCGGATGGATGGTGTGTTTCGTCTCCCCTCCTGAGGCTTAGACGCAGCCCAGTCCATGCAGGCGGATGCGCACATTGACGGCAGTCTCTCCGGCTACACCACGGACAGTCTCCAAACCTACCGCATTTTCGTACCCCTCTCCTCTCCCTATCATTGTAGTTGTCCAACTGCGAGTCCTGCACGCCCTCCCGCCTCTTCTCCAACCAGGACACCTCCATTGATCATTTCCGCGTGGAGGTGAGCAGCGACGCCATCGCCTCCCTGGAGTGCTACCTCAGCTCCAGCGCCTACCCTGACAGTCGCGCCCGCGTGCCCTTCCACGTAAACGCCACCGCCTCCTCCGCGTGGCTGGATCTCGACTACTCCTCTTCTCTCTTCTCCCTCAATCACGATCTCTTCGTGTTCTTTGATTTGAGAGTTAATCCATAGCTGCTCCTCCTCGTTCGCACCGCCACCAATCGCCTCATTTCCTTCACGCTCGCCTCCCATGTTGAAGGCATTGGCTTTTCTTTTCTCTCATTGGTAGTGTCGCTTCTCCTCACGCCCAACACTGCCATTGAGTCCTCCTTCGAGTCTTCTGCCATGGATTTGAGTTTTGGGGACCCCCCGCCACTCTTCTCTGCTGAAATGAATCCGGGTGTTTTCGCTGATTCGAATGTGTTGGAGGGCAACACAGAGTTTGGTGTGTTGGAGGGCAACACAGAGTCTGATGTGTTGGATGGCAACACAGAGTCTGGTGTGTTGGAGGGCAATACCCATTCTGGTGTGTTGGATGGCAACACAGAGTTTGGTGTGTTGGAGGGCAACACAGAGTCTGGTGTGTTGGAGGGCAACACAGAGTTTGGTGTGTTGGAGGGCAACACAGAGTCTGGTGTGTTGGATGGCAACACAGAGTCTGGTGTGTTGGATGGCAACACAGAGTTTGGTGTGTTGGAGGGCAACACCACAGATTCAAAAGAGTGGAGTGACGCCACAGACTCAAAAGAGTGGAGTGACGCCACACTACGAGCCTATGTGATGTTGGACCTGACCTCGGTGGTGCTGTACGAAGACTACACCCTCTCTCTGCTCCTCCAAAACTACACCGGCGACGTGACCGTTCGTACCAGCCGCCACGTCCGCCTCCACTCCCACCCTCACGCCTAGTCCTTCCGCGGCCAATGGGAAGACGTCACCACGCATCGCGGCGCCTCGCCCTTCTCCTTCACAGTCGCCCGAGATTCCCCCGAATTCGGTCTCCGCACCGTGCAGTACCTGCTGCTGGAAGCGAGTGCCGCGGCGACCACCTTCTCCCTGTCGATGGTCTACTGTAACAACACCGCCGTGCCCGTACTTCACGACAGCGCGCCCATCACCTCTTCTTCGCCGCCTCGCCCCGCTCTGGCCTCCTTCGCCTTCTGGGTGCCCTCCGAGACCACGGGCGCGTTGCAGTCCATCACGCTCGCCTTCACGAACGTCACCTACCACTGGACGCACAACCACACCGTCGCCGCGCCCATCACCGTGTACTGCGGCTACTCCTCCACGCTCCAAGCACTGGACGTGGCCTCCTCCTCCGCCGTGATCTCCACCACCTCCGCTCACTACGACGCCGCCTTCACCATCAAACTCCAACGCACCACCGTCACCAGCTATCTTCTCATCGCCGTCGAGACGCAGGGCACCGCAGGCTTCACGCTCACGCCTACGCTGGCCTTCTCGCCGTTCCTCCTCACGCCCTCCACGCCCATCAAAGGTGACTTCTCCACCTACCAAACGCTCTTCAATTCCTTCGTCTTCCTTTACTCGCCACAGTACACGCCAATCACCATCTCCGTCTCCAAACTCAGTTCCGATTACCGCTCTCTGTTCCCATCCCTCTCCTTCTTCACATCTAGCTCTCTTCTCGTCTCCAACGATCACTACCCCACCTACGACGATTATGACTGGATCGCTCGCGCCGACGCCTCCACCGAGCCAATCACCGTGAACGTCACGCTCTCCCGAAACCACCCTAAATTCTGCAACAAGTGTAACTCCCTCCAAACACCATGAGAACTAGGCAAGTACTACATCACCGTCTATTTGGAGCACGCCAGAATCGAGTCGATTCACGCCACACAGTTCCTTCTCGCGTACATCTGCCCCTCCAATCAGTGTTCCGACTGCCCCGAGGGCAGAGACCCCGACACGCAGTGCCAGGACTGTCTCTCGGACTTTTTCGGCTCCAACTGCAACGCCTGCGGAGATTGCCACCGCGGCAAGTGCAAGGACGGCATGGCGGGCGACGGCAGCTGCGTGTGCGACGCGGGCTTCACCTCCTACTCCAACTGCACGGACTGTAAGAGCGGGTACTTCGGTCTGGACTGTGCGGAGTGCCCGTCGTGCAACGGGCATGGCAGCTGTCAGGACGGGCTGAGCGGCGACGGCAGCTGCGTGTGCGAGAACGCCTTCGACGCCGCGACGTATTGCAGCGACTGTTTGTCAGGGTACTACGGGGCGGAGTGCGTGCTGTCGTGTCCGCGCAGCGGCGAGCGGGTGTGCAGCGACAACGGTGTGTGCGACGACGGCATCGACGGGCTGGGACGGTGTAGCTGTCAGGAGGACTACGTGGGATTGAGTGGGTGTAGGCAGGGGAGGTGAGAGATAGAGTGTGATACGCGCTATGCGGACGACAAGTGTCTCCCGCACTGCTTCGCGAAGAACGGCGCGTGCGACGAGGAGCGCGGCGTGTGCGTGTGCTGGGACGAGCACACGGGCGAGGACTGCAACTACTCGCTGGCGGAGAGCGTGAACCTGTACGTGCTGCTGGGCCTGCTGGTGGCGGCATCGGTGGTGTCGCTGCTGTTCATCGCGCGCGTGAAGATCCAGTCCCGGAAGAAGCAGAAGACGGTGGAGCGCAAGCAGATGATTGTGGATAAGGACCGGAAGATTGTGTCTTGGCGCGCCAAGGCGTAGTTGAGGTTTCTTTGTTGGATATGCTTTTTGAAGGGTGTTCATTCTCTCAGTGATGACTATGTGGTGTTGAACCTTCTTCCATAAAACCCATTCCAAAGCAATCACGAAAGCAATCACGAAAGCAATCACGAAAGCAAGCATAAAAGCAATCATGAAAGCAGTCACGAAAGCAAGCATGAAAGCAATCATGAAAGCAAGAAAGCACACAACCCCATAACACACCACTCTCCAACAAACACACACACACTAAAAGAACATCACTCTGCAGAAAGCAGCTTGCGCTTCTTGCTGGAGTTCGTGTACTGGTGCAGCACCCACTCGTTCTCCGCCTCGTCCATGTCCACCGTGCCCAGACGGATCTGGTACGGGCGCAGCTCAAAGCGAGGACCCACCTCCGTCAGGGAAATGGTCTTGTGGTCCTCGCGGGTGTATGTGTGGTGGCGGAAGGAGATGAAGTCTCTGATCGTGAGACAACAATGCCGAATCTACCCCTGGTTGGCAAACGTCAGGACGCGCTTGCTATCCACGCGCGGCACCGGGAATATATGCTTGAGAATGTTCGTGATGCGCTCGCCGAGCTTCGATGTGAGATTGCTGAAGATCAGGTGCGGGTACGCCTCGCTCATCGTGCCCACATTCTCGATGTCGTGGCGCATCACCGTGTTGGATATGTTGAAGTACGCCGTCGGGCCGTACGGGAGATGGCACACGATGAGCGACGTCGGCTCGCCGCGGTGCTCGTTGACGATCACGATGTCTGTGAAGTCGTTCGCTCTGCATGCCTTCACGAGCTACCCATCATCGTCCCCTCCAGCTCCAACCTCGTCCAGCTTGGACGCACCGCGGTTGACGCGCTGCGAGTTCGGAATAATCAGCTTGATTTCCTTGATGAACATCTTCAGACGCGAACTCGGATCGCGAGAGGTTGTCACGCAAACCTTGGGGTCCTCGATTCCCGCAGTGGCGTACTCGTCATCCGCATGTGTCTATACGGTCACTCGCCTCCCGGGAAGGCAAACCTTCAGCTCCTTCGTTTTGTCGTCTTCCATATCCACCACGTGCTTTAGCTTTTCAGCTTCATATCGGAGCTCTGTCGGCACCTTCTTCCCGGCTAGGCATCATCCCATTCTCGCCGCGCGCTTACATGCCAGTGCGTCGCGAATCTTCTGCTTCTTCTCGTACTCCTCCTTTTGTTTTCCCTCCAACGACTTGCGATACAAGTACTCCTTTCTCAAACGGATGTCTCTGCGAAGCATCTTGATTACCAACGAACGAGAACCACAGAAACGATGAAACCAATGCTTCTAAATGGTTTGTTGTGGAAGGAGCCGGACTGCCCGAAATCGGCCGGATTTCTGAAAACGAGGCGATTTGCAGTCAGCAACAAACAGAAACAGCGGACATCATGAACTGAAACAATGGGGGAAAAGAGACCGAAAAACTGAATTAGGCATCAGTGTATGCCGTTGAACGTTACGCGCTGTGCGTATCAATACACACAGGCTTTGCTATACAACTACAGGGTTGATCCGAGGGCAGGCTACAGGGGACCCATCGAGCATGGAGAAACATCACGTCAGCGCTGTCATGGGAGGTGTTTGGACTCGAATCGCTCGATGGCTGGGATGAGGAAGAATGATCACGTTGCGCATTCTCCTGTTTCGCCTCCTTTATCATTCGTTCCGAAGTGAGCCTGGAGTAGTAAGCCAGCTCCTTCTTCAGTCCCTTGATCTTGGTTGTTGACTTCTTTTTCTCTACAAATCACACCAGCGCACCAGCGCACACCGTAGTATCGTAGCAGCTGACCACTTCGACAGGTGCGGCAGATCTTGCAGTATCGAGTTTGGAAGCGATTTAAAAACTCGTACAAGGGTTTGTCCATCCAGCACATGTGGCACACCTTATATTCCTGGTCGGCGATCCCCTTTTCCATGGTTTTAATGAATCGCAATAACAGACCCGGTTACTGGAGTATCGGCACTAAATGAAACTCCCACTCCCAACCGAAATCGG